>Ga0153986_1000051_pt1 | contig 33441 bp, 43 predicted proteins | sample TSGA070MetaG_FD_104724 | JGI IMG/M metagenome (GOLD analysis project Ga0153986, IMG submission 104724) | Attine ant fungus gardens microbial communities from Georgia, USA - TSGA070 MetaG | ecosystem: Host-associated > Fungi > Mycelium > Unclassified | place: USA: Georgia, Alexander Wildlife... | reverse complement strand
CGTAGGACGGCAGTATTAGGGTTTCAGCAATCGACTGCGCCCAGTCTGTCTTTAGGCAGGAAGCGGAAACGAAAAATGGGCAGCTGGTTGTCGGTAAGACCACTACCAAGTATAAGTGCACTTAATGTGATCCTTATATTTCAGGAAGATGAGATGACAGAAGACGAACATGTTCTGATACCTGTGGAACCGGAGAAGAAGGAAGAAGCACAGCTTATGGCTGTACGGACGGTCATATTTGGTACAGGACTTGCTGGTGATATGCGCCTCGGGTATGTGCTCGAAAATGTTTGGATATCTTGCTGAAACGTTCTGACATTGTGGGATTCAATTCCAGTTACAAATATAAACCAGCTGTTCTTAAGAATATTCTCTTTCCTGTAGCTTCTAATTTAACGACCGACCGACCTCCAACTCGTAAACGCCGTCGTACGACTCTGGCTTCTGCAGATATCCTGATGGAAGATCCAGACGAATCAGAACCGACTCCGCCTACACCGAATCGACCTGTGATTCTTGAAACAATCAAAGAAACATATTTGTTATCATTGACCCATGGTTCGGAATTTAGTCCTCATGGAAGGAAATACGACATTTCGCTAGTTTTAGAAGGAGAAATAGAAGAGGACCGTGAGGATGCTATCGTGTTGTTTGTCGCTGACAAGAATGTTGTAAGAACGGTGGAAACGCCACCATGTTCTCCGACGACAGATGAAGAGGAAGAGGAACCGGGTGAGGTTAAAGAGGAAAATTCAAACGCTATGGTCAAGTCTTCTAGCGAAAAAAAGGTACAGAATGGTGCATCGTCCTCGAGGGCAATATCTGGCTCCCAACCTACAACTACTAATTTGTCAAAAGTCAGAGAGAACATTTCTATCGGTGACGCTTCGGTTTCAAAGTCGTCAACAGGGAAATCTGGCCCTCTCACGAAACCCGACAAAAAATTTAAACATCCAGTTGCACAGGTTTTGCAACAAAGAGTTGGAGAGAGTATGTTCAAGTTTATGGAGGAGGGTATCAGCATTGCAGATGGAGAAGGGATGGCGACAGAATGGTTGGTGCAGGTGAAGAATTGGAAATGGGCTACCAGAAAGATTGTGCGAGTATAGTCTACAGCATGGGTTTCTGGAGTTTTCTTTCTTGAGTTGGCGTTTGTCACCGGTACCTTTTTTGTTCTGTTTGAGTTTTGTAGGATTTGCTATTTTTTTTCTGAAGTCATCCATCAATTAATGTTATTTCTCTTGATTGCAATATTCAATATGCTCATTTACTTGACAAAATGCGGATTGACCATTGGAGGTTGCTTATCATGATTTACTTCCATTTGCTGGAAGTTGAGCACCTGGTACTTGTTCAAGTCAACGACCGCCCCTAATGTCGATATCTGGGTTCTATTTTCCGGCTGAGATAGCAGGTTTGCAGCGACGTCATCATCGTCGGGTCATTCAACTTCAACTGTAATTGTCATTATCATTAAATAATCAACGTCATGCCTCAAGATCGTACCTGATTTACCAACAATCATGAAACAATTTCTATCCTATATAGACTCTGATGTGGTTTAAAGACCAGCTCCAATTCTTTGACGAAAAGAAATTCATTTTATGGGACAAATGACAGTAAGTAGATGGTTACGGACTACATCCGCCGTGAGAGGATTCGGCTCATTCTCCGAAAAAATGACCACCCTTATAAACACACTTCATGAGTCGACATAAGTGCAGGTCAACATGCAAAATCATGTTAAACCAGAATCGATGCCAGCTACTGCGACCGATGATCTCAAATCGCACCGTGAAGAGATACAGCTAACGGATCAGACGAACCTCCTCCCATTCAAGAAAGTTCTCATTTGTTTCCTGGGTCTAGGTCTCTCTATCACAGTTTCCTCACTTGATTCTGTAACTGTTGCCACCGCTCTTCCCACCATCTCCACTAGATTCAATGCTGGATCTATTGCTTCATGGGTACCATCCGCCTATCTACTCACTTCGACGAGTTTTCAACCATTATATGGAAGATTCAGTGATATATTCGGGAGGAAAGTAATGTTGACGGTGGCTATGGCTATCTTTATGATCGGAAATCTAGCCGCTGGATTCTCCAGGACTATTGTCCAACTTATCGTATTGCGAGGGTTTGCAGGCGCCGGGGGAGGTGTGTCCTATAGCTTTGTAAAGATGAGAAGAAACTGACCAAACGGTATAGGAGCTATTCTGAGCATAGCTCAGATCATCATGTCAGACATAGTCAGTCTTCGTGATAGGTACGCCTGTTTTACTGCATACAAGTCCAAGTTCTAAATTATCGGGAAGAGGAAAATACCAAGGTATAATTGGAGTGTTCGCGACAGTTGGATATGGTATAGGACCTATCGTCGGTGGTGCTTTAGCTCAGGCAGACTGGCGTGTATGTAGAGGTCCTGATGAATCTTTGACGTCCAGGGCACTGACTGATTATCGAATCAAGTGGGTCTTCTGGCTTACTATTCCAATCGCTCTATGTGCCATTCTTGTTGTGAACTTTGTTCTTCCTCTGAAATCAGTCGCAGGAGATATTAAGAAGTATGCATATCTTGCTTTCGTGGGGATTGATTGCCGACTTTGATATCCAGGAAACTTCTTGTTATCGATTATGTTGGGAGCACTTTGACACTCATCGCCTGCACTTTGATTATACTCCCGCTCATTTGGGTTAGTTTCCCTTATTCTTTTTGTAAACTTTCGGTTCTGATTCCCGATACAGGGAGGAGTCACGTTTCCTTGGAGCTCGGCAATTATTCTTGGACCACTTATCAGCAACTTCGCGGCTTGGGCTATCTTTGTCTTGTGGGAATGGAAAGGGGCAGTCTTGCCCATCGTTCCAAGTGAGCGGTCCTAGTGTTTGATCCATGTTAGTGCTGAGTCCTCTAGTGCGAATATTCAAACATTCAACTGTTTGTGGTGTATACATTGTGATGTTCATCAAGTTAGTAACGCTTCTTTTTTTTACCTCGTCATCACTACATTAATTGGGGCAACGACGTTCAGTGGCTTAATTACCTTTTCTTCGATGTTCTATCTTCCCCAATTCTTCCAAGTTGCATTGAGCTATAGTCCTATTCATGCTGGTCTATTCCTAATACCAGTTCTGGGAGGCCAGATGATTGTTAGCTGGGTAGCAGTGAGTGCTCTGATCTCTTTCCTAGCTTTGACAGAAATGAGATCAATCATTTGGGCTAAAGGGAGTAGCTGTCAGTAAAACTGGCAGATATCAGGTAAGGATGGTTATCTACCCTGAACTGCTCAAACTCATCATTTCTTTGAAGGCTATTGTATATTCTGGGTTTGCCATATGGTCGCTCGCATGTGGCCTGATCTCGACCATGACCCGACACACGCATCAAAGTGTCATGATTGTATTCATGTTTTTGTCCAGTATCGGGTCCGGTCAGGTTCGTCAAGTGACTTTCCCTGCATTTCCGCATTCCAATCAATTTTTTTGGCCTGTAGACACTTCAAACGACGACTGTAGCTGTACAGGCTAGTGTTTCCCGACAAGACATGTCAGTCGTGACTGCGTTCCGAAATGTAGGTGATTTATTATCGTGCAGATCACTCCTCATTATTTCGTAGTTTGTCCGAATGCTTGGCGGTACCCTAGCTCTTGCAATAGGTTCAACTATAATGTTTGTGATTTATTACATTTGTATATCGAAATCTCATACGTTCCACTGTCAGCAACAATACCCTCCGTTCCTCCATGCAAAATCTTTCAGAGAACCTCATCAAAACAATAATTGACGATCCAACTAAGTTATCGCATCCTACATTTCTCAAGCTCTCGGCAGAGCAAGGTTTTCTTATCCTTGATAACGGATATACGAAAGGCTTCCGGCTTGTATTTATCCTCAATGCAAGTCTGTCAGCTCTGGCAACTGTGACAAGTATCTTGTTAATCAAGCATAAAAACTTGATAAGAGAGGACGACGAAAAGTTCAAACAGGAAGCAAGACGTCAAAAGTACAAGGATGAAGAGAAAGGTGAGATTGATAAAGAATTCGATACGAAGGACCCGGAGAAGCTATCTACCCAAAGGGAACTTTCAACGAGCCTCGACGATGATGATGCCATGCATATAACAGACATAGTCACGGTTACTTCTCCAGATGTGTCTTCCACTATACTTTCAGAGACACGTCTACATCTTCAGGACAAAAGCAAGGAGACAGGGTCTCATTAACCAGCTCTGTTCGTCTGTACTGCTTTATACTGCTTTCGACTCTGAAATGCGTGAAATGCAATGTAACACGACATGAGTTATACGTAAAACACAACAGCATTTTTTGTCAAATGGCAGATCAGGTCATTGTTGGTACATGCAGAGATACAAACTGTGCGAAAAGAACAGACGGCAATGTTAATCCAGCTTCGGCTTCATTGGTGCAGCCCTCCATCGCCCAAGCAAATGATTAGCACGAACAATTAGCAGATCTCGAAGCATCTGCAGAGAGGCGGTTGCAACGTTCAATTTGCTACCAGCGACTTCGTGCCAGTCGATTGAAACTTCTGAAACGGGTATTCGTAACTGTTTAGCTAGCAGTAGGAGTTCAACATCAAATATCCATGTTGGAAGATGTTGAGCGGGGAATATTTGTTGGGCAGCCGAACGAGAAAACAATTTGAATCCACATTGGGTGTCACGGATATGTCCAACACCAACGATACGTAGAATGGTGTGGAGGCCATACATCAAGATATTGCGTAGCAGGGATCGCTATATGTAGCCAAAATGAGTCAATTCAGGCAAGAGAGAAAGAGCACACTACCTTTACAACAGCTTCTGACTTGACGAGGTGAGCACGACTACCAACAACAACGCCAGCTTTTTTATTGGGAGCAATTTTATCCATCGTTTTCCATAGGTCTTCCAAATCCGAGAATTTGGATGCACCGTCAGCGTCCACCATTAATAAGCGCTCTCCTCCACTATACAACATCCCATGTCTAACGGCACCGCCCTTGCCGACGTTGTGCTCCAGAATGACGACGCGAATATCGCTCTTTGGATATCTAGTTCCAAGATTCAATGCGATCCTTGACGTATTGTCGGAAGACCCGTCGTCAACGACGATAATCTCATATGTACGTCTCGGAGAGAGCGATTCAAGATGAGCTATTGCCTCTTTCATCATTATTGGTAGTCTGTCCTTCTCGTTGAAAGCTGGGACAACCACACTGAGATCCACAGTGTTGGGGTCGGACAACGAAGGTAGTGGCTGTGGCTTTGAGAACTTGGGAGAAAGGTAAAACTTTTCCGAGTCATGGGTAAAAATGTCTGGTGGAGACCAATACTTGACAGAAAGATATACCTACAGGGAAAAGTCAACAATGGCCATATATGAAAGTATACAATAAGTGTTTCAGAACAGGACACAATATCGATATCCTGACCCTACAATATGTCGTCATTGACACGGCGTGCAGTACGCGAGCGCATTGACCCGTCGCTCAAAGAACAAGGATGATAGAGAATTCATCATTGGTACCAATCATACTAAGACTTACTGCAGCAAAAATGCCTGCGAAGGCTATAATAGAACCGTAAACGAGAGACGATTGGTCCATGCGTATGTGTCGTTACGTGTCGCTTCTGAATCAAGCAATCAGAAACAAGTTATATGCAGTCAGCTAAATTCGAAGTAGCATACCAGCGACATTCACGAAGCTCAAAACCCTGAACGGTGATTGTGCACAAGGAGTGAGTGAAGGTTAATTCGTGAATTCCGGCAACATTCAGGAAGTGATGATTGTATTCAAATGCGTGAGACATTTTTGATCCAAGACTAGATGTAGGCAAACGATGTTTATAAACAGTGAGTACAGCGCAATAATTATCTAACCCCAGCTGAAGAGGTGGGAAATCGAGCAAATTCATTGGGGGACATGAAAGGTAAGAGTAAGTTTACAAAGTGATCAACCCGGGCATCGATATACTCGAGCCCGATGTTACTGAACGTGAGGTAAAATGACTTCTGGAAATATCAGGGAATAAAGAAATGATGCAACTGGCGAGACTGTAATACTGTAATCATGACTAATTTGTAATACAAACGAAGTTTGAGCTCAAACAGGTAGCGTGGTGGTGATTCAAGCCGGAGGAATGTTGGATATGATTTTTTGGAACAAGTCTTGAGCTGCTTCGTTGCTTACTAGCTTTAAGAAGAATCAGGGTTCTGTACAAGGGATTATGAGATGAACAACTCACTCGGAGGTTATAATGAGTCGTCGAGCCATTTTCAATCGCGCTGAACCTGAGGTAACGAGGGTCTTGTGGGGCCAGTGTACATGCCATGCCGTAGAATAAAACGATATTCAAAAGAATAGTGCAAACGGCGTCTCTGCGCATAACTGAGGCGGCTGAGGATTGGAAACGCTCCGGCAGATAGAACAGATGTACAGACCTAAGCGAGCTCCAGTTCCATCTGAATCTTTGACGTTTAATTTCAAAAGACCAGTCCCTCGCTCCTTCCATTGTCCATCTTCGAGGGAGAAGAGCTTTGAACGAACTTGATGTATCGTATAATCATCTTCCTCCCCTGTGATAACTGCGGACATTGTAAGTTGTAAGTCTTTCCAGAGGACAGAGTTTGTGATTTTTTTACCTTCTTGTTCTGTATATTTAGCCTTCAACTCTTCATCACTTCTGCTATCCCCTTCACCTTCATCCTCGGCTGCTCTTAGCTTTTCCCCAAAACTTGTCCCCTTCTCGCCATCATCACCATCGTCATCCTCGTAATTCTGGTACAGATTCCGGTTCAATAAAGCATGAATTGTCGAAGTCTTCTCCAAGGAGCTTGGCGGTGATTCGGGTGGCGATTCTGCCTTAGGTCGTTTGGGTACGGGCACACCAAAGCCTCGGAAACCTTGACTTGAATTAGTGTATTGATCAAAAGGGTTGGAGCTGACGGAACTAGTTCTCCCGAGAGGAGATTTAGTTTGACTTCCAAATTTCGGCGGTTGTCCAAGTGCAGGCGACTTAGAGTGATTTACAGTTGAAAACGGAGATGGAGTCGAAGCAAATGCTTCGAATCCTGAGCGCTTGAGACTCTTTGAAGGCGAAGAAGCTTCACCAGGAGCACTAGTAAAGCTCGATAGTGGGTTTGAGGGCACCGAGCTGGTAGTGACAGGAACAGGCATATTTTTCCCAGAAGAAAAGATATTGGGGCCTTTTGCTACTGCTGTGAAAGGAGAAACTGAGGCATAAGCCTCGAACCCAGTCTAAAATATTAGAATTAGTATTAATTAGTATTACCGAAGTGACAATGATAATCTCCCACTTACCAGCTTAGGTGCAGCCTTGGGCGAGGGAGGTGAAGGTTTGGGTGAAGATTCCTTGGTTTCGGGGGCGGGAGGTGGGGTGGGTCTCTTCGACTCTCGCGGGTTGGGGTCTTCATCTTCATCGTCGCGTGGATGTTTGGTAGCTTTCGGGGAAACCTTGTGTACGCCCTGACCTTCATCAGGTCCTTGACCAACCCCCCTATCTTCGTATCGACATTGTGAGTCTTTGTCTGAGTTTTTCAACTGACTTTTGACATGCTCATGTTCAGTCGATACCGTATCGACCTGTGCCACCTTGTCGTCTGAGCCTTCCGCGCGTCTGGCTGTATCTTCGCCTCCAACCCCCTGTTGTATGGGCAATTGTGGGTCGTTATCCTTCACTTCGGTTATTACACCATCCTCCTTTAGAGAAGTCTTCTCATCTACTTCTTTAGGTGGCGCTAATGTCGAAGAAGCCATTATCCCTTGAACCTTCTTATCGATAGTCTTTGGGTTTTTCGGATTAGGATCCTCGACGCTCTGCATCACTTTATTTTGGGGAAGTGAGACCAGGGGAGGGGACATCGAATGAGATCGTGATCGTGATCGGGATTGAGAGGCGGCCTTGCTTGTTCCATCTTCAATTTCTTCTTGTGTTGATTCCAGCATCTGTTTGTTGCGTTTCGCTGGTGTGCGAGCTTCCCGAGATTGAGTCGAGCCAGCTTCATCAGCGTGCTGTAAAATTCACGTTTTCCGTGAGCAAATTTCAAAAATGCCAGGCAGAGTGATAGGATACTAGTGCACGTACCGATGTCTTAGGCATATTAACGGGCTCTAGAGAGACCTCTCGCTCGCGTTTCTTGGACTGTCTTTGGTCTTGAAGGTCTAAACAGCATGAGAAAGGCAAGAAAAATTTTGTGATAAATGGAACTGACCAGTGCCGTTGAGCCCACTGTCTGAATGCGTGAGGCGCTGAGAAAAATTAATATGGGTCTCTGAGGGTTCTGACTGAGGAGATGAAGTTTCGTTGGGCATTGGAAGTGGCAAAGTTCGTGGTCTTGTTCAAGTTCCTTAAGCTCGGCCATATCCGATACCAGCATTTGATGATGCCATTAACATCACAAACTTCTTTTATTCTTCCCTCCATTTCGTCAAAAACAACAATACAATTGTTATATATTGTCTGTATAGTATACAATAGCGCACGTGAACGAATGCATCTCAAAGTGAAAACATAACTAAAGATGCGGTAGATAGCGTACAAGGAATAAGGATATCTTCCCAGACAGGATCTCGTTTCGTTGTTAATCATGTTGTAAGGACGAGGTCCGACCACCAGAATTCATGTCGACGGTATCCTGTGCCTCACGGCTAATGTCTTTCGCCCTCTCGGCTGCATCTTGCAGTACATCACATAGACTCCTTTCAAACACCGGCTTCGTTAGAACCCTGCATAAGTCAGTGTCTGAACATGCTGAACAAGAAAAACAAGAAAATGAATCTTACTTGTCGGCACCAGCCTCCAGAAACTCCCGCTGGTCTGTAATACATTAAGCTTTTTTTCGTCAGTTTAGCCAGTCTACATACCGCTTAATAATGCGTTGCCTGTGTTCCGATTAATGTTCATGACCGATGGAGAAGTTGAGTGAGCTTACCGGTAACACCCACAACAAAATCCCTCCTTCCCATTTCTCTCAACTTTGCCACCACTTCCAATCCCGACATGACTGGCATCTGATTGTCCAGAAACACGACAGCGTACTTATATTCGTCAAACAGTTTATTCGGACTAGAGATAGGTGAAGATCCTGCATCCTGCTGTAACATTAATTTCGTATTTGCCTTCCAGCAGTCGCTCGATGCCTGAGTATGTTGCCTCAAGATCATAGCCATCGCTACTTTGCCATTCTCAGCGACAGATACATGGCATCCAAATCTCATCAGTATTCGCTTCATCAATGTCCGCGTCAAAATATCGTCATCCACTACCAGCACTGAGATCCTAGTTGTTGGTTTAAAATTTATTCCGGAATCCAACGAGGAAGGACTCCCTAGTGTGTGAGTAGCATCAAACAATGCCATTGGTGATGCTGATGGTGTTGAATTAGAGGAAATAGGAGACGTGCGTAGTACGGATGGTGTTGGGGATGTTGTATTAGCGGAAAATCGCATCGAAGGTAATTGAACGAAGGTTGGGCGCTGGATAATTTCCTCCATTACAGTAATAGTTACTGGTGCCTCAATCCCTTCTTCATTATACTGTAAGTCAGAAGTCGGTTCGAGTTGTGGGGTTCGAATGGTTGCTGAGGAAACTCTCTTCACATTGACATCTGACGACTCCTCCAAATCTAAGGCCAGAGGCTTGAATGTTGTTACTGTTGCGACTGCATCCTCATTCTTCTCACTCATCAGTTTCGCTGTCGAGCTCGTCTCGTTTGGTGTGGTCATAATTGTACATGCCATGGTTGGCATCGTACTGCCATCTTGATTATTTTCTACCTGACGTGAACCTTGCGGAAAATCATGCTGCGTACAAGCCGGTGAGTCATTCATTGCCATAGCTGAAATGATATTTTCTTGATTACGATCTTTGAGCACTAGTTCAGATATCAATCCCAAGAAGTCCCACTGACCTTGATCCATCAAACTCGCATGGAATTCTCGTTCCAGAACCGGGATGCGCGAGAGCGCTTGATCGCGGACACAATCAATATGATTGATTCTTTGCGACATTGGAAGGTCTGGTACGGACCGTTGACTGGCTATAACTTGATGACCAATTCCAAGGGGCAGTTCCACCCAAAAGACTGAACCCTGATTGACTGTGGATCGCACCCCTAGTCTTCCTCCACTCAACTTGACAATTTGTCGCACAAGCGCCAGTCCCAAACCGGTGCCCTTTCCGCCTGCAGAACCAGAGTTAGGAAATCCCTGATGGAACGCATTCGTGCTTACCCTGTTGTCTACCTTGCTCTGTCTGGTTAAAGGCAACTGATCAAAGTAATGAGGTCCGGTCGACTTCAAGAAACCAACTGTCAACTTACTGAAGAGTTTGTACATCTCGTCACGTCTGATCCCATGTCCAGTATCTTCAACTTCTATCCTCACTACAATTTGCTGAGACTGTAGCTTCGACAAATTCGACAAATCATCACTGTGTGCTTTCTTGTCTTCTGTGTTTTCTTTTGGTCGTCGTTCATGACAAGGTTGTGGCTGTTTCAATGGGTCTTGTCCTGGCTGTATTAGAGGAAGCACAAGCTTCGTTCGTATTGTGAGCTTGCCTCCAGACGGCGTAAATTTGCATGCGTTGCTTCAAGTTCTCCTGATCAATGTCATATCTACTGATCAGGGTGGTATCTACCTGGCGAGATTTGTGACGATCTGTCTTAATCGAGTTTCGTCTCCAATAACGACCCCGAAAGCAGCAGGGTGCGTTTCAATATACTTGCGAATGATTTCCGGATCCTGTTCACCAAGAGCTTCGTAAGAAGCTTTTCTAGCAACCTATAGTGAAAAATTTAATCTGATGCCCTCCCCTCAGAACTTGTTCACGACACTTCTGACTTACGGTATCAATAGTTGGATCCAAATACGTTTCCAGGGTCAGACCTCGGGCATTGGTCGTCAAACTAAGCGGTATCAGAAGAGAGCGCATAACTTGATGGAATGCAAAGGGCTGTAGAAAAGATTGAAATGGGACATTCAAAAATAAAGCAGTGGGCATACTTCCGACGCAAATTCAAATTTGCCACTGTCCATTTTATCGCTGAAACAGGGATCAATCTTACTGTCCTGAAAGTTGAAAGACTACGCACAAATCCAACACATCATTGAGAACTGAAGAATCGTAAGAATGAAGGATGAAAATTAAGGAATTGAGGTTCACCCTTCGACATTATGCTCAAACTCCCAGACAGAGCAGTAAGTTCAATTTGCTGGTCCTCCATTATATTTCCAGAAGCCACCATATTCTGAACAGCCAGAACTACTCAGTCTTCCCATCAGTGGACTGGACGAAGTATGGAACTTGGACACAACTTACGAGCAGTATTCAACGGCACTCGGACCTGTATTAGTGCCAAGTCGATTGAGTTGAGGTTATTTGTAGCATTGAGATTTTATACTTATCATGAAAGACGTAACTGTATGACTTCAATTAATACTCTGAATAATTTTACCGTAGGAGGCTTACGACGTGAGTCTTCGCTTCGAATCAGCCACTTTTCGCTCGTTTATTTGAGCCTTTTGAGTAGCCTGTCACGACGAAACGTAAGTAAAAAACTCGATAGACCTAATGCACCAGACAATCACCCTGTACTGGTTTTTGAGTTGATATCGAAGAATATGCAACCGTCGCTCAGACTGGGATCTTCATCAAAAGAATGTCATCTGTACTCAAGGTGAGCACTTACATTCTCCTGCAAGTAGTGGACGTAGATAAGAACTGTGGAATTGAATCTCACTAAATAGAAGGGATGTCAGCAGTTGCGAGTACTCACCAAAATGAAAGACAAAAAAGTTGATCATATCTGTTTTGACGTCAGAGAGTGAGGAAGCAGAAAAAATCTGAGGCCCACTCCTGATCCATTTGCCATTAGCAGGTATCATAAGAACTGAAGTCCTGTGATGCGAGTGAGCAACCAGGGTTGAATTCCATTTTGGATTCCATTTTGGATTCCATTTGTGGTCGCTTACATAACAAAAAAGCTGAAAGCGCCAAGTGTAGCCATTAGCCTGTTCAGCTTCAGACCAAAAAGGCCCATGGTTTGTAATGCCTGTCATTGAGATTAGATAGGCGAAGCAGGCTCTAAGAGGATCAGCCAACCGTGGTATAAAAGAAAAAACCAAGAAAATCACGCCTCGAGCAAGCTCCTGGGGGCGCGCTGTAAAAGCCACATGTCTTTCTACCAAAGGGTTCAAATACGAGTAGGTCAAGAGCGGAATGAGTTGTGTAACATACAAATAAATCACGAAATAGAATCCCCTGATCAAGATACAATCAGTCTCGCTACAGGGAAGGACGTAGGACTTACCATGCCCAGATTGCGACAGTCAAAAACAGTTGATATAATACAGGCCGGTTTCGCGGCCAATCATAAATAACCATCCATCTAGTGCGTTGAGTCCGTTTTGTTAATCATCGTGAAGATACACGTACAAGACGAGGAAGGCGAGAAGGGGTCCAACCTTCATGGAAACTTTGACGTGAGGAACAAAGAGATATCAGCTAATGTAATGCATACCACAAAGTAGAAGGCGATGTCTCCCTTGACAGGATCCCCAATCCTGTCTAAAAAAGCAACTCCAAGAACCCAGTTCACGATCAGCCAAAAAGCTGCCCAGATGGCAAGGGGCTTTTTGAGTATCCAGTCCTCCTAGAGATCACGTGAGACAGTGAATCTCAGACATCTGAATACCTAGGCCAACCTTTGTGTATTGATTCTCTGACTTTTCTTCCTCAAAACGAGTGAAGAAAAACTCACAGAGTGTAGGATAAAGTTTGGAACGAATAATGCTAAGAAGCTTCCATGTTCGAAAGGAATTTTTGTTAACCACACTGTCAACATCTTTCGTCTGAGCTGAGGCGGTTTGAGCTTCAATGGGTCCCATCGCAGATTTCTCGTGTGGTGGTGAATTGTTTCCGTTGTCGGACATCGACGCGTAAGATTTCAGCTCTTCGAACCATACGCGATCAACCACAGTCAGATCAACTTCACCCTCCTCATCTGTGAATGTATCAAGATGAATATTCTGGTCGTCTTGTACACTGTCCTCGATTGCAGAACTGTTCGAAGGCGCAACTCCCACTCCCAGCTGCTTCTTCAGACGAAGCCAAAATGTACTGAAGTTGAGGAAGAGGGTTATGGTCTTTACGCGACGGCTTCGTTGTACAACAGGAAGGGGAAGAACGTTGTCAAGAGCTGTGTAATCGACTGGATTGGGCGTGTTAGACTTTGTTGCATCAAAGCTTTTCTTGCTCATGAAGAAGGTTGGGATCTGAACGAGACGATGCACGTGGTGTTTCTCAAAGGCAATGTTAGATCATTCTATTTAGGTATATAAAGGTACTATTTGTAATTATTATCTATTTTTCTCTTGGTCAAACAGTCTTACATCACACACTTATCATAACAAATGAGCAATGGTTTTTTCTCTTCGTCAGTTGATGGAGAGGCACTTTCAGTGAAATGTCTTCACTCTGAGAATTGCCTCTCCATCAACAAACGAAGAAGACAATTTGTTTATCAACATAAACATATAAGCGCCCAATATGAGTTATGAGTTGCATGTAACTATCTATATCCACTAGCAAGAGTATAAATTTATGCAAGACCAATACTGTACAAGTTTTTCCTTTCCAAATTTTAGCTCCACGGCAATACGACAAGAAAAGAGTGCCTCTTCATGTTCTCTGGACTATTGCTTGCCTTCCCTATAGCTACTTTTAGGTCCATCTTCCGGATGGCAATCTGACATCTATATCGGTTCTGTTGAATCTGGATGACATAATACACTTGTTCCTTACGCTTATTATTTACTCCATTGGACAAGTAGTCGTTATATTGACCGGGACAAGCAATAAGTCTCTCACAACTTTCGTAGCCTGGAAAGCAATAGCCTGGACCCTCCAGACATCAATAATCAGCACATATGCCGAAAAATTTCTAGTTCTTATCTATCCAAATTCCCATGATTTTCCTTATCCCCTGCTGTAGTTCGGATGCGGGACTATCGTTTTCCCTGACTCCAAGGAAATGCACAGAAGATGTATTCTTTATCCTTTCATCTTCTTGTGGGTAAATAAAGGAGCACTGGTCTAATTTAAATACTTCCCTTCAAGGGTTCCTATCCAAATTGAGGGACTAGGATGCCTAGAAGATAGCTAATGAGTGTATGCACTACTTTGTGCAAACGAATATTGTAGATATTCGGGCTACGCAGTGCCTTCTACGTTGCAATGCCGTGGCTACTTACGAGTGCAAGATCAAACTCACGTCGGAGTGTGAATTAGTGGTGATCTCTTGTTTGCTCTTCAGCACCTTCACCGACTATCCTCCCTCATATCTGCTGAAATCATCCTGAGACTCTTCTCTGAATCTCTCAAATTCTATATTTTCGTTGTGATCTATCTCCTCCGCATATTTGTATATTTTTTCTTTGTTCGGTTCAACTCCGGCGCTCAATTGGCCACCGTCACACGAACCCACACAACACATGTTCCATCCAGTTTTTCTCCGAAATGGCGACCAGGTCAAAATAAATGGTACATCATGATTTATAGGCATGATAATAAACACTCAGAATGTTTTATATTTTTTTCAGACCATGTCTACTGTTCACCAAGTTGGGAGGCTCGAGATGGCACGCCTTATTCCATCGCGCGTATAATGGAATTTCTTCCTCCTGAAGACGTTCCGAAAGGCCCTGAAGGCAAAAATTATCTGTATACAAGAGTGCGCCTTGCATGGTACTATCGCCCTAGTGACGTGAGCGATCGCACCGTAGCTGATTCTCGACTTCTCCTCGCTGCCATATACTCCGAGGTATGCGATATCAATCAATTACGCGGAAAGTGCTATGTTGTACACCGTGACAAGATATCGGATCTGTCCAGCTGGAAAAAACGTTCGGACAGATTCTATTTCAACCGTCTATTTGACCCATACATCAAGAAAGAGTTTGAAGTCATTCAATCAACAGACGTTCGCAATTGTGAGTGTCTTCAAGTGTCGCAAGCGCTATTCTATTCTCTATTCTTCAGTAAAGTGCTCTAATATATCTGATAAATCAGTACCTGACCATATTCGTGAGAATTTGACATCACGATATGAATATATCGTCGTCGAGAAAGAGGTCGTTGCAGATCTCACAGATAATGTGCGCCTCTGTGCGACATGCGATGGGTGGTGTCCAAGGTAAATTTCCTTGTTCCTGTCAAAAATATCTCGATATGCATCGGGCATCATGGTTTCGGACCCTATCTGCTAATCAATTTCTTATCTCTATCATCTATGCGAACGCTCTGACTTTTTCCTCAAGTGCCGAAAATGTGCAATGCGACCGCTGCAAGAAATATTTTCATATGAGTTGTGTACAACCTCCTCTTCAGGCCAAGCCCTCAAGAGGATACGGCTGGACATGTGCTCCCTGTTCTCGCAAACATGAAGAGGAGGTCGATAGTCATGACGTGCGCTATCCTACTCCACCGGCTGGACGCAGGACAAATGCACCGCCGGCCAGGGGACGGGGACGTCCCCGCAAAGATAGGGCGCAAGCTGAACGCGAGGAGAATTTTCCAGTCAAGCATTTCAATATGTGGCCTTTCAGATATTTTGGGTAGGAATTCATTGATCTTGTGATCTCTCCTCCGTGACGTAGTCTGGCTGCTAACACACTCAATAATGCCAGGCAATACACAGTTGCAGAAGATACTCTAGGTGAGCTTACCAACACAGATGCCAAAATTGAAACGCTTGACTCTCACATTACTATCAGACCCAGAGGATCTGATTTTTCCTCGAACGGCCACCCGTCAAGGACCAAGATATCAGGCAAATGTTCCACCGGCACCAGACCCATATCATCATTTTTCAGGTGAGCGTTACGTTCCAGCAGTCATCCTAGGAGCTAGAAATTCGCACTTCTCCAGACATTGATGAACGAGGTGGAGATAGCACTATTGATGTCCTCGGGATCATTAACAGTCTGACAGAGGCAGAAGGTCTGCACGTCTTCCTTGCAATACCTTCAGTGACGCGAATCTAGGATGTTAATCTTGATTGACCATGTGTGTTTTCATTTCGACAGTTGCCGAAGGTAAGTTTATAGTCTTCATACATATGATGATCCGGCGCTTATGACATTGTGTGCGAATTTTGATTTCATCATCAGTCGAATCTTGCAAAAGAAGTCTTGCGGATGATAAGAAGCTTCAGACAAGTGTTGATTGGCTGACCGAAGTCATTCGCCGTTTCTCGGAGGCAGCCCTGGCAGCCCGTCCGTTCACTGCGGTGAACATGAAACATAAATTTCATGTAGACAAGGTCCGTCGGTTAAAATGTCTTTTGAACAGTAGATGCTAATCTATGTACAATCATTGGCTCAGTGGACGAAGCAGGAAGTACCGTATCGTGATGAGGAATGGACCCGGGAAGAGGCTATCACGTTCGAAGATGCTATCATGCATCATAACGCGGAGCTTCGTGCTGTCCGGGATGAGGTTGTGACTCGCACAATGCCGGAAGTTGTTCGGTTCTATGGTCACTGGAAAAAGTGATACCTTTTATTTGGACAATATTTATCATGCGTACTGAATCTTCGCTCCTCACAGCCAAAAATTAGGCGAGCAGCATGAACGAATCAAAGAGAGTGGAGAATCGTCCCAGCCTGTTCGTCGTCAATACCGTGATGATGAGGAGGCTTCAAACGGGCAGCGGGTTGGGCTCTCAGATGATGAAACCTCTATCGTAGCAGAACCTGCTTCGAAAATACCAGCTTGCGGTGCCTGTAGGATACGAGAATCACCCACTTGGTGGAAAGCACCTAAAGGATTGTCCTCTAGTATCCTCTGCGAGAACTGTGGACTCGCGTGGCGAAAATATGCGGATCTCAATTTGGTACGGCAGCCACGCGATGAGTCTCTATCTTCAAACAAGACTAGGTCGTCGACCAACGACAAACGCGAAGGAACACCCTTGGTTGGTTCATTGGCCAAGCGATTGAAGGTAGACCTTTTTTTCTCGTATCATCTCCCTGGATGTAAAGCATAAATTTCGTGCCCAAATTCCAAGTATTTTACATTTTAGGCTTGATAAAGCTAACCTATTTCCATCTATATCCAGACGTCAACCTCAGTACAATCAACGCCTCCACCTCCTTCCACAGCTCCTCAGATACGTTGTTTCGCGTGTAAGAGGACAGGCCCATTGGGCAAGGTCTTGAAGTGTCAAAGGTGTGAAGTCCATGTCCACGCTGGTGAGTTATATGAGCTCCAGGTTTTTTACGCAGACTCAATAGAACAACACTTGCGTGGGATCTCAGGGTCCTGCGGCGCATTTTTTTCAGACGCAACAAAACCCGAAAAGTGGATGTGTGAATTGTGTGACAATGAGCAAATACAGGAAGCATCCCTAGTACGTGTTCAGTCTGGGCTGACATGATAAATCCTGATCCTCTTCTCTCCTACCATTACATTATTCTTTGCCTAATGTTTACCATTTGGTCGTAAAATAGAATCCCGACTGTGTACTTTGTCCACGAGGGCGGAACGAAGATCGGAAAAAGAAGCCGTATCCCCCAGCTGATTCTTTCCTTCGTCTCTGCAAACCGACAGAGCAACAATGTTGGACGCATGTCCTATGCGCAGTCTTCTCCCCAGAACTCGTGTTTGCCGATGTTGCGCGGCTACGGCTAGTCGAAAACATTAATATCATAAATCATCATCGCTGGGTGACTGTGGGTATCAATTCTGTGTCTTCTGCTCTACTAATGCTGATTTGGAATCATTCAATTGATAGACATGTACCATTTGTCATATTTCGGAGGGCGCAGTCATTCGCTGCAGCGACTGCATGAAGGAGTTTCATGCATCTTGTGCCTGGAAACAAGGTTACAGGTTTGGCTTCGAGATCCAACCCGTACGACACTTTCAAGAATCTTTTTTGGCTACATATCTTGATATTTTTTTCGATCAGGTAAAGAGTAGTCGTCGTGATGCAACCGTCACCGTTAACTTCAGGGGTGAGACGGGACATATGAGCGCAATAGTTTCTTGCAAAGATCATGATCATAGTCGGCGATCGATCTACGATATGTGCGATACAAATGAAGGAGGCGAGGTCAGTAATTGCCACTCCGGTCGTCTTACCTATATTACGCAAAGAAATGGACGCTGATTTCATCATCCATTTATTCTTTTATCTGTGTCTCGTTCCTTTCCTTCTCTAGACTGCCCTCCAGGTTTACGTCCAGGCCTACAAGTCAGCTCAAACTGGGCAAATTCATGGATTGCTTCGAAAGGCCCGTCGACTTGATAGCATCATCAATAACCGGTCTAATCCAAGTCCATATTCAACCGCCTCTCCCACACCTCAAATAGCTTCTGATCCCCAATGTGATCTTTGTCAAACTAGTGTCTCACCTGCATTCCACTATGAAGATGATGACACTACAACTCCTGGAACTCAACGTTGTCTGTGTCACAAATGCCATTGGGAGATGAAAGCAGAACGCAACAAGATGACAGAAAAAAGGCAAAATAGTACAAGTGCTATGGGTATGATTGCGTCGTGAAAACCGACAAATTAAAACTATAAAATTACATTCTCCATTGGGTCCAAGACTGTCCGTGGGAGGTAGGGGGTGAGATCTAACGGTAGCTAATGAAGGAAGGAGAGAATAATGAATACAGAACGGTTAGAATATACAAATTTTACGATTACTTGTAGCAAGATCTGGCAGAAAAGAATAATCTTGTAGAAGAGCAATAGTTTATGAGCGAACCCTTTTGTAGAATAGCACATATGCCTTCTGATTCTGGTGGCGTAAATCAGCATCTGTTGGAAGACCACGAGGATAGAGCAAGACTCACGACAACCTGTTTGGCATCAACTGATTTGACACTGCTATCATCGCAGTACATCCATCCACCACGCGATTGCACAAAAGCAGTATCTAACAAAAAGACAATCAGCTATTCAACGTCTCTAAAAAAAAACAACCACGGGGCGCAAAAAAGTAAACGCCACCAGGTCAGAATTGAAAACTCACAGTGTCCACTCGTCAGATTCCCATAATGGTTCGTGACGCCATACAAGTCGTAGCGATACGGCGGTAGTTGGGTTCGAGGATCATCGAGTGACATGGGAAAACCTCCATTCAATTCGCTTTTATCGGCACCAGGTGGAAGAGGCGCCGGCATATAATTCGTCAAATCCAACGATTTCATCGGAAATTCAACAAATGTGTCTACTTTATCCGAGAAACGACCATTGGCTTCGAAGCGCTTGAGATGGATGAGAAGCACCGGGGGTAATCTCGCTAATGACAATTTTTTGGATGCTCTTCGTTTGGTCTTGCATTTTGGGCAATCCCTGAAAAAGATGAAAAAAAAAATGGTTGAGCGATCGAATTGGGAGATATAGTTCGGGTCGGAAGAAGCGACGACAAATCGCGTACCATGCATCATCTTTTTCCAGGATCTCCTCGTTTAGTAACGCCTGTATGCACTTGTCGATAGGTACCTTTCCATTTCTTCCATGTGGAATCGGCAACTGCAAGATCGAAAACACGTTGTACGTTGTCGATGTCTACACCCAGATCAAGCAAGGAAAACACATCGTCAGTATGCACCCACACGTGAATTCACAAAATGGCCTTCAAAAACAACAAAGGAAAGGGGGGAAAGAGCAGATAAAACCACCAGACACAAACCTGCTGACATGTCAAACATTCCAACCGGTTCCTAAATTGCCCTTGGAAATAATCCACAACTATACTGTCATTCCTCTCCTTCCAGGTCTTCCACTCCCTCTCACTAGCAATCTGCGGTGGTAATTTCTCAAGCTCTGCTTCTTGTGCCGATGTACGCTCCCATTTAGGTTTCACCATAATGCGATTCAAGTCTTCGTGAATCCCGTCCATCAAGAAACTGAGAAATTCTTGAGAGTCGTGTTGATTTGAATTGTCATACTGGGATCGTAGTTGGCATATGGATTTCTGTTGGAAGAATAATAAGATCTAATCAGCTTCAACTTGTGTCATATAATTCATTACAGGTCATGGATGAAATTAAATTGGGGACGAAAAAGATGGGTAGGAAGGACAGCACAAAGCATCAGACCGTAAGGTCAAAGATGAGGTCAGGGAGGGGAAAGAGAAACTGGATCGCAAAGGGATAGTGCCTTCTAAGCGGGAAACGGCACAACAACATCTGAGCTTACCCGAAACTCATGAGGTGTTAGATAAGGCAAGTCCTGACCCCACATCTCGTGCAACAACTTGGCAAATGCGTGTGTGAGATGACCTTTTGAGCCCAGAGGATTTAGCATATTGATCGCGGGTTTCCAACGGTGCTCTAAATTCGATCGTCATTCGGTACATCGATTGACAGACGACATAAGTGCCAAAAATAGGAAAACAAAATCGAAACTCACCGGTGAAAAACCTCGCAAAAGGCACTGTCGCACTCAAACACTGTATCGGCGCATTCATATAACACGTGTTCCCCAGATTCTTTAACCCAGACAGCCCAACCATCACATCCGCCCAATACGTAACAGGATAATCACCCAGCCTCGGTGGTTTTGGTTCCCCATTCATGCTCACATTCCCACCACTGTGACTCAAGACAGGCGAAGTCAGCACTGATGGTCCAGGCGGCAAGACTCTTGGTCTCTGATCTTGCCTCCCTAGAGCTGAAGAAGCAGCCAAAGGTGGCGGCTTGGGCATCAACTCGGGATAATCTATTGGTCCTCTGACACCACTAACGGCGGAAGTCTGATGATTTAACCCGGACAAGAGTTCGTGTGTTTGGTCAAAATAATCATTCTGCCTTCTCGTTGAGAATGGGACAGGGTTTAACGAGGCTGGTGGTGGTGTAGTTATCTCAGATGATAAAACGAACGGATTTGAAGGTGGCGGCGACTGAGATAGGCCATTTGGACCTGAACCAAAGGAACCAGACGTCGCAGGCGATTTATGACGAGGATATGAAATAGACCCAAACCCATTTGGGGATGTAGGCACCGTTCCCTGTCATCACCAATGAAATCAATAAGGCAAATCTGGTAGCAAGGAATAGGCTCACATTCTGGAATATACTCTGCCTGAGATTCGCAGAGTGACGCTGCAGTAAACTGTCTGCCGTCAGATTGTCCAATGAATTGACCTTAGCAGGAGCTCTTTCGTGATCCAAAAGTCAGCTCAATTTCCCTCATTATCACGCATCAACAACACACCTCGAATATGAAAGCTTCTGGTTTGATGAAACAGTATGCTGATGCTCGCCACCAACGCCACCAGTACTCGGCGAAGTCCGAAAGGGATTCATCGAAGGGCTCACAAGCACATCTGGTACTAAAGCAGCAACTGACGGGCTCGTTGACACCCCAGCACCAACACCATTAACCACGAAGGGATTGAGTGGGCTTGGCATAGGCTTGGGGTTGTGAAGGAGACCATTCGGGGCTATGAAATCGTCTATGCCATTTCGTATGAGTCCGTCCTCACCAAACTCTTTCTTCCAAGCTTCAAAACCACCAACAACCAACATGGGCATTCGCTGAAGCATCTTCTTGAACGCTTGCTCCGAGATGACCTGTACGAGGATTGAAAGTGGACTCTTGCTCGCTACAAACGACTTTGAATCCTGATCACAAACTGCCACGATATCAAACTTGTCACGATTCATGAAAAGGCTGGCCTCGGGTTTAGGTGCGATGACCATTGACTCTTCAAGTTTATCTGCGGTCAAACTGACGGACTAAGGGTCAGTGTGATCATACAAGTACAAGAATAGATTACGAATGCCTACTTGTCCCGCATCAGCACGGTAGGCTCGATGCATATGATATTCTGTGCTTTGATATGCTCTCGGTCAAAGTCCGCGCGATTCCGAACATCAATGATCAAGACCGTGTAATCCCGCATATAACTCTGTAAATCCTTCGGAAACGCAGTGTTTGTTTTGGGTATAGGAGGTTTTACAGGAACAGCAATTGGTTGCGTAGGGGAAGCGGCAGTTGGCACAGAGGATGAAGAAAGCCCTGAAGGCTTGAGAGGAGCATTGAGATTCACATGGACACTGCCATGCATCGGTGACGCGGGCCGACTGTTGAATACGTTGTTCACGGTTGGGGTGATTGGCGTGCTGGACGGCCTGTCGATATGTAGTGGAAAGTTTCTCAGGTTGGTTGATGGTGACGAAGGTGGTATGTCGCCCTGGATGCTGGGTTGCGAGGATGCGGTGCCACCAGTGTGTTCCAAATTTGACGAAGCTATGAGGTTCTTATCAAGTTCGTCAATCGAAGGGAAGCTTTGAGCAAATCCAGAAAGATCAAAGTGAGTATTTTGGATGGGCGAAGACGAAGGGGAGGACACCGGGGAGGGAGGGCCGAGTGAGGAAGCCGGGACGAAGGTGTGAGTAGAGGGCAAAGGGGGTGTTGCATTCGACACAGAGGCAGGCGAGAGAGGTCTGAAGGGAAAGCTGGACGACGGCTTGGGAGGGCCGATGGCAAGGCCGTTCTCCTGGAGCGCACGTTTTCGATTTGCTATGGAGCCCCCGAAAGTCTGGTTTATCACACTGTCGCTGGGCTGGTACACGGCCCTAGAGTCTGTCAAGGGAACAGGTCTACCCGAGCGAGGCAAGGAACGCACGATGGCTGGCTGGCCTCAAATGACCGGAGCCTCTCCTCGACAGTGGCTATTCTTCCTGAGAGGTCACAAGCAGTGCCCTGGTCAGAAACAAAGCTGAGAATATGTCGGAGAAAAGAGCGGACAGCGCACCTGGATGAAATCGGACATTTCCTTGCGCAAGGATCCCCTGGCTCCCTCTCTCTTGTAGTCAGGGGAGTCAATGGCTATCTTGAGAAGCGTGGCGGTCTTGATGTAGCCCTCGAGTGCGGCAGCATGGTCGCCAGCACTCTCCAGATCCTTCGCCTTGAGAATCTGGTCGCGGGCCACACGGAGGAGCGATGCTGCAGAAGCCTTGGTCGCCTCTCGCAGCACTGTCTCCTTTGCTTTGTTCTTGATGTCTGCGACTGACATGTTTGCATATGCCGAGAAACGAGCGTCGAGGGCGGGGAGAGCGGAAGACGCTGGATGGACAGTGACCCCAGGCATATTTCTGATTCTAGCGCCAGGCTGAACAGCGACAAGAGAATATGAGTAATAATAATGCTTTGCTTACATACCCCGCAGCTGGGGATCCGGTCCGGGGCTCCCGTACTTCAGCACGTGATCGGACGCGCCCATGTTCGTTCGGCATTTCAGCCACACTGTGTAGAGCCATGGCTGGGATGCAATGGGACTCGTTTCTGCACTCACCTAGATTTGAAGGCTCAACAGAGTCTTATATCTCTACTTCAAGTTTTGAATATGTGAATGCCCAGCTGGTAGCACACGGCTTTGCCTCCCCTCCGGGTCTATCTCTCGACGGTCTGTCGGGCACAGATTCGGACAGACTCGTCAAGTGTCTGCTTTGCATGCTCAGCCATCGATTGGTTCGTTCTCTGTCGTCTGGGCTGAATATGTTGTCTTGACTTTTTTCAGCAAGACATGTCGAGGACAGAGGAACTCTCAGCTAAATTCCGGACCCTTACATACGACCATGAACGGCTGCTTACAATGCATCGCAGTGCCAACGAAAAACTTGCAACCGCCGAGAAGGAGGTCAACCTCTTTAAGACCAAGCTCACGTATGTCTGAACCCCTTCTTTTTCTCCTTCTAATCCAATCTACAGTGCAGCCCAACGAGTACTCGAATCCAGTGAACTCTCACACAAACAAACCACAGCAGAGCTTCAACGCACCCGTGCAGCGCTCCAGGGTATCCGCGCAACACACCAACAGGAACTCAAAAAGAAAGACAAAGAACTCGAACGTATGACCAGCAAATGGAATAAACTCTCCGACGCCCAAATCAAACTCTCCACTGTGCCAGCCGGCTTGAAATGTGCCAATGTCGGTATTGTGCATGGCTCTGAACTCATTCCGAGAACACCCAGTCTTCTGGACACTGCTCTAGACGATGCTGAGAAGGTCAGGGAGCAATTGATTGAAGAGGTCGGGCGTTTGAGGAGACTTGTCGTCAAGGTGGTCAATCAGATACAAGCAGTCTTGTTCCAGGTCCAGGGCTTCGTGACAGACAAAAATGAACAAGTAATCCTGCTCTGAAATTCTAGGAACATGAGACTAACATCATCTCAGCCCATCGAACACAGCATCACGACTCTCTTCCCAATGTATCCGCCAACGCATGCTCACGATGTTCTATCTGCCACTCTCAGATCCCTTCGAGACACGTTGACCGCCCTCCCTCTACACATTGCTTCCGCACCAATGCGATCTTCCTCGACAAGTACAAGCATAAAGACGTCAGAATCCGCTGATCCCAGGACTGAAGAGATTACTCGTCTGCATGCTACAATCGCCCAACTCAAACAAGAAATCGGTTGGTCACGTTGTTCTCCATAAGATGCAGTCATTGAGTTTATGACAGATCAAACACACACACAAGCCCAACAACAAGCTTCCCAAAATCAAGCTCTCTTCAATAACTTTGTTGTACCCCAACAAGAAACGCCACCTGACGCCGCAGAAATGAGTACGGAACTGATGACTACGTCAATGGCCGATGCAGAGCGCGAGAGTTTGGAGAAAATTCGCCAAGAGTTGGATAACGAGAGGGAGAAGTTCACGCAGGCGGCTGTTCAACTTGGGAGAGAAAGGACTGCTTTGGAGGTAGGTCCGCATCCCTGGTAAACTGTTCAGAGTCTGATTTGTCGAATCTGTGAAGGCTGATAGAGTAAGACTGTTGGAAGAAAAACGGTCTTGGGAGGTGCAGCAAATGCTCAACGACTTGCCTCCTACACCCGACCCTCATCTTCATCCTCAATCACATCCACCTCGGGCTCCCGACGTCCAGCAGATGCCGCGCAAGTCACCACGTAAACCGAAGGTGACCATACACCATTCATTCTCCAAGCAATCACCTCGCAAACTACGCAGTCGCAAACGTCAGCCTTCTACTAGCTTATCCTCAGCGGGTCGGAAAGCAAAGCGTACTTCCCATCGACCGTCCACTACGCCTGTCGAATCGACGACTTCATCCGCATGTGAGATTATTGCTGTTGTAGACGAGGTACCAGGTACACCACAGCAACAATATCTTCCATCGATATTTCCGCCACCGCCACCGCTAGCTGTACCCTCCTCCTCACTCAATCCTCCAACGAGTATGACAAGTATTCTACATTCCCCATTCGTCCTTCCACCACCCTCACCGGAAGCTTCCCTTCCTCGCCAACCACTTTTCCCCCCATCATCGTTACAATTCCAGTCAATAACTCAACCTGATTTTCTGATGACGCATCTACCCCCTCCCACACCTATCAATGAGTCCACCCCTTTTCCAGGTACGAAAGCTCTTCTTCACCCTCATTCCCAAGCTCAGACTCGAATTCAAGAAGGAACTGTCACACCAGTCAAACAACTCTTTCCTAATAAACCCATACCGCTTCCTCAACGGGTCATTCACGCCTATTCACCTGTGAAACCAAGCCCTCTAAGTCGGATATTGATGTTGAATCATTCACCCGATACTCCATTTTACCAAGGAGGAGCTCCATCTATCACTGCCGCTCGACAGTTGCATGTTGTGCACGAAGAAGAAAATGAGATCAATAACGCAGAGAAGACATATTATGAGGTTGAATCACCCGCAATCCAATTAGCCCAGAGTCAAAACCAAGGACTATTGCTGGAAACTCCACAGCATCAACAAGGACCTGAACATCGACAGATGTCACTTGCTGCGGAATTGGGTGTCGAGAGTCCCCCAGATATAGTTGACATTGTCGCTATTGATGAAGAACAAGAGCGAGAAGAACCGTCAAAGAAAAAAAGGAAGACGGGAAACGGTCAACGTGTCATGCTGGAAAGAGAGAACGGGGAACCTTCTATTGGTGCTGGTGTAAGGACAAAGAAACCTGCCGTTGGTGCAGGTGTCAAAGCACGACCAAAGTCCAAGACTGCTAGCTCCCACAAAGCTAGTACGGGTGTTTTGAGAGGTGGCGGCGGTCATGGTGGTGTTGAGAAGGAGAACGGTGATGTTGCCTCGCGGAGAATCGGCACCAGGTCTTCAAGTTCGATGAGTGCTCCTGCACGGACAGTCGGCGCTAAGGGTGGCAGGATGTCGACTAGGACCAAGGTTTCTGCCAGTGCAAGCTCAAAAGGCGATCCGAGTACCGCTGGTCCGCGGCGAGTACCGATAAACAGTATTGAAGCCCCTGTCATCGGTAGAAATTCGTAGACCTTCTGATTATGAGACTTGTGAGTTGTCGAAGCTTTTTTGTGTTTCTTTTGTGTCATTTGTTTCGTAGATTATATTTATTCAAGCAAGGAGCAGTACAGTATATATGACAATACATGGGATTGGCATGATGACTTTGATTAATTTGATCCTGTGGAATGAACATAGTATTGAAATAAGGCAAGCCAGTGATCAGTCATAGTTGAGTCCGTGCTATCGCCGATAAATGACTTCATAAGAAATTCCCGCAGGGAGGATGGTATCAGATTGGACCATGACCTTGTACAGGACCTGTGAGGTTCCAGGTGCTCCCACATACTACAAATTCGACACAGTGCTGAATTACAGAGTATTCCAATCAGAAGTCTGGGGCAAACCTCTGGAAACTTAGCCATGTAGCAAGCAGCACGTCGAGACCCGATTAGGACTCAGCCAAGCTATCACGTGTGCCATTGCCAATCATAAGGTCTATTCATCAACCCCTTTGCTAGTGAGGAGGTCCAATAAATACACCAATATCAAGGGGGACTGCGGCTGTTTACATCGAGACTGAAGAGAAAGTCCTCGGACAAACCATAGGTAGTTTGGATCACTCAATTGTTGATAGCAGGAGCTGGGGGACTCACGAAGTCGAAGCAGTGATGATGGGTATCATACTGACTTACTGCGGAATAGAATTCCAAGGGAAGGATTCGTCATGGGGATTGAGATGGCTAGAGTTATGGATTTTCCATGGTATATTTCAATTCAAGTCTATCTCCGTTATTGAAACCTTTATCCTCCGTCTTCAGGGCTGAATCTTATGAGAAGGATGAATTTCCTGTTGAGGGCTGGCCGACTTCCTTCACTGCTCTCCGTCGCATTACTATTTATAGGTTGGGCTGGTGTATTACATGCACCCTGTGGGGCCCTGGGCAAGTCCTACTGATCTCACAGATGCTGTGTTCTTCAACGACTGGGAGGAGTATGGGTTCTTTGGCAAGTAGTGAATGCTATCAAATAATCACCGCTCGTTACAATTGACATCTGGCAACAGCAAATTCCCTTGAGGCAGCTGGCTGGGGTGTTGTAATTGCGTCTCGAGCCTCCTTCCTTCTTTCTGTTCCTGGCTCATTGTCTTCATCATTTTCTATTTTTATCATGATTACTAAGCGTAGTATTTTTGTGACAGAGAACTTTTTCTGCCCTCAGTTCTGTGGACATCAGACTGAGTTGGATTGAACACTAGGCTGCCAGATTGACACCTGGCATCACAACGGAGTCACAGTAACTAATTTCATGGGGAATACCAGGCGCAATTTTGATGATGGTGATCAGTGATGTCTGATTGCACAACACTTCATTTAGCAGGGAGCGGTTTGATAACCGCATCGGGATGTGATGGATTATCGATGCAGAGGGAGGGAGAGAGGGAGAGTATAGGGCGAAGGGGATGAAGCTAAGGATGTGTGATATGGTGTGATATGTTCCGCAGGCGCATAACACTTTGTCAAGACGCAATTCGAGGACTGGGAAGAGAGCTAAACAAAAGTTGATGCCTACTGACATCGAAAATCCATTATGTTTCCGAAACGATAGCGACAACGACAGATCTTGGGCCCATATCCATTCGAGTATAAAGAATCGAAAAGACAGTGAAAGACAGTGATCGCGAACCTTCCCCTACAAAGTGCTCACAAAGCTATAAAAAAAAGAGAGATTTATGAACAGATGCGAGATCTTCACCCATCACTTAATAAGCACCACTCGGACGGAAACGATCAAAGGTCTCGCAAAGAAGCCTGCACGGAATAGCAGAGCGGAGGTAGGACGTTCTAAAAGTCCCTCCCAGTTTGATAGTAGTTCAAAGCTCATACAGTGATGAACCTTGATTCACCGAGCTTACAAGAGCCATCCGCGTTTTTTAATATTCAGTGTAATTTCTAAACAGATTTCCCTCATAGATTAAGTACGGGAAGATGAGATCTCGCCAACTGGAGAATCAAAAGTCACACTCCTTGTAACAGCTCCCCATTTATCCAGTGCGTCCAACATGATACCACATTTTGTCCGAAGAGCGTGTTCTGCATCATGACCAAGCATCAAGTAATTAGGCCATTCTCTACCTTTGGCTATGCCCTCGCCTCTCACAATGTCGACGATAGCTTCTGCGGCTTTATCGGGATCCCCATTCTCGTTTCCCGGAACGCTGGCGAACCGAGCTTGGGCTTGTGTGCGTAAAGGCTCGTATTCGGGTATAGGGTGTTCATTGTTCCATCCGTGAGAGTATATGCCTTCTGTGCGGAAGGAGCCTGGTTGAACGATGAGAGTACGGATATTGAAGGGTGCGAGCTCGGCGGAAATGTTTTCAGTGAATGCTTTTTTCAATCGTGAAATAGGACGGGATTTAGTGAAGGAGGGGGAAAGAGATGAAGTGGGGGTTGTCTCTTACCATGAAGCGCAGCTTTGGACATTGCGTATGAGCCGATGCCCTGTGTGATGAGGATGATGGCTTTTTGATCTTTTGATTTATTTCTTGAAAGAGACGTACGGGAAGCTCAGCTCTCCAGGCAGATCGACTACCCATTGTGATGATAGTTCCTGATCTTTGAGCGCGCATGTGAGGAGTTACAGCCAAAGTTAGTTTGACGGTGCCCATGACGTTTTCGTTCAGGATATGTTGGATTGTGGAAGTCCTGTGTACATTGTCAATGATTAGGTGGAAAAAGAGAGAGAAGAGGTGAAAGTAATGACCCTGTTTCCTCTATCAAACCTGGCCAGCCCCAACCTTTTTTCAATCCGCAAGGTTAGACTTATATCTGCAGCACAGAGAGAAAAAGGTCCTACCGGCGTTATTAACCAACACGTCAATCCTACCCCATACTTTGACTGCCTGATCTACAACATCTTTGACGACATATTCAGAATCCCCAAGGTCTAGTTTAAACGTCTTTAACCTATCTTTGGGTGTCGTTGTGGGACCGTGATCGTCGGTCTTTGAGGAAGCGACTTGCTGGATGAGTTTTGAGAGTTTGAGCGGGGAGCGGGCTGTTGCGAGTACATTGTCGCCACGACGAATGGCGAAGAGGGCTATACGGTAACCGAAACCGGATGAAGTACCGGATATAAGCCAAGTTAATGTACGTGAAGGAGATGAGGATTCCTCTGGGGGAGTGGAAGTTATTGATGCCATTGGTTGACTGAGAAAAAGAGATAATGGGGTTGTGTGAACTTTGTTATATACTTAGCGTACTATGTCTTCAGTTTCGACCTTATCTTGTTTTCTAACACATAACTTTAAGGGCTTCGTAACAGGGCCGTATTCAATCAATGATAGGGCACGTTTAGACATGAAGCAGTCGAAAGAGTTGTTAGTAGTGGTGGTATTGAAAGGAGAACGGCGATGTTGCCTCGCGGAGAATCGGCACCAGGTTTTTCAAGTGCTACAAGGACGGTCGGCGCCAAGAGTATAGGATTTCGACTAGAACCAAAGTTCGAGTATGAGTACCGCTCGTCTTGAAGTCCCTGTCATCCGTAAATTCTCGTAAACTCTCTGATCATAGTCACTGTCCAGGGCTTGAGGTGTTGGAACTTTTCTTTTCGTATTGTTGTTATTTCACGTATCATATTTATCCAAGCAGAGAGCAGTATAGTGTATATGGCAGTACATATGAATGGTATATATAATCGTAAAAATACCGAAATGAAAGATAACAGATAGGATACAGAACGTGTTACTAGGTAACATTGAGTTGCACCATCTTAGACGACATACACTTGGACATGAAGCAGTTGAAATACGTCTTGAGGTCCGAAACCCTGTTGAGAGGGGAAACCGCACCAACATACCCATCAGGTCTCACGACAATAATGGCACCTTCCTTCTCGTCTATCCCATAATATTTATATCCTCCACCGCCTTGTTTCCCCACCGCATCGATATCATCAATAAACGCCCTACAAAATCCGCATCAACAATCTTCAAATAGAATACATTCCGAAAAAAATCAACTCACTTAGTCCAATGTGACCTCAAAAACGATGGTATGGTATTGTACACCACCTTCTCCTTGGTGACCATACTGAAAGTCAGTATATCAAATGCCTTGGCCACATCCCCAGCATAAAGTTGTAAAACTCCTTTCAACTCCTCTGCAAAATTAACCACCTTGAGCAACTGTTCGGGTTCAGAAGTGTTGCCTGTAAACACCAAGACCTTGAATCTCGTGTCCGAAGGAAGAAGATCTTGGATTTCGAAGGGTCTCCCGTCAGCTGCGCGGAGAAATACGTGTGGGAGTATCCGTTGACCGATTGGAAGGCCCGATGCCGCAGATTGATATGTAGGTGAGACAATTGAGGAGGGGGCGTAGTGTACACCTATGCCTGATGAGAACAAACCGTATCTTTGGAATGTCCTGACAGACGTTAGTATGGCATTAGAATGAGCAATAGCGAAAGAACTGACTCTTTAAATGTTTCGTGCGTAATTCCATCATCACTATCTTCGGTCTTGGGTTTATCAGAAAACTGCATTGCGAAATGACGGTCGAAATCAATGAGGTCATGAGCATATTTTTGTCTCTCAAACTCATACTATTCATATTATCAAGCAAGGATAGCGAGACGTCTCACTTGTGACTTACTGTTTTGAGAAGTGAGATATCCGCCCATCCTCGGAGAACATATACCATCTTCCACACTGATCAGGACATGCAATATGAATGCTCGACATAAAGTTGAAACAAGGGTATGCAACTTACCAAGATTGTGCGAATCATTCATGCTAGCGTTCATTCCCTGGCCTATCCTCTGATCAGAGCAATTTCATGGATGATGTAGAATATCTATCCACACACCAGCTTTAGGCGAATGTGTATGGCACGCATCCCCGGCAATGAAAATGCGCTCATGGACTGAGAATTGAGACGCAACCCGTTGTCCAACTAGAAACGGTGATGAATCTCATTAAACATTGTTGGATCTATGGCAGAATGCTACCCACTCTTGTAGATGGTCCACCAGTCAAATGATTCAGGATCTTCAAAAATGTACGGGGCGAGAGTTTTTCGGGCAACCTGACATGAGATGGTATCGTTATTAGAGGTCAAAGCAAGTTGTACAGGACATCACCTCAAAGATTTTACGAGGCCCAAAGCGACTTTTGTCAACTCGTCCAGTAGCAAGGTCATAAACACCATCTTTCTCACTGAGCTGGATGTACAAGCGAACTTTGTCTTCTTCTCTTGGAATGATCATGCAGGATCCATTCTCGGAATGGATGACAGATTTATTTCGAATGTCAGGAAAGTTTGTCTGGGGTATTATGTCAATGACTCCCCAGATGTAGTTGGTCTGCTCGCCCTCCATTGCAATACCAAGGGTTTTTCGAACCCAGGAGTGGGCGCCTGGCCGATCAGCATTGGTCGTCTCATGCAATGAAGTCATTCTTACCATCAGCTCCTATGACGAATTTAGCACGAACGACCTCGATATCAGGATAGCCATCTGTAGGAGCTAAATTCTTGAGCACAACCTGTATGACCCCAGAAGCCAGTCAATTTCTTGTCGACAATTTTAACACAACGACTGACCTTTACAGGGTGCGCCTGAGGGTTTTTCAACTCAGCTTCATCGCTGCTAATTCCAATTGATGTCGGTACGTATGGTCGATCAACATGAACCTTATTTTGGGATAACGACTCCAACAACATCGTTTCAATGGCTCCCTGGTGCAAAGTAACCTACAGACCTATTAATAATGTCGTTGCACGCAGTACGAACAAGTTGACATCAACCTCAAATGGGTAACGTGCGGTTGGAACCGCTGCATCTGGAACACGCTCTGTAAGCTGGTGGACCATATGAGATTCTGTAAATCTAGCTTCTGATCAGCCCACCTCAATTCCCCCAATGGGACTGGGATTGTAAAATGCCTGGCCGTTATGTCAACAATATAGGAGCCCTTGGTATTTTAGACACTCACTGCCAGGTGTAATCGTGTTCCTTCTTTGAGAAGAGGTTCCGCGAGGCCATAGCTCTGGCCACGAAGATTACTAAACTCGAGAGAAATTCTGATTTTTCCATACCTGTAGAACTTCAATCGTTCTCGGTTGGATGCCATCCGCTTGACCAGCTGCGACCTTCGCTGGTCTCAATGTTGGATGAGTTATGTTTTCACCGGTGCAAGAATGAGACGCCACCTCTTGTCTATGGTCTTGACCTTGATTCCAGCTCTTGCGAGTGCATTTGACGCAAAAAGTCCGGCGGGTCCCGCTCCGATCACCAGGACATCGACTTCAGTTTCTTGAGTCAACATGGTAAGTAACAGGGAAGAATCACGGAAGAAATGGTTTTATATGATTCGGGCTTAATCAGGGTTATCATTGGGGTCTTGACAACCACTTCCTTTGGAGGAAAATGTATCATGCAGTCTCAATTGAAGGTCTATTCTATCCCTCAGATCCGGAAAGCCATTCCCAGAGTTTCCCAGATGATGCGATCTAAAAAGAACGGAGTAAATGTATGATCATCTTAGTTCATCTTAGTTCACAGGGATGCAGTAGGTGGAGGCAGAGAGACTCTTGGTGTCGTTATTAGAGTTCATATACCCCAAGAGCACCATGATAGCAGGATAGCAGCAAACATTGGAGAGTTACATCTACATCTCATCCTCGGATCTATCTGACTCACGAGGTACGCCGTAACCATGCAATCTGCAACCGGATCACCACGTGACGTCTCAAAGTACCCAGTCAGTCGATACAGTATGTAACCGCTGTGTCTTATATCACTTGCTTGCAGTAAAGACATGTGTGTCATCATCAAAATCAAGGATCCAGTCCATTCAGAGCAATAGGACTATGTTCATTCTGGAATTACCTTCCGAGTTCCATAAACTAAATATATCATGATAACCTGTCTAGGTCACTCATGAACAAACAAATAGATAGTCCTTTCCAATTCATTGACACTACTCAACGTCCAAATTTATCGAGATATTAGTCTCAGGAATCACCTATCAAGGTAGACGACTAGTTTATTACCTATCGAGATATTAGTCTACTCGGTAGGTCAGTATCTAGTAGTCGCAGTGTAGGTATCTTGTAATCTCACCTCAGGAGTCACCTATCAAGG
>Ga0153986_1000049_pt1 | contig 33786 bp, 43 predicted proteins | sample TSGA070MetaG_FD_104724 | JGI IMG/M metagenome (GOLD analysis project Ga0153986, IMG submission 104724) | Attine ant fungus gardens microbial communities from Georgia, USA - TSGA070 MetaG | ecosystem: Host-associated > Fungi > Mycelium > Unclassified | place: USA: Georgia, Alexander Wildlife... | reverse complement strand
TTAGGTACATTCTACCTAATTTCTGCAATATATACCTAAATTACCAAAATAAACCGCTCCACAGAATGATGTTTCCATGACATCTCGGTGTCATTCCATACCAAGGAAATCATTCCGCAACATTTCCCTCGTATATTGAAATCTTATGAGGGCATGTATTATAGGTTTCAAACCGTTTATTGACACACCTAATCTAAAGCGTACATTACATTGCCTTTGCCGATAGAGTAATACAGATGTGAATCCAGTCTCTTTTGTAATCAGATATACCCAATGCTGGAGATAAGAAAATAATTGAAAACAGAGCAGGAAAACAAGACAAAGACAAGGAACATAAACAGATTATCAAGATCGTGAGCCATTCGATGTGATGATTCGTTCATCAGGATATGAGACAGGAGAATCAAAAACAAAAGCATCTTCGTCGCTGTCGGTATCGGTTTCGTGGGTAGACTCCGCAGAGTCGTTGGTGTGCCGAACCTCAAATACGTCTAGGAAAGGTGTCTGAGGAACATCATTGATTGTGTCCGCAGCGGTGGATTTAGCAAGAATAGCAGCCACACGGGCTTCAAGTTTTCTGCTTGGCATCGAGGAAGCCTGCGTTTCTGAAGGGTCGCCATCTTGGAAGTAACACGTCAAATCATGAAGATTCTTGACGAGTCCTCCGAAATCATCGCTATTGCCTGTGTGAACGATAGAGGTAATCGCCTCCAGTTCTGGCTCGAAGATGATTTGGGATGGGCGAGTAGGCATACTACATGTGTCGAAGACAGCCATGACATTGGTCCGACATGCTTCTCGGAGAGTATCAATCTGTGCAATACACCAGCCTGACTCTTCTGGTACACCGAAGACTGTTGTTGTAATTGTCGTAGGTATCTGCTGCGACAGGTGACTGTGCATACTCATTCGGAGAACGTGTTTTGCAGGTGTTCCGGCATACATGGCCATTGGCTCTTCCAGTACATCGAGAGCTTGAGAAGCAAGATCAGTCTCGAGAAGCCGGAGGAGAGGCATGAGAAGTTCTGAGCCGAGAAGTTCAACAGGGTTCCAGGTCTCGCGTTGTTGAAAGAGAATCTTAACGATCTGCATCGCTTGTGTGCGCAACCAGTCTTCACTATTGAGAACTAGTCCTAAAAGGAGAGTAACGATCTCTGTCCAATACTGACTGCCATAATGATCGCGGAGGCACGAGATTGATTGTCGCATAAAATCGTCCTTGGTACGGAAAGCACCTTTGGAGAAGGAACTCATGATTCTGGCGATGCTCTGGCGCCCATCTTGATTTGCAAGTTTACTGATATTCTCCGTAAAGGCAATGAGTGTGCTATCTCGACAATCATTTACCATGGCATTTAAACACCAAGGAAGTGAGACTGTATAAAGATCTCGAACACGGCCCCCACTTGCATCAATGAGACGATCGTCCTGAATCTTCGTTAGTGTTTGCAAGATTCTCATCGTAGCTTCGCTCGTCATGGAGGATCTGAGACCTTTCAGTAATGTTTGTTGAAAAAATGGCTGCCCTTCCCAATCTATGGGACAATGTGATATGAGTAGATCAGACATTGAGGGATCATCAAGGTCAATTCTTTGAAGGACTGCATCCAATAGTGCCAGAACCTGCAAAAACTCCTTTTCGACTGTTGTTGAGAGACATGCACAAGTGCACCAGAATAACTGGGGAAGAACGATTCTGTCGATATCACCAGTTTTCGCTATCGCAGCGATTGTCAGCAGAATCTCCGATGTGAAGGATTGGATGTCATCGTCTGATGCAGCGATGGTGTTGGTGAGACGGCCCAGGAGGAGAGCGAAATCACATTGCCTGACGCGTGGCATCAAAGCCCTGAAAATTTGTAGGGAGCGGAAGGCTATGCTTCGTATCGAGCAAGATGTACCCCAGGCCAAAGCGAGGGAACCCCAATGATTAGCGATTTGAGGATGCAGAGGCTCAAGAAAACTAATTGCGCTAGAACAAAGCCATAACATCTTGGATTCGCACACTTCTGGTGAATCATCCTCTGTCCAACAGTGTTCGTCTATCTCATTCATCAATTGAACAATCGCCCCTTTGATGGATGGCTGCGCACGAGCAATAGAACGATCGGCCAACTCAGAGTAACCTGGGGTCCATGCACGAAGGATTTGGAAGAGCATACGACGGGCTCGTTGTCGAACAAACTCGCTTCGATGGTCTATATGAGTGAAGAGGGAGTGGAGCAATACTGGAAGGTGGACATTGCAGTCCCAGCACCGATGCAAGGTGACATCGGACAGGAAGAGCCAGGCGTACTGAGCAGAACCGAGAACCAGCCGGGGCTCGTCTGAGAATAAATCGTTCAGATTTGACCAAAGGTCGATATCCTCTTCGTTTGGGAAATGAAGTTTATGATCAATGGCAGGGAGCATTCTGGCAGGCTCAATAACCGAACACAAGTCCTCAAAGATCTGACGTCCGACGTGAGTTTGGCACAAACCAGTGACGATGTTGGTTGCGCAGCTGATGAACTTGGTGTTTCCAACTTTGTTTGCTTGTTCAAGCAGGAACCGAATAGCAGCATGGCCATTTGAGAGATGGGGAGGGTCAACCAGCTTGACCCACATCACCAATATCTGCTCAGGATGGCTTTCATTGTAACGCAGAGTAAGAAGTGTGAGGTAATACAGGCAATTTACGCCTTCAGGGGACAAGCTCGTCCGGTCGTCCGTCATTAGAATGACATGTGGCAGCCAAAACTCTAGGCTTTGCAGAAGGACAAGAACAATATTTGAAGTTCCAGGGGTTGCTGGTAAACAGGGCAACCATTCTCCCACCTGCTTAAGCATGTTCATGGCCTGGTCTGGGTGTTCTCCAGCCAGGAAATCGGAAATAGCTCGGTGTGCGTGAATGTATGCACAAGATCCAGAGCCAATGGCCGTCGCTTCAAAATTGGACATTGTTAGAAGCCCATACGACTGCTGGTGGATCGCCTCGAGCATTCGGAATGCTTGATCTCGAATGTCTGGTTCAGGATGTCGTAGATTCGAAAATCCGAGACAAACCACTTGGCTGAAACTGAATGGCCTTGCTTCACTTGAACACACAGTATCTACCACAACTTCAAAAAAGTGTCTGCTGCTAGAGTTTGCTTCATTTACAAGGACCACTGCACGGGACATCAATGCTGTGATAACCTCAGATGTGATCTGGGGCGACGATAGAATAGCCTTGATCGCCTTCCTAAGGTTAGAAAACGGATTAATGAGATTTCTGCGTGTAGCATATCATACCAACCTTCCGCGAGCTTGACTATGCACATGGGCAGAAGCACAAATTGCCTTGAACCGATCGAGAACGGCAGTTCCACTTAGCGGTTTGAGCATCTCCATTGAGGAGGGCCTTTCATCTGCACGCTCCGTTGGTGAGTTTGCAGAATATTCCGGAGGAAATAGAGCCTTTGCCTGCATTGGCCTCATGAGTAATATCCTAATTTTACACTGATGAAAAGAAGACTCACACACAGGGAGGCTAACGCCCCAGCAGCAGCATACGACAACAATGTCGTTTCAGTTTGGAACATCTCTGTTGCATTAACAGTTGTCATCTGCTGGGTCCCACCAGTTGCGGCTGCCATCTTCTGCATCAACCTAATTCTCCTCACCGCCGTGTGACTTTGGGCTCCAAATTGACACCATTCTTCACACAACCGATACAAGGTCAGATGCATATTTGCCGCCACAAATCGATCCGAGTCTTTGATCGATGCCAACGCATCAAACACCCTCTCAATAGTACCACAAAAATACCTCCTCAGCCTCTGCAATGAATAATTATCCCTCATCTCTGATGTACACAAAAATCCCTGTGTACTCCGTATAAATGTTAGAATGTTCATCAAACTCGTTTGTCTCCCTGTCGATCGCTGATCTTTCAGAAGATGTGCAGTGTAGAAGTATATCCCTGCCACGGCCGAATGCAACCTCTCCTGCCTCCTACTCCGTTCCATACTAGCAAGACCACCAGCAACAGCCTTCATCCTTGTATCCTCAATAAATTGTCTGCTCCCCAACAATCCAATATTTGCTTCAGCCGATGGTATAGTCATGCCTGCATTGACTTTGATTCTCGGGTCATAATCCGTCTGTCTTCCGGCCAACGATTTGAGATCTTCTAATAGCTGCGGATATACATTCGAAGGGAATGAACTGATGCAGGACACAGCGATATCTCTGAATAGGGTATACTCTGAATCCAAGAATGGTGTGAGGCGTTTAAATAGGTATCGTGAGTTTGGATATTTTCGAAGCTCTACTTGAGGATCGGCAGAGACATGTGCAGGAGTCCCTTGAGGTGGTCCACCAGAAGGATTAACCTCAGGCAAGATCGAAGTTGAACAGATAGTTTTCATCCAAATATACCACTGTTCAATCAATCTTTTACTCTCATTGATCAATCGCAGCCCATCCTTCTCAGTGATTGCTCCTGCGCCTAGACCTCCTCGATAAGCGAGTTTGGAATGACTCAATCCAGCAAGTTGAGAGATCTGTGGATGGAAACGAAGAGCGGCCGCTGCGAGAGCTCTATGGAGAAGTGGAAGAGACAAGTCATTCTGTTTCATGCAAGTCTGCATGAAACTAGGGAAAACGTATGACCAAAGCTTTTTGTCAAGGTCATCCGGGCTACCAGCAAGATCGAGTATGATATCAGACTTTCCGGTGCTCTTCCTTTGCTTCAGCCGATCGAGTTCGACATCCTCCAAAAGATCATCGAAACCGTCAAGATAGCAATAATCTGTACCGTTAAGCATTCCGTACGTGATATCAAGTGTCAACTCGACACCTGGGAGTTTCGACACTTCCTCAACCAAAGATCCAAGTAGCCTAACTACGTCAATCCCAATCAGCCTTGTCCCCACTGCAACATGAGCAAGCAGGAACAGGCTCGCCGCCTCGACTTGTAAACACTGGTTCTTGATATCCTCAAATTGCTGAGCAAAATTTGCTGCATCCACTTGTACCACATACATCTTCCACTTTTGCACTGTCATTTTCCACAGCTTCAAAAGTTTGATGCATCGCACCATCAAGTCCGATCCTGAAGCTTGTAGAATTTTGACAGGATTGAATACGAATGCAGTAAAATGTCGAATCACTGTTGATACATTTGTCGGTTCATCGATGATCCTCTTGATAGCATCCATGGAGGTATTACTAAGACTCGGCTCGACATGTAGAACACCGCGTAAAAGCATCTCTATAGCATCACCTAATGAGAGAGATGGATGTAAAAATCTCGGCCATGCGGAATAACATGTTTGTAAGAGGTTGATCTGGGATGCATGATGAAGTGGATAAGCAATAACAAATGAGTCGTCATGTTTGCGAATGACATAGTTGGATGACTCTTCAAACGAGGGATTGACACGGGAATAAGAGTATTGATCTTCCAGTACAGACATGTTCCCGACATTGTGATCACAGATGCTGGCAATTTGATTGAGACTCGTGCCTAATCGATTGACATACTCTTGGATGATGGATTTACTGGAAAATGAGGATGGAAGGATAGTTGAACAAGTAGGATAATCGGATTTCGGAGGTACGACGGAAAAATCGGGTGTAGATGGCCATGCAGGGATACCATTATCTTTTTCCATTAGATGAAAAGAAAGAAGTGTTGCTTGAACAGCAATAGCAATTCTATCAGGAGACAACAGGCCTGCAACCCCACCCCTCGTCATAGCAGCTATGTTGGTTTCTTGTAGTAGTTCAAGGCATAAATCCCGACCAACATCAAAATGACGAGAGAGGATAAAGTGTACGACATAGGTGAGGAAATCGAATCGATCCGGATCGTCCGGATGGAAGGCGGACAGCTGTTTGGCGTTGAAAAAGTGTTTCATGAGTGTGTCTAATTTCGCGGCAGTGGTGGAGGGGGACTCTTGGCAGCGGTAGAGGTATGTCCAGATGAGACGCAGAATTCCATTCATAACCATAACTCGAGTCAGTTTCTCCTGCTTGGCCGTGAGGCTGAAGTAACAGACTGTCGAGAAACATAACATACCTTAAGCTTGGTGATTGATATTTCAAAACATGGCATCCAGTGCTTCAGGAAGAACACTTGAGGCGCAACACACAGACTCGTGATTGCTAGTGGGAATGCGACTCGCCAATATCGAGGTTTGGCCATCATTTCTCGAGCTCTCGGGTAGATGATTTCAATCGCCTTAGCCCATTGAGGGTTGTTCGTTTCTGCTTGAGCAGTCTGATATATTCTATCATCGGCAACCGTCTAGTAAGAGGAAAATATGAACGTACTTTGCTTATAGGATGTAAAATATGCACAAGAGTCTCTACAAAGGTGGACTTGAACCGTGAACCATGGGCATTGGCAAACACTTTTGCAAGAGGCTCCATGAATTCTGCTCCCTCTTCAAATGCTTCGTATGGCCAGACCTACAATCCTTGGTATCAGTTCTTAGTTCATAATAAGAAATCAGATTTATTTACTTTGATCTTGATGTGCCTCAGTGCTTTGACCAAGTTCTCATACTTGAGATCAATATCCTTCGATGCCTGACCAACCGTTATATGGCCGAGCTCAGCCAGAAAACGATCAGTGACACTCATGAATCTATACAGATCATTGAAATGAAATGGTCGACGGACGACGGTAGTGTACAAGACATACCTGATGTTAGCAATATGTCCTAACAATGTTGCATAAAGCTCCGCATTCGTCCTATGATTCACAGACTGAAACAACAACCTCATGTCTGGTCTCCTGAGCTGCTCAAATGTCGTCTCTTCCAGGTTATAACCCAACATCTCTCCAAGTGCATCTTTCGAAATCAAGGAAAGCACATTTATTAATGCTCGACACATGATGTATATCGAGCCCATGGACTTTCGCTCGTTGAGAATGGAGGGAACATCAAATGCTTGTTGATGAAAATTATTGCGTGAAGAATTGGGGGATCGACCGGAATGGGCGTGAATAATGTTAGCGCTGACAGATTCGTGTTGACTTCTTCTCCAGCGCATGATGGAGTCTATTACTTGTTGAGAATGCTTCTGGGCTAATTGGCCGAGAGAGCGGAGATTTTCATCAAACTTGGTGTCTACACCGGGACCCATGTGGTCAGGAAGCAAAGGGTTTTGGTCCTATTCCACGACCAGTGACATCAAGAATCAGATAAGACAGAAATAAAGGCTTACGAGGGGAGCACGCAGGAAATTGTCAATCTTGCGCTCTGCAAGAGCAACAAATCGAATGAAGACCGCATGGAGAGCAAATTCTGAAGGTGTCTTCGGGTCCATGACCACTTTCTCTTCCTCTGTATCTATCGACACACTATCACTCTTCATCATTTGACCGAAAGGTAGTCGCGGCATGGGTGGTAGTGAAGGTGTTCCATGACCTAGATCAAGACCGAACTCTGACACTCCATGAAAAATCGATCCCGAATGCGAGTGTTGCGATTTAACATAGCCTTGAGTCTTCGATCTACTTCGGCCGAAACGAACCTCTGTCGATCCTGGGGTAGGTGGTCTGTGGAAAACTGAGGTAGAACTCTTAGCACTGGGAGGATGGACATGATTCAAGGAAGATGTAGAACGATTGAAGGAATTCTTGAGCACCGGATAGGATGTGTCTAGTTGTGGGACAGGAGGAAGGTCATTGTTGTTATTGTTCTTTGTACTGCTTTTGAAGGCGGCGCGTATGGAAGCAAATGAAGGTTTTTTTGTAAACGCGGAACCTGCATTACTGACGGATGGCTGAGAAAAATGCCCAAAAGTAGCACTTCGCTTGGCTGCGAAACCTTTTGTTGTAGCTGAACTGGCAGAGTCGATAGAAGTGGAAGAATGCGCCCTAGAGTGAGAGAAGCTTGATTCGCCCCCGAAATTGGCCTGCGGGCTAGACGGATCCCAGCCAGAACCTGCACCACCAAAGCCTCCTCCAAAGCCGAATCCAGCACCAGAACGTCCAAATAACGTGGGTGTGGATCCCGCATTTCCTTCGTCAAAGTCTTATGATAATGCAAATGAATAAGATGCTCTGGAAGTGGGGTTTTCTGAGCTGACCTGGTATCGTAATCTGTACTGCTTCGCTCATGACTGTATCAAACTCTGCACAACGTCGAGAGCTGACCAGAGTGAGAGGCTTGAGAACAGCACTTGACCAGAAGTGCTGCAGAATGGGTTGCCCTGGTGCGAATAGGACGGAGATAGAGACGGTCAGACAATTTACAAGTCCGTCGTCCCTGATCTTTTCATTACCACGCTTCTCTTTCTCGCCGGCAACTCATGAGGCATTGTCGATTAGCTACATTTCCATTGATCTTGTTTCAAATTAAACCGGGGACTCTGCCCACTCCCACGTCTCGAATCAACAGCTCACGCGATCCGATACTCGTTGCATACTGCATCACTGGTCATAAATCATAAACCATGCATCACAACTCGATAATCCACGAGCGTGAGGTAATGAGATACTTTTAGTAGAGTATCGTAGCATATGAATACAGACTCGACGACTTGGCCTCCCTGTCTGCACTGTTGTGTTTCTTCGCAGTAGTGCCACTGCTTACATAGTTACTATTCAGTGCTTCTATTTTAGTCGTGAGAAGATGGTATAGGACGCGACGCGCGTACGCTAATCTGTCCTCCGGCTCATAGTCATTGTGTCATGGGGAAAGCACAAGAATTTTCTATCAAAACTCCATCTGAAGACCCCAAAAAGAAAGAGAAACCTGGGGAAGAGCCTGACAAAGCAGAAGGATCATCCAAACTTCTGGGGACCAGGAAAATTGAGGATGGCAAAGAAGGCGAAGGCGAGGAACTGGTATGTCCTCCGGTTGCATGTGCAATCTGTGCTCTGGATGCTCAATATTTACTGGTACTTGCTAGTCAGAAGAGGATCAGCAGCTAAAGGCAGAGCTAGAGATGCTGGTAGAACGACTCAAGGTATTTTTGAGCTCATCGTCTTTTCGGAAGGCTTAATTGATTCAAGGAACCGGACAATAAACTGTATCGACCAGCACTGGAAACCCTTCGAACTTTGATTCGGACGTCCACCTCTTCCATGACCTCTGTGCCCAAACCACTCAAGTTCTTACGGCCTCATTATCCTGACCTGCAAATACAGTACGAGAAATGGCCACCGTCTGAAGACAAGGTGCTTTCAGCCAATTTTTACTTGTTGCTCTAGTTGCTTATCCACTGTAGAGTCTTTTCGCTGATATCCTTTCCGTCCTCGCGATGACGTATTCTGATACCCAGCCCCGAGGCACTCTCCGCTATCGTTTACTCGCTGCTGCCCTCCGTCCCCCCTTCTCCCCCCTCGCAGATCCCGGATCCTGGGGTCACGAGTATGTACGACATCTCGCCGCAGAACTTGGTGAAGAATACAATTTGCGTGGGGAGGAGGATATCGGCTTGAGCGACCCTTCCGATCGTCCTCCATTCCCCGGTACCTTTGATGATATTCGCGCGTTGACGAAAGAGTGTGCGGTGTTCTTGTTGAATCATAATGCAGAACCAGATGCTGTCGATCTCCTGGAGGAAATTGAGATTATTGATGAGATTGTTGAACTCGTGGATGAAAATAACTATAACAGGGTCTGTCAATATATGATTCGGTTTGTTCTTTCAGGTTTCTCCCTCTATCCCCCCAGGTTTACTCCTTGATAGATGCGTAAACCTCCTTCCTCCTACTGACGATGTCAACTTCTTGACTACAGTCCATGCGATCTATGTTCAATATAGAAAATTTCCCGAAGCGCTCGCTCTTTCAATAAGGCTCGCAAATCCCGATATGATTCGTGAGGACTTCAATGCGCCCGCCAACCCGTATGTTTCATTCGACTTTCACAGCTTGGTTGGCTAGCTCATAGAACTATAGCTTGATGAAACGGCAACTCGCCTTTCTAATCGCTCGTGCACAAATACCTCTAGAGTGGTTGCATCCTATAGAAGACTCAGATACAGAAGAGATGTTTGAAGAGTTCCCAGAAGATCTTATCGAGTGTCTCAGCAACTTGCATCTTAGCACGTACTTCCGAGATTTTGGCAAGGAGCTTGGTGTGTCAGAACCCAAGTCTCTTGAGGATGTTTACAAATCACACCTCGAAAATACACGTGGGTGTTGTCTTTGATGTCTATTAATTAATTATCGAGGGCGTATAGGACCGGGTGTTAGTGCAAACATCGATTCAGCACGGGCAAACTTGGCTGGCACTTTTGTCAATGCATTTGTTAACGCTGGTTTCGGTAACGATAAACTATTGGTTGAAGCTGATGAGGGTAATAGCTGGATCTACAAGAATAAAGACCATGGTAAATTATGTTGTCAAACTTTGAGCTCTCCCTAATGTTTGCTAGGTATGCTGAGTGCTACCGCATCTTTGGGCCTGAGTTTGCTCTGGGACACCGACATTGGCCTTTCACATGTTGATAAATACACCTATTCATCCGAGGAAAACATCAAAGTATGTGGTCAATGTAGTCTTAGGATTAAATACTTAGGATTAAAACTCCTTTAGGCGGGAGCTCTTTTGGCCACTGGTATACTCAACACTGGAGTTCGAACGGAAGCAGACGCAGCACTTGCCCTCCTCGGGGAATACACCGAAAATAAGTCCGTACCGCTTCAAAGCGCTGCCTTCATCGGTCTCGGCCTAGCATATTGCGGGTCACATCGTGAAGACATCATTTCCTACATACTTCCGCATGTTTCAGACGATTCTGTTTCAATGGAGGTTTCCTCGTTAGCTGCACTCTCGCTCGGTTTTATCTTTGTTGGAAGCAAGAATGGTGATATATCGTCTTCAATGTTGCAGACGCTACTGGAAAAACATGAAGCCGGTGATAAAGGCCTAGATGAAAAGTGGGTGAAATTCTTCGTACTTGGTTTAGCTCTACTATTCCTCGGTTGGTCCTTGTTTCGAATATCATGCGTTCAAACATCCGCTCATGTGGCATTTCATCAATTGACAGGTGCACAAGAGGAATCCGATGCGACAATCGAATTCTTGAAAGCGATTGACCACCCAGTTTCCAAGACCGCACAGGTACTCGTGGATGCATGTGCATATGCTGGTACAGGCAACGTACTGAAGGTTCAAGGCATGTTGCACAATTGCGATGATCACATTGGCAATCTCCATGAAGGCGGGAAAGAAGAAAAGGATGATAAGATAGATGATACCTTCCAGGCATTTGCTGTAATAGCTATTTCATTGATAGCGATGGGTGAGGATATTGGTGCCGAAATGGCCCTCCGACAGTTCAATCATCTTGTGGGCCCTTTTGTATTTGCTTTACAGCACTAACACTTACATGATTCTTTGTTAATTAGATGCATTACGGTGAACCTGTCATCCGGAAGGCCGTTCCCCTAGCCATTGCCCTAGTCAGTGCCTCAAATCCCCAACTTCCTCTTCTCGATACACTATCAAAATACAGTCATGACAACGATCTCGGTGTCGCCCTCAATGCCATCTTTGCCATGGGTATAGTCGGCGCTGGCACAAACAATGCTCGATTAGCACAGATGCTCAGGCAGCTCGCTGGATACTACCAGAAAGAACCTGACTGCCTGTTCATGGTCCGCGTTGCTCAGGGGCTCGTACATATGGGCAAAGGTACAATAGGAATCAATCCCTTCTTTTGTGACAGGGAAATCATGAACAAGTCCGCTGTCGCCGGAATCCTAGGTATTCTGACGGCATTCATAGATGCCAAGTCCTGTAAGTCTAGTTTTTTTTACGACGCTACATTCATGGACGACTAATTATATGGTTCAGTCATTCTCGACAAGTACCATTGGATGTTTTTCTTCCTTGTGCCTGCGATGTACCCCAGATTCATGATCACGCTAGACGAGGACCTCAAAAGTATTCCTGTGACTGTTCGCGTAGGACAGGCTGTTGATGTTGTCGGTCAAGCTGGCAAACCAAGAACAATATCTGGTTTCCAGACTCATCAAACACCGGTGCGATTGGGTACAACAGAGAGGGCTGAATTGGGCACGGAGGAGTTTATCTCATTTGCTAATGTGATGGAAGGTTTTGTTGTACTGCAAAAGAATCCTGGTTGGGAAAAGGAGGACAAAATGGACGTGTAGATATGTGTGTATGACTTCTCTACGTTTTTTTCTCTGTATGAAATGCTGCATTCAACAAAATTGGATGAACAATGTGCATGGACAACACAACTGAGTCATAGGTACTGATAGATCTGTCGGCCCTATCAAGTGCACCATGCGGCTTTGAAAGGACTATGTGCTGTTGATTGTGGAACAAATTTCTTCCTAATTTCGTATTTACAAGTGAACTTAAATTAAGTATCTTAATCCATGCCCCTGGTAATTGATAGAATTGGTCCACCAAGATGGTGAGTAGAAAATCCTCCCAACCCCCATGCCCATGAATGTATTAGGGCAACCAGGTTTGACAGGTTAGTGTAGAGTTCCATCCAGTGGATCACTTCAGAAAATCCTAAAGTTATTTACAGTCATATGATATATCTATGTATGAAGGTGGCACCGTACATATCCTTCTACTGTTACACAAACCCAGTTTAAGAAATTATGTGAACAACCACAATGCTCTAGTGTCAAGTGAAGTGGATATGCACTACAACACAACATGCCTATTGACAACCACTCTCTTTTTCGTGAAATCAAAAAATCATGTGACTTTAATTTGTGTGTACCCCTTCGCTCATATTTTTGGGCCTCCGCAAATGTTCAGAGTTGCGTTCTCTCATGGTATTTTTCCAACCTTTGCGAACATTCGGAATCGATTCATATGATATTCAGGCTTAACCTCTGCCACCTCTTTGTTCTCCTCAAACTCTGTATCGTCGTCGTCGTCGTCGTTCCACACCGCAGTAATTCTATGTGCCGCAAGACGTACCGCATCTTCAAAAAAAAAAAATCTTGAACGCTTGCATCAACGCAGAGCTACTGAAAAGGAGAAAAAACCAAGCTTTGTTCTTGGAACTGTCGCTTGGGAAGAGGCCGAAAAATGGAACGACTGTGATCTCGCGAAATGCCTCGTCAACCCTCATAAACTCAATGGCCCGCCCACCTTTCCTCCTCCTACAGATACAGAACCTTATTCCTTGGCTACCTTACCGTTTGATCACCGAGTCACGCAAACGATAGGTCTTCCCGAAGACAACTCGCATATCATCATTCCGAAAAATACAAATTACGGGATTGACACGCCAGACAGGCAGATGTTATTTCAAGAACTTCCGTTCCTCTGTGCTACAAAACCCATGAATGTTTCAAATCCGCAGTTTTCAGCTACATCCGACGTGGCGTCCTCTCTAGAGTCGGAGAAAGACTCATCCTCACCTACTGCTATGGCTATGCAGATCAGCAGGCAGGTTCTTGAAAACGTCAAAAAGGAGAAAAGAACATCAGAAGCGTTTGCGCAAGTCATCGATCTTGTTAACGCGAACGCAAAAGGTATTACATATGAGAATAAAAGAAGGATCGTTCAGGAATTTTCAGGGCCTGAGAATTCTTTCGACCCTGGTCGTGTTGAGGTTCAAGGTGAAGTCGGTTCATGACCTCTCGTGTCACCTTTTCTAAATCGATATGACATCTTATCTAGCTGCACTTCTCACTTACAAGATTCGTAACTTATGGGATCACTTGATCACGTTTAAACGCGATGTCGGTAACCGACGCAGTTTGCTTAAACTTATCCATCAACGCGCGAAAATTCTGCGCTACTTGAAGAGACTGGATCAGAATCGTTATGATATTATCCTTGACCGACTTGCTCTGGAACCCAAGAGTGTTGAGGGCGAGTTGACATTGTAAATCTGCTCCTCTCCTCAATCACCCATGATACTTAGTCTTGCCCTATCTCAAATAATACTAACTTCACCAAACTGAATGTGGTGCACAATTGGATGAGGATGAACAGACACAAAATGAACAGACACAAAATGAACATATCAACTTTTGACCTCAGCTTGCATTCAGCATTATCTTAGTCAACAGTGCTTATAAACAATAGTCGATGCAAGGGACAGACAAAATGATTGACACATCTAATCAAAAGAAAGGAACGAGAGAATAACAAATTTGACAGACAACGAGAACAAATGCAGCTGATGATTGTCAGCCAACGTCAGAACTCAAACCTCCAAGAGCATTACAAGGAAAGCAAATGGAAAGCCACGAAAAACAACTTGGAAAGTCCAGCAACGACAAAAGAGATATTGACCAATGCAGAATTGTGAATAAAGCGAAGAGGACAATGTGCATAAAGCGAATAAGATAGGAGTCGATGATCAAGTTGAATGAATAGGACAATGCAATGATGATCGGGTATGGAATGAAGATGCAAGAGGTGCCGATGCGATACGTCCAAATCCACTGAAGGGAGGAGAGCCAGAAGGGAAGAGGTGGGGGGATCGCAAGGAAAATGACTGTGAGTGGAACCAAGAGCGTATGACCCGGCAAAGACACAAGGGCATAATAATGAACGGATAGCGGGATATTATGAAGAGATGATATAGATAGCATAGTTTACGATGTGTGGTTTGAAAACTGGGCCCTTGTTATCTCTCTCCCGCATCAGTAGCCCGTTCCGCTTCAAACTGGCGTCCTATAGGCTCGCGTTCGAGGCGAATCTCCACCTTTAGCCGAGACAGTTCTTGCACAAGATTGACCTGGGTTTCTTCCGGCCATCGGTCAAGTGCCCACTCCCGCATATATATACTCGACTATAGGGACGTTAATACACTAGTACGTTGATGAAAATAGACGGTAAACCTTATAATATCGCTTTCCGGCATATTTCTTATGGAATGATTCATGCCGAATTGGTTTGAGGATATAATTTAACATGATGTTCGCGGTAGGAATGAGCGCACTTTCAGCATATCCGGCATAGTGGGCAAGGTTCGGCGACTGGACACAGTCAGAGTTGAAGGAAGGAAAGATATGCAAATCCTACCCATTGATCATAGCCTAGAGCCAGCCTTGAAAGCCAGATAGACGCGGCAGCCATCAAAGACGGAGGTGCTGCAATTAATCGCCACTCAAGGCAGCTGATCTCCAAAAGATACTTCGCGAGGGTCCTGACCTTAACATCATAACCATCAGCTTTACTAACTCGGCGGAGGTAATGCACAGGGTTAGGATAGCTAAGATTCCAGTCTAAAGTTTTCAGGACATAACGTTCCGCCTGGAGAATTTCCGATTCTGTATAGGTTGAGTCGGCACAAAGCAGGAAGTTCGAAACGGCAGGTGAGATGATTTCTTCAAATTTTGATGCGATGAATAAACAAGTCACGCCCACCAACTGAAGTTTCGCAAGAGAGACAACACGAGCAGAGAGGAAACGATCGATAAGATTGACGCAAAGAAATAAGGTTTCAGGAAGAAGGCGGAAACGGACATGGACCTGAATGAGCCAATCCATGAGAATCCCACGCATTTTCCACGCAAGCTCTCTCTGGCTTTCCATATAGTGAGGGTTGGGCATCGTGGTGAGCTATGCCAGAAATAAGTATCAGAATGTCATGGACAACAACAATTACAAACCTCCACCTGGCGCAGATATTTAAATATATCCACAACGTATTCACTGACCATCAAAGGATCATCAATGTCATCGGCATCGAGGTCGTCCCACGGCGAGTTCTCTGGATCAGCCTCAATTTCATTGGCATAGGCTTCGAGCTCGGCATTGATTCGAGCAGCAAGGATAACTTCTTCAGTGGCCTGGTTTTGCTCCGGGGGTTCCGATGATGTCCGTCGCCGCTTCATGTCACGATGATCCTCAATATCGTCGTCTTCTGCCCGCAACGGTATTTTGGTGCGGCTCTCCCGAGTATAAAGTTGTTTAGATGGCTGTCGTGCAACTTTCGTTGGCAGCGGTCCGCGTTTGATGAGACCGGGTATAACAGGGAGGTCAACAACCATGGCGCGATCATCCCCAACAGGCTTTCCAACTGCTTTCATTGGTACTACAGTGGCCTCCTTCTCCTTGCCGACGATGCGGGATGCAGTGGGCTTGGCAATTTGTTTGGTGCCAACTGTCCGCAAAGGAGGACGAATGGCCGTAGGCTTTGCCTTGAGTACGACGCCATCAAAAGATTCCTTAGTATTTTCTTTCTCTTTTCCCTTCACAGCAATGTTTTTGGATCTGTTGTTGACAACGACTTCCCCGAGAGCCTCGCGCTTTCGTTTGACAGCAGTGGGGTCTGCCTTAACATCACCAGTGGTGGACTTTGCTCTTGATGCTGCTGTCGTCCGGGTGATCCCGCCGAGTCCAGTAGTACCTGCTCCAGACGGTGGTTTCGCTCTCATCACTATTCGCGAGGGTCTAGCATTTGCATTTTCGTCGTCCTTAAGAACAGTTGAGCGGGTTACCCGCCCTGCACGGCGTGTCTATATTTTGGTCAACAGATGTGAGCGGGAGGATAGCTATATGAGCATACTGGTATAGCTGACGACATAACAAGAAGCCCGCAGAATAAGTGTCGCGAAAGAAAAGGACTGTAAGTGGTCGCAGATGATAGAATGCAATTACCATCTTCAAACAAAAGGTATATCCAACCACACGTGACGTACAAATAAATACAATTAACTGAAACGCGTCAGTCACGGGTCATCGACATCTCGCACGCGTTCTTGTCTGCAGTAGTCCCTTTTGTTGGAATATCAAGCCGACATCGTGATCTTGCTGAAGGTTCATGAACCTTCTAGAATTTTTCTTCAGTATATAAGCTTGGTTCTCGTTGTATGTACTCATTGGTTTGCAAAGTAATAAATTCTTCTGTCATTCCCAAGCCAAACCTGAGATTTTACAACACCCTTCCTCTAACACAATGGGTTTAGAAGCAGCAATAGATACCTTCTCTGACAATGAGTCTGTCAAAGAAAGACTCGGACCCTGAAAACAGAACTGAGGTAGAGCTGACTAAGGAGCAAAAATATTGTTTTCAATTTATTACACGGAGCTCGAACACAGGCCGTGGTATATTTTAAAACTTCGTAAATATTAGGGACAAAAGAAATGGGAAGAAACATTATGTTGCTGCTTGACTGAGAATAAACCTGTTGCATTCGAAGAGAATATGGAATCTGGATTCCACAGGACGAGACTTGAAACAATAATTTCTCAGAGTGAAAACATATAATGCCTTGCTCGTATGGCATTTCTGTAACTCAAGATGTGTATGGTCGGGGAAGGGTCACTCATTTCGTGATTGTTCAGCCTACCTGTATTTTGATAGACATGAAACCATACTTTGAAGTTCTAACAAATATCTTGTCGAATGATTGGTTCAGTTTCTGAATTTAGATTACAGTTATGTAGAAAACAAAGTATCGCTGAATTAATTATCACCATTGTGGTTGATCTTCTATCAGGACCCGATGACTTCATCACTCAATATTTTGAATCGGAAGTCTTTTTAGGCAAAGCATTGTCTCATGTGACTTATTTGCGTTCTCTTTCGACTGAATGGCCTCAGACATTGTCTGCACTTCAAGGAGGCCATTAGACCCGACACTCCTCAACCTCGAGGAAGATGAGGCAACATTTTTCAAATTCTTGACTGGGATTCAAGATGAGGAAGAATTAAAAAAGCATATAATTCATGTTCAAGGGAAAGCAAATCAGGCACGTTTTTGATAACCCAACTTCCGCCTCAAGTGCTTTCGCGTGCTTAACATTCTGGTGATAGGTTTATGAATACCCATGTATCCAGGCTTTTGCATTTACAAAGTGGATGATATCTGATTCTGATATCTGAAATTGGACTGATACGTCCTCTAGACTGAAAATATCACGTCATCCTGCATACAAACAAGTGCTTGAGCTCCCTAAGTCTCGCCCAGGCGCGATCCTTCTCGACATTGGGTGCTGTTGTACGTAGCTCTCTTTGACTCACTTTTCTCAGTCTCATGTCTTTTATCTCAGTTGGAAACGATTTGAGGAAAGCGGTTGTTGACGGCTGGCCCGTCGAAAACGGGATTGCCTCTGACCTCCGGTCAGGTCCGTTCTTGTTTCTTGTCCTAAATTGAGACTCAGTTGATCGTTTCAGAGTTCTGGGAGTGTGGTCATGAACTATTCAAATCAACATCAGAAACCTTCCCTGCTGCTTTTATATCCGGCGATGTCTTCAATACTGCCTTGATAGAGCCCAGAGAGCCATTTTACTCTGAGCCAATTGCACCTCGTCCTACCGACCTAAGGATCTTGAAATCTCTTACCCCGTTACAAGGGCATGTCTCAGCTATACATGCCTCGTCGTTCTTCCACCTATTCGAGGAACAAGAACAACTGAAGTTGGCAAGTCAACTTGCGACACTTCTGTCTCCTCTGCGGGGATCCATCATATTCGGAACGCATGGCGGTCAATCCGCGAAGGGATTTAGGACGGTGGTGATCAACTCTCGTAGCAAACATGTGTTTTGTCATTCTCCTGAATCATGGGAAGACCTGTGGAATGGCAAAATCTTCAAGAAAGGAAGTGTTGAGGTTGAAGTCAAGCTGTTTGAACGCGACCCCAGAAGGTTCGATCCACCGGGGATCACTATGCACTGGTTGGTTTGGTCTGTTATTCGCCTTTGATTTTTGGGCTACGTACCGTAGTCACTTCATGTGAAACGCTCGGTGCTACAATCACAATTAGGAACTCGGCCCGCCAGCGATATCAGTGACGCAGATCATCACTTGACTTGAGAAGAAAATGTCGTCGTCATTTCAAGAGTTTGAGACATTGCCTCATGTAATAGGCCCCTGAAAAACTCCCATACAGCTGGCGGACCCGTCATGTGAAGTCCGTCGTGGTCAAATGTTAAGCGGCCGGTCCGGATTCTATCTACCACAAAGACGACCTGGAAACCACCTCAAATATAAGTTGTTTGCCTGCTTGGCCATGAGGGAAGAAATGAAAAGCTTATATGTGAAGGCATGATACCGCCGGGCTGTGGTTTTGATTGTCCGATGAATATAAGTGACTGGTATTTCCATCGGACTGCCAACATCAAAGAGAATCAAGTGATGCCTACTAAACTTGAACCATAGGTCTCTCCCAGAAACACAAAGAAGATCAGTCCTCAATCTATGATCAATTTCGACCGCATTGTCTGTTCCCCCTATCCTTCAACATTTACAGATCATTTCTTGTGCGATCTTTTTTCCGGTTTTCTTCCGTCCGCCGGGTGACATGAATATTTCCTGAGCCTCGTGTAATCTCTGACTTTCCAAAGAAGATTGATCGACTATTTCCATGGCATAAGGTTGAGATGACCTCCTTTGGCGTCTTTCTAATCACCTGAATAAATACTCTTCGATGATACTCTTCGATTCCAATCAGGTGCTATTCAGAGCTGAGTTTTGTAGCTCAAGTAGAAAGCAACCCCCTTCGTCCTGCCCTACAAGAGACGATTATGCAGAGTGACGACATATCTACGAAACAAGTATTCAAGAAATTTGAGAAATTGTCAGTTGGCAGCAGCTCTTCGAGTTCACTCGCACAAACAGCCGTAAAAATACGAGATGCAGTGCATTATATTGAAAATATAAAGGAGCGATTCCTAGAAGACGAATCAGAGGTGTATGACGAGTTTATATTGTTGATGGATGAGTTTAAAAATCACTGGTCAGTCATGCGTCATTCAACCACTGATCCATTCATGAAATGATCGCTATGCAGTGTCGATACGACGGAGGTGATCAAGAGGATCAAATTGCTTTTCTATGAGCACCCGGACCTTATAGCAGGTTTCGACTATTTCCTCCCGCCAGGGTATTCCACCTCTGGTCAGGTGGCTGAGAAAGAAGAAGACACAGGTGAAGGCAGCGATGGATCTAGCACCGCAAGTCCTGGGGAAAGTAAGTGAAGCGGCAAGATTTTGAGTATCGAGCCTCACATTATTAATGATTGATGCATGCGACAGGCTCACGATCAGTCACTCCAACACCAGGTGACATACGGAATGAAGAGAAATTGTCTGGAGAGTCTGCCATCGCCTACATCCAGCGAGCAAAGCATCAGTGTGATGCAGAGACTTGGAAGCAATTTATGCTTATTTTGTCGAGGCAGAATGATGATCAAAAAGCTCTCGATGCGGTAGGTATCTATCTACAGGACTTCATCTACACATCACATGTTGAAAAATGGGAATTATAGGAGGAAATGATCAAAGATGTCGAAGAGCTATTTGAGGATCACCCCGAGCTCATACCTGTATTTCGAACATTCTGGACAGAGGAAAGGCAGGAAAAGAACTCCAAATCTCTTGGAACAGAGACACAAGACGGATTTGGGTTAGATAAAAACAACAACTAAGTCATCTCGGATCCATCGCGCCTACAAAGCAGATATAGGATTTAGATAGTAAACCTGTATTAATAACCTTTGTATATCTATTTTCACCTTTACAGTCTTTTGAACAGGACGGAGGTATATGTAGGGTGTTGTTTATCCAACGTCCGACAATCTCCGACAACATCCAAAGAGATCAATGATTAATTTTTGATGGTTACTCACAGCAAGAAAGACTCCTGCAAAGAATCTCTTTGCATTTGAGAGCCTGAAATGATGTCTGCCTCGTTCGTCCCAACTGTTGACAATGTCGGCGTCGAGACGGGCCGTCTCACGACCATCTTCTCTCACCTTAGGAGCCGTCCAAAGATTGTCATCACAAGAGATCTAGGGCCCGAGGCTTCGGCATTAGTTACACCCAAAGATTCCTACGAGGTTGATCCTGGTGTATCTTGATGAGTAGCGACTGCGACCTAATTTTCATCCAGGTCGTTCAATGGCATCAGGACAGAGCATGCGGAAGGGACTGGATTCTGGAAAACGTCCGTGGTGCCTCGGCACTAATCGTCACTATTGTCGATAAGGCGAGCGGGTTTGGGCAGGTTAGTCTGATCACTCAAATCATTATTATCTGTAGGTGGATGCGGAAGTATTGGATGCAGGTAAACCGAGCGGTTTGGATTCATACTCGCCTAACACTTGATTTCAGCTGGGGATAACCTTCGAGTGATCTCAACGATGTCTGTTGGCTATGGTATGTTCAATTGCTGGAGAAACTCTCCTGTTGATGTAATCTTTATCAGAACATCTGGATGTGCAAACAATCGGGTCTCGCGGGATCAAGATTGGCTATACTCCTGATGTGCTAACCGATGCAGGTACATCTTTTTGACATGATCTTGCTTTGTGCTAATTCATTTCGAGTTGCGGATTTATCTGTTATGCTTGCGCTCATGGCGGGAAGGAATGTTCGTGAAACAATGCAAATTGTTGATCAAGGCAGAGTAAGGCGAAGCCTATCATATCTTGAACATCTCTCAATAGGAATGTTTAGTGGCCAAATTTTAGTTGGGCCCCTTTCCTGTTTTGTGGTCCACAGCTTGGCGCTTCTCCTGTTTCTCCGAGACGTACTGCGGGCTTCATCGGTTTCGGCAGAATTTCACAAGCCACTATCAGTCGTCTTGTAACCTTTGGGATTACCGATTGCCTTTACACTAATAACCCTCAAAGCAAATCAGATACGGATCGGGATAATGCGCTACGTCAGAAATTTGGACTGCAGACATTACGGCGTGTTAATTTAGATCAACTCGCGTCGGAGAGTGACGCAGTATTTGTGCTTGCACCTGGTGGCCCATCAACATATCATATTGTTAATGAGGCTTTCCTGAAGAAAATGAAAAAAAGCTCAATACTCGTGAATGTTGCAAGGGGATCGCTGGTAGATTCAGATGCTTTAGCGAAAGCACTGAGGGAAAACTGGATATGGGGGGCCGGTATCGATGTTGTCGAGGGTGAACCTAATATCACTCGAGAACACCCTTTAGTCAAGGAACCTAGGTACGTGTTTATTACCACGAATTCTTAATTCCATTGAACTTGACGTCAGGTGTGTTGTGCTACCTCACATCGGAAGTGCCACCATCCAGACTCGAATTGAGATGGCATGCCTAACCATTCGAAATGCTCTTTCTGCTCTACAAAATCAACCCATGCCGCAGGAGCTCTGTCCTTGAATGTGGAGCAAATATCGGCTTATAGAACTATGATATATGATAATCGAGTAGTGAGAAAAGTTTGATGAGCTTGACGATGTTACACCAAAGCAAATCAGAGGACCAAGTACATGTGGCAGGAGGAAATTGATATGCCCGTGAACTTGTTTGAGATCTCGCCCTTGATGATTAGGGTACCAATGCCACTGCCACTGCTCTCATCATTGTTGTGCACAGGTGGAAGTACTGCTGCCTTGGGCTTCGGGTCTAAAGACTCAGAGTGCCTTGAGGTCATTAAAGATCCATCTACTTCGAAGCGTCGCTTTTGCATTTCCTTGCTGAGAGCCTGAAAATGATTTTTGAGTGCTCGTATGGAGCTATCTTGCCAAATTGATGAACAATGCTCTCATGGACCAAATTGATAGTATTCTTTTCTCATCTGCTCTCCTGTCCGATGACATCTAATGATATTAATTATAAACAGGAGAAGCTTTGTCAACATAAATTGTAGTGGAAATAAAAGGGCCAATCATCTAACCTGACCCCTCTTCGTTCAGACAGACCATGCGAATTTCCCTAGAGATAAAAATGCAATACATGTTACATGCTAGTTAGGTCGTGTTCTTGTGTGTAGGAAGAGGCATGATGAACAAGCGATAAATGTTATCTTCTTCCCTTTCCATCCCTTTCTCTCTCCCGACGTATGAGGTGACAGTTTTCTGGATGGGTGAAGTACCCGACCGGTCCGTTAAGCTCCCACTAGAATTTCGGGTGCCTGACGCATCAAGATGCGTGATACCATGCACTAGACTGGCCTCAATATGACGTGGGTTGAAGAAATGCTAATGAGACGGATAGCCGGTCAGGTTCGATGCGTCTAGTGAAAGCTGATAATTCCAACTCACATGATTCCAGCGATCGATGACGGCCACAACGCCTTTCGTTTTGCCCTTTTTCATTTGTTGACGAATGACACTTGTGCTGACGGAACCTGGTGGCGTATTCAGAGATAGATAACGATTATGGAAAGTCAAGTCAAATATCCTCACCTACGACAGGTAGTATCGAGACGATAGGCAGCCTTGCCCGATGTTCCTGCTGCTCTGTGAGCCGTCCGGCTTCCTTCACCTCCTCCAAGAACCTGACCAACAAGATAAGAGATATTTTGGTGTGAGTGCAAAGGCCTCTTACGGCTACGATGACAGTAGCACTTACCTTGTCCAATCAGCTTCGCTAACATCGTGCGAGGCAAACGGGTGTGGAGTGACTTGTGAAGGTGGTGGTAGGGCAGGAAAACCATGTGTCAAGAATTTCCCTGAGGCGATCAGGAATGTAGGTTCGAAAGACGGATACTCCTGCTGTGGGGCTCGCCGAGAGAATGGCATAGAAGGCTCCGTCGAGATGGCATAGGTAGCATGCGAATGACTGGAGAATGAGGGGTAGTTGCCAGGTTCAGAGTTGAAACTTGGCCTAGAATAAACACTCGAGCTCGAAGACTGAAGCTGAATTGACTGGGGCTGCTCGGGTGCCGTGCCTGCCGTTTTAACTGATTTTGATACTGTTGGAAAATGCTGCGTTTCACGGTGACTATAGTTCGGGGGAGGATGGTTGGGTGGTGGGTTAGGAGAACCCCTCGTATCTAATCCTGGTGAGGATCTTTGGGGAGAGGGATTATTGAAGCAGCTGCCATCGGTATTAGCATCGGAATTCGAGGCATTGCGAAAAGGATTGCCAGGTGCGTTAATGTTTGAATCGATAATGAAGTCCATCGTAGTGCAATGGTGGGGAGAAGGAACAAAGAGTGACTTAAACCAGGTTTCATTGAATGAGAAACTGAGGTTCTCCTTTTACAGTCTTACCACATTTCTCGATTACAGAATCAATGTAGTCGATGTGAACATGACGACATCAACAGCACAATGAAGCATGAATCATGCAACTATAACCGAGACTCGACTATTCACCTCCAAGCACTGGTTTGCGAGAAGCACCGGACTTTCAATTGGTCTTGCACAGATGGGAAGGAGATAATCAACCTGGACAAAAACACTGGGCAGACGGGTGGACCATACCAAGGTTGTCACTCCAGGCGGACATCAGACTAGGTGTTACCAATGGGCATTTTGGGTTGACAATACATCCTCTGAACGTGGCCAAGGTCGTTATCAATGTCCTCTTGAAGAGGTTCATAGGGACCACCTAGCTGAGGGGGAACACTGGACGTCGACGATCGGCAAACACCAGAAACCGAATCGGCACCAGCACGTGGATCAGAAAACCGATTTCACAGGTCAACAAGTGATGGACATAGCTAACGACCGAGTCGATGGCTGGAAAATTGCGTGCATATTTCGAAGGCTCACATAAAAATACACAAGGTCAAACTTGACAATCCAAGATTGATGCAACTACACAACAGTGTGAGTATGCTATTTATAATCACTTTTGCTTCATCACGCCCGGAGTAACGTCAGGTGCGTTTCATAAACCCACTTGTGTATACCAAGATGTTCCGCAAGAGGGATCTCAGAGCGATCGTCTTCTAATGAAGGTCTTACATAAAAGGCGTCATGAGAGTAACCACTTTAAACCTCAATCCATTATCAGCTGTCTCTTGAACGGCAGGTATAATTGACAGCATCAGTTATAAGAGCTCTATTAAACTGTCGAGTCCCTTACCTCTGAGCTCCAGGAACTAATACCTGGGCACTCTTGCAGCTTCTATTCTACCTACTATTCTACCTACTCACTTACTTCCTGTGAGCAAACAGGATGAATTAATATTACTGATGAATGTGTGAGAAAGAGTGCTGATCTCCGAAACCAAAGTAATAGACACTAAACCTGGGCCAACACCATTGAGTAATGAATTTTGAAACACTCTGGTGTATATAAGTAAAGTTTCCATTTGTATTTGCTATCCGTTGGTAACTCTTCCCCGATTGGTCCAACAAAAAGATGCCAAAAGAAATGACTTCACAGGCATTTAAGCGGGAGATGATCGATGAGGGAACTACAGACAATGAACTCTTTCTTACTCTTTGATCGCGGCAAGCATGGACCCTGATGAACGAGAGACTCTCAAGGGTTTTGAGCACTTGAGATTTTCCTGGATAGTCTGAGAGGCAGTGGTTCCGACAAGGATGTGGTGGTTCATAAACCTGTTTGTAATTGAGTCAACTATATGAATTGTATATTTTAAAAAAAGACATTGATGAAAAAAGTGTGACGTGATGGCCCACGTGGTGCTCAAGATCATGAATATTCCACAGCCTCGTCTGGTTTCTTCTCAACATCCGGCCATGGACATGCAGGATAGCGAACACGTACAATCCGCTCAAACAGTGCCAACGACATCAGACTCCGGTTCTCGGCGGCCACCCTCTCCGGTAGGAACGCCCCGACCGTTTCCAAAATCCGAGCCTCGCCCAGAGACTGATATTGCTGCTTCTGCATTGCTGGAGTCGAAAAACAGTAAAATTGGCCGACGCTCACCACTACCAATCGACATGGTGGTGAGCTTTCCGGATGTACAGTCTACCGCAATGGTCGTCGATGACTCAACCCCTGCACAGCGGTCTGGCAAACAGTCGCCAAGCGGTTCCCAAAATGCTTCATCTGTAGACAAGCCTCTCAATGTCACAGACGCCCTCATTTATCTCGATGCAGTTAAGAGACAGTTCCAAGACCAGACCGACGTTTACAACCAGTTCCTAGATATCATGAAAGAGTTTAAGCATGAACTGTGAGGATTCATTTCATTGTATTGTCATCTGTAGCCGACAATTTCAAAGCATCGGGACTCCTGGTGTCATCAAGCGTGTATCACAGCTCTTCAACGGCCATTCAACCCTTATTCAGGGCTTCAACACATTCCTCCCTGTTGGTTACCGCATTGAATGCTCGACCGACGCTCACGATTCGGGCTATATTACTGTTACTACCCCCTCTGGCACTATGATGCAGACTACCAACAATGGTCCAGGGCAAGGGCCAATTCTATGGTCAGTTGGACCTGCGTCCGCTCCTGCTGTGGGTATGTTTCTTGGTGTTTCTTGGTTTTGTGTGTACTGTCATTTCATTTCTGATCATGTGATTAGCTTTCCCAGACACAAGTGCCCGAGCTTCCCCAGAAGCAAATGGAGCTTTCAACGGTCAAGCTATCCAACCAGCCGTCCAGTATGTACACAAGATCAGGAATCGATGTGACCCTGAAACGTATCGACAATTCTTGGATATCTTGTCGCGCTATCATCATAAACCGGAGACCACTGATGAGGTACGGCGGAATAAATTCTGAAAGTATCCGTTGAATGACTTGAGGCATAGGAAGAAGTGTCCCGGCAAATTGCATTGCTGTTCAAGGATGCCCCAGATCTCAGGGCAGATTTTCGTAGTTTCATGCCAGAACAAAGTCGTCAGATTCCTGACGAATTACCGCTTCAAGATTCCCCTGTTCAACGGACTGAGACACCCATGAATGATGCACGAAGTAAGCGGAAGCTTGATGCTGTCGCTAACGCTGCATCTTTACCAGCAAAGCGTAAACGCAAGATACCGGAGAAAGAAAGTGTACCACTTAAGCCGGTACAGGTCGCTGCGGTGCGTATCGCCTTCATATCTTTCTGGTCCTTATCTCATCTACCATTCATAGACAAAATCTCATCCAAGTGCAGAACGTACCACTCTTGGATATGGAAACAAAGCGATCGTCAACCCCTCCTCTCCTCGTGTGGCTCACAGTCAGATTCCATCTGCTGTATCTCGACCTCTGATCCCAACGGATGAAACACATTTCTTTGAGCGCGTCAAGCGGGCTCTCGACAATCGTGAAACATACAATGAATTTCTTAAGGTTGTGAACCTCTTCACCCAGGATTACATTGACACTGCTCGGCTTGTGAAGGAATCTAAACATTTTCTTGGCGATGGAGACTTATACCGACAGTTCAAAGATATCTTGGGCTGGGACGAGTTGAAGGAACGAGAGTACTTGATGGCTGAGTTCCAGAATAACTGGACCCAACCAACTCCCGTGCAGGTACTAAGTTGCGTCAGCCGCATCAATCCAAGCGTGAAATACGGCAGTTATAGACGTCTGTCAGGCGACGTGAGTAGTATAACCAATTGTAGAGGCCGAAATTGACACTTCCTTCAGGAAGCAAATGTCATGTGTTCTGGGAGAGATGAGATGTGCAGAACTGTTCTTAATGATGAGTGGGTCTCGCATCCGACGTGGTCGAGTGAAGACTCGGGTTTTGGTGCACACAAGAAAAACATCTACGAGGAGGCACTTCATCGAAGTGAAGAGGAACGACATGAATATGACTTTCATATTGAGGCTATCATGCGTACTATTACCATTCTTGAGCCCCTTCACAGTAAAATTGCACAGTTTAGCGTCGAAGATCGCGCAAATTTCAAGCTCAAGCCCCATATAGGCGGTTCATGGAAAGCCATTAACACCCGGCTTATCAAAAAGGTCTACGGTCGTGAATTGGGGTTGGAAGTCATCAATTCCATGCAGGATTCGCCCGTCCTCGCCATCCCTATCGTCCTTAAACGCCTCAAACAGAAAGAAGAAGAATGGAGGCGGTCGCAGCGCGAGTGGAACAAAGTTTGGCGTGAAGTCGATGCCCGAAATTATACCAAAAGCCTAGACCACCAAGCCATTCTTTTCAAATCGAGCGACAAAAAAGCTATAACGCCCAAATATCTCGTGAGCCAGATCGAAGGAGCTAGAGAAGAACAAATGGCCAGACGTGCGTCGTTGATTGACCCCTTGTTCGCCAGAGCAAGGCCACGCCATCAACTAGAATTTGTCGTCGATGACGTACGAATTTTGCAAGACGCATTGAAACTTATGTTCTCCTTCCTGGACCGGACTCAAGGCCAGATCAGCTTTGCCGAGCGCAAACGAATTGAAGGATTCCTTCGTGCCTTTACTCCGTTATTCTTTATAATGGATCCAGTGACATTCAATACTACGTTTGTGGTGCAAGAGACGAATGAAAGTGACGGAAGCGATGATGTGGTGGATGAATTGGAAGTCTCGAGTGTTGCCAGTAGTACAAGAAGTGTTAGGGGCAGGAGAGGAGCAGGCAACAATACGTCAAGTGGAGGGGATTTGAGAAAGAAATTATTAAAAAGTGAGCAGGCGAAGAGTACAAGTAGAAAGACTCGTGCACAGGAAGCGGCTTCATCGCCTGCTGTGTCCAGATTAGCGTCGCCTGTGTTCGATAATGATGATTCTGCAGCACAGGCTGCGTTGGCAAGCAAGAGGAAGAGGAATATTTTTTTCACCAATACAACATTCTATGCACTATTGCGATTGGTTGAGGTAAGTTTCTCTTCTGTTTGTCATATTACGATAAGCGTCTAATGCGATGGGAACATATAGTTGTTGTATTCCCGGCTTTACTTTTTCCGAGACCTCGCAGCTAAGCTTGCAAAAGAGGTATCTGATAGGCGTTACCCAAGCAAGGAGGCAATGCAAGCTGGAATGGCGAATCAGGCATCAGAAGCAATCACGAGTTTTGGAGAGAGAGCTAAGAACCCCGAACACTACTATGATCTCTTATTGGTCTCATGTGAGCGGTTGTTTGATAACGAGATCGAGCAGCATGCGTTTGAGGATCAGATGCGATATATGTTTGGGACCAAAGTATGTTTCATCGTGTCTTCGTTGATGATAGAAGGAGTTGAATGACTTTGGCAGGAGGCCTACAGAATCTTTACCGTTGACAAACTCATCGGAGGTATCATCAAACAGGTGCAAGCAATCATTGTTGATTCGAGGAGTCAGGAGTTATTGGAGATCCTGAAGCGTGAAAGGAGTCTAGCTAACTTCACGTCTCAAGATCAGATTAATAGCCGTAGAGGCACTGAGAAAATTCTTGGACCTGACGAGAACCTTTTCCGGATTGACTGGGTAAATATGATGGACTTCTATTTGTCTAAATCAGGAACTGATCATTTGCGCAGATGTCGGATTCTAAAATGATGACAATACAGTTAATCGGCAAGGACGACTCCAGTTTCGATGACGCTGAAGTTTTGACAGGGCGCTGGCAAGCATACATTGATTCATACGTTTCGGTTTGTATTTTATCTTACCAAAATTTCGAAAGCTCACGCTGATGCAGAATGAGAGTACTGTGGGAGTATCAAGCGCTCGAGTCAATCCATCCTACCTTCGCAGGTGAGTCCAGCCTATCATTTGGTCTCTTTGCCGTTTCTTATCCTACATGATAGAAATATACCGGCGAAAGTGCGAGATGCACAGCTCGATATGATCACACAAGATGGGCAAGAGATTAAAGTTTGCGTACGGACATACAGACTCTTCTACGTGCCTGATAAAGAAGACTATTTGTGGAAATTTAGGAGCAAAACCGAGATGGAGGTGACTGCTGTGAATTTGAAGAAGAGAAACAAGTTAAGAAAGAGATGGTTGGAACAGTCGAAAGCCATGCCCTCTGCACTGTTCTTGAACCTGAAGGGCAAGGAGCAAGATTCAGATAATGGGAAAGAAAAGACAAATCCTGATGGGCCAAGCTTTGGTATTGGTGCTACTAGTGCTGCAATTGTAGCAGAGGGCGAACAGCGAGAGTTAGGCGAAATTACGCCCGAGTTATCGCATCCTGTGCTCCAGACTGCGTAAACACCTTGTTTATGTTTAGATTGCCCGTAATTGCTTGTCCATCGCCTCTGTAATAGTATTGGTAACGTCGCTAGCTTATATGGTCCTTCGATTGGTATTTCATCCATGTTCAGGGTCTTTACCTTGCCATGTCCATAGACTCGGCTTCCCGGCACAGCCACGGTGTTCCAGTCAGTAGGGCTGTGTCAAAAACAGTGTGATCTTCCCTAAAGCAGCTCCAAAAATGACATATGGAAAACTGTGAGAAGTTGTCATGTTGCAAACGGACATAGCTTTTTGTAGATATGATGGAGGGTGAGGTCAAAAATAAGAGTGATAATGTGATAATTTTTGAAAAAGGACCAATGACACCATCTGCAAGAGCCGATTGCTTACTTGTAAGGTGAGCATGGTGGGTGTTGGTTCTACGGCAAAGAACTTAAGTCTTGACATACCAAGATACACGAGTAACCAGGAGACAGATCCCTAGCCCTTGCGAAAGGAGGACAAATGAACTACTCAAGCCACCAATATCAAGTGCAGCAGTTATAAAATGTGAAGCGATCGATGGAACGGTTTAATAGAGGCATCATGTATTGGTTATGTATCATGGTTGACTATCTGACAATCCAATGATTGTACATACACGCTGAAACGAAAACTAAATTTACAATGGTCCAAATTATCGCTGTGGCAGTGTCAATCATGTTTGAAGGGTTAACGGAAGCAGACGCACTCTGAAGCCGCTTGTTGTAATGCTCAAGGTTCGAAACTTCTCCTTGAGATCAAAGCCTAACAAATCATGTCAACACGAGAGAACCAATGTTGGCATGTACAAGACTCACCGACGCAAAGATTGCAGCCGACATGAAAATCATGGATATAGATAGATTGTTATCAGTCGTCAAAGTCGGGGCAAGGTATACCATTGTTGTTGAGTAGGGACCTCAGCGTCAGAGCACGGGTTTTCCAGATTTCCTTCTCAGTGGTCAACCTCTCTACCGCTTTCTCCAGTGCCACCTTATGCTCGAGCTTCTTCATCCTGCTCTTTCTAGCTGCCATTGTGTTTTTCTTCCTCTTGGTATCCATCTCCTTTTGGTTCTTGGTGGGAATATCAGTCCGTTTCTCCGGCTCCTCTTTTTCTTTTCCTTTCGGCAGCGGAAATGACCTGTTAGGTGATACGTATTGCGTCGAAGGTATTTCGGAAGAGCACGTCACGTGAGGGACAGTGTACATCCCTCCAGTAGACTGGGGGGCGCAAGTTGAGTCAATGGAGTATTCATACACAAGTTCGTCTTGCATCTTCAGTGAGTCAATAGTTGTAGTTCGGCGAACCGAATCATTTATATAGTCAACTCACCCGGTATAGAATATAACCGAATTTGTTGTGACGGCTGTGCATGGCTGTGCATTCAGTATTCGTTCAGTATTCGGTATCTTGCTTCTTCCATTTTGCCGTTGATGTTGTCAGATCCATCTCATATGTGCATACCGAAGACGAATTGATAAAAAGTGATATATTCGCTCTTGATAAATAGTACAAGGGCGGGTGGCGGTCACATCAAAGATGTATGCGTTCAGGGGTACTCACTGAGGTAATCATGGCAGTGAAGCTCTTTATGATAAAAGGTGTGGATAAATCTTCATAAAGCCTGTCATCTCAATCATTCTCGCTTCTTGCTTGATATGACTGGGTCATCACCCACTAAATCAAAATGGACACACATTGCCAAATTTGTAAAATCAGCTTTTTCGGCCCAAGTTATTCATTTGGTCATTCATTGTCCTTGATTCTACGTTGTTTATAGATCAGATTATGTACTAGTTCAGATGATGAAATTTAAGGATAGAACTAATCTTCCGATGCCAGTATTCCTCTCCCTAACGATTTCGGCCTTTGCATTACCCTGCTTCTCAACATAACTCACAAAATCAGAAACACCCCCGCCGACTCCAAAATATAAAACTTTAGCTGCAACAAGACATTCTCCTTTCTTTCTAATAGCTACCACTTCCGTTGAGTTATTTTGGGAACCACAACAGGCTAGTCGCATTGTCTCAGTGAGACTAGGAAGGCTATCTATCCGATAGATCGTTTCTGATGTCAGCACGATGTCGAATATTTGAGGATGAAGTCTTGTAAGTTGCGGAGAGAACGAGGACCAAGAACCAGAGAAAAAGCAGATGGTGATGTTGTAAATGATTCTGAGAGAGTATAAGAATGCCGCCTTCAGGGAGGTGGATATGGGAAGTTCAAAGGGTTCTGGGGTTTTTGGAAAGGGAAGATCGTCAGCATCTGTGTCAGCAGCATTGGAAGCGCGATAATCTTGGGAGGCAGGGGAAAGATCTAAAAAAGGGTTCAGATTGTGAAAACACACCAGAGAGAGAAAGAAAAAATTACACCAGGTTAGGAAGATATTGGGGAGTGTCACAAGTTCTAAGACGGAATCATTATAGTCTTGAAGGTAAATCACGGTTTCCGAGATTGAAATTGAAGGTGGCGAAGAAAAAATGTGGTAGAGTACATAAAGCGTTGGAACTGCCGTTCCGCAACCGAGCTATCATGAAAATTCAATCAGGACAGTGGAGGTGGCAGTAAAGTGAACTGTTCACTTCGAGGACATGCTTGCCTTGGAACCCTTTGGCGGCTTGGGTCGAGTCAAGATACTCGACAAGATCAGTACTACATTCCCAAGTCTTCAGGCCTCCCTCGTAAATGTGTGGTATAAGATCCGAAGGCGCTTCAATAAATTGCAATGCAGACGCGTGTCGATGTTGCTTCTCGTCTGGAATTGATTCACCGTTGTGGGTGGATTCAAACATTTGAGGAAGATCTGTTGCAGTACCCTCAGAAATCAACTGAAATCTCGCATCAAAAAGGTCTCGTCGAGGAAGGGTGATGGTTTTGCTCCCATTGCGAAGGGAGACATTTAATGGTGAGCATGATATCAATGAGGGGAGAAGATTAAGCTGTCCTTTTCCCCATGCATGAGCAGGTTCAAACTATTCAAGGGCGAAGAAGACGCACAAGGTCATCGATGGAGATATCTCTGAACTGTGCCTCAGGTAGAAATTGGTCTTCGTCGGCATTTTCTTGTTGATTTGTTCGTAAGTCTTGAATGACACCAAGATCAGGATCGTCGATGGGATCATCAAGGTCAAAATCGAATTTGAACATAGAATAGAATGGAACAGGAATTGTCGGAGGAAAATGTGTTCCAAAATTCAACCCGAGTTAGATATTTTTAACATACGATAGTGCGGGCACATGGTGTAGTTGGTTATCATGCTCGCTTAGCATCCGCACTTGCGAGAGGTGTTGGGTTCAATTCCCAATGTGTCCATACACTTTTTCTATATTAGGCGATTTGTTATCTATTTTTTAGGGGCCTTGAGAATCAACGAGCAGCATCTTGCATGGACCAGTGGATCACCATGTTCAATCACGCACCAACAAGGGTTGTCAATTTCTTAGGTGAAAGAAAAAGAAACAAATACAGTCGTTGTAATTTTGAGGGGATGTTGGCTTAGACTCATAAGTGTCTGAGTGTTGTTCTGCGCTGCAGCTTCAAGTATATTGCATCGTGCACCTATAGACGAGTATAGGAGAAGATGCATTCATTCCCAATAGTGACCACTCGTGCCCTTATGGGTTTCCAAAACGAGATCACATATATTGAACAATTGCCGATGATTCACATATGAATCGGAAGATCGAATGTGTGTCTTTTCCTCTCGTAACCCCTCAATATTCCAAGAGATCTGGGTTTTACTTGTATGTTTCTAAAATAGGATTCCAAAGTGTAGCATGTACACTGCCGTGAGCTGCGTTCGAGATTTTTCTTAGAAAAACGAGAGTATAGTACAATCTAAGGAGATCTGGAATAAACTCCTAAAGCAATAACCATATCACTGCTTCTGAATTAAAGGAATTCTCTACTGCCTTTGACATTATCCTGAGAGGCTTTCAGCAACTCATGAAATTTGTCAGCAAAGTAATTTTAAACATATTATGTAATCTTGATCTGTCCATCTTGGTTTGCAACATTCTGAGAAAAGCTGAAAATATTCAAGTCTCAAAATGGACGCATTGGGAATTGAACCCAACACCTCTCGCAAGTGCGGATGCTAAGC
>Ga0153986_1000047_pt1 | contig 34307 bp, 51 predicted proteins | sample TSGA070MetaG_FD_104724 | JGI IMG/M metagenome (GOLD analysis project Ga0153986, IMG submission 104724) | Attine ant fungus gardens microbial communities from Georgia, USA - TSGA070 MetaG | ecosystem: Host-associated > Fungi > Mycelium > Unclassified | place: USA: Georgia, Alexander Wildlife... | reverse complement strand
TTAAAAAAAAGAAAGGTTGTAACATGTAATGTAGTATAGGGACCTGAATTCAACCATCTTCAAAGAAACTCTGTATATTTTCAATATAATATACAATAGCAGCCAAGTCTAACATAGAGGACTGATGATTTTCTTTAATATTTAGTGGTATAGCGGTAGAGCGTGACTATGTGACAAGTCCAGACTTGACAGGTGAGATGACACCAAACGATCAGGTGACTTGACATCCCAATTCAAGCGGCGACTTGACATCTAAATATCCGCCGTGTCAATAGCGAGGAATACGACCAGGACCGAAGTTGAAAAAGAGAACATCCTGTCCATCGCCCATCTTGGTTGCGCGAATACCGTAGAAGCATCTATGACTCCCTAAAACATCTGATCTTCTAAACGGCCCCTTTCGTTCAACATCGTTGATGGCATAATACCCTTCTTCAATTCGGCGCTGACGAGCTTGTTCCAAAAGATGTCTGTTCTGAGAAGTAGATCGAACGTATCTCAGGTCGTCCTGGGTCAGAGGCCTATTGAGGTAGTTGTATATCGATTGAATGAGTTCCAAAACAGTTGGGTTGCCCCCCACCGGGACGGAACCCCAATTCAATTCACGCATATAACAAGCAAGAACAGGATGATCGGACCACAGTTCAAGATGTTCGACAGCCTTGTGTAGGGCAGGGGATGTGTAGTCAGGAACGACGATATTGTACCGCGAAGAGAGTGCTTTGGTCGTAGCTGGGGGACGAATAACATCCCAGTGTAAACCCAGTGAACGGGGACTCCAAGTTCCATGCCATTGAAGTTCTTGATGAAGGACAAGGTCAGAAGCATACTGAGGGACTTGACGCCGATCAAGTGAGATCCCCTGTGCTGGCTTACGGCCAGAAAACGAGGTACCAGGAAAGGAATTCCTGTGTGAACTTACAGAGCGCCGAGAGTTGTCCAGGTCTGGATGTTGAGATAGCCTATGAAGCTTATTAGGCAAAGGCTCCCGTGTCTTGACATTATAGCTCTTCCCATCGGCGTTGTGATCGTTAGTCAAGGTGACAACATTCTTAGAAGGAGGAGGGGGGTAAAGCGGACACTGGTGAAGGGACCAGTTCAAGGGAAGAATAGCTCCTCGATATTCAAAGCGCACAAAACCATTGAAAAATATACACGGGTCTGCAAGACGTGGGCACGCATGCGTCATTGGATAAAGAACCACATACCGGGTCTCATGATACGTTCTGTGTCACGAAACAACGAGTCTGGCGCAAATTGGAACGACTTAAACCGAATGTTATTGATGTTTGAGCCATTTAAATGTCTTTGGTCAGCCTTCGGAATCGATCACTAGATACATTCAAGTAAAATATCTTTACAATGTATTTTTATGGGTCTAACTAACTGCAATGCAAAAGCGAGCATGTTTTAGTTGACAGTGATCTTTTTTGGCGCGGCAGCCTCGGCAGCCTTGGGGAAAGTGACAGTGAGGATGCCGTTGTCCATATTCGCTTTGATCTGATTGTCCTGCAGAAAAAGAGGATGACGTCAGAGAAATCAGAGAGCTGTAGTCTGCAGTGATGCAGTGATGGCATACCTTGACACCCTGGGGCAACTGCAATGTGCGAGAAAATTTACCAAATCGTCTTTCGCAAACCGCCCAACCATGCTCGTCATAGTTCTTCGACATCTTACTTTCACCAGAAACACTGAGGCGATTGTTGTGCACATCAATGTTAATGTCTTCTTTCTGCAGACCAGGAAGTTCAAAAGAAGCAGTAACCAAGTTCTTAGCAGAGTCCTCATGAAGATCCATGCTATCGATTCAAAAATGAGCAACAAGGGATTAAAAAAGTGAAAAATTGTTTACCGGGGGCGAAGCGCCTTTCCAGGCGTCCCTTCTTCACCTTTCTCGCGCCTTTGTAACTCGTGTCCTCCAAACCCGAGGCGGTTTGACAACGAATCGCCGATGAGACGCTCAAAGTCGTAGAATGGCTCGTAATAGAAGATGCTAGATGACATGGCTGGGTGAGATCCATCGTTTGCTGCTTGCTGTTATATACATCACATTGTCGATGTCTAATTCTGCGCCACCTTGTGTGATCTGCTCCAATCCAAAGAGCACTCATATCTACGTCAATCACTGGAAAGAACGTTTATAACAATTTGATCACTCCATGCTCCTATTCTTAGCCTAGTCTTGTCAAGGGTGGTCAATGTGCCAAGGCTTACTAGTGTCATCTTACTCGAATTATAACTCTTGTAGCATTACGGCAGGAGATACTTTGGTCGATTGTCTGGGAATCAAATGATCACAGGTATATATATATCTGACAATGTCAACCACGGTTGGACATCAGTGACATGTCACGCTGGCATCTTCTTTGACTTTCACATCTACATCCCATCTCTCTTCTCGTCTGTGTCATCAAAGAGGGATTTATCTACGCATCTTGTGAATGAAAAGCCAAGTAAACGGCAATGAGAAGATAACTGAGTGCAGGATGTCTTCATAAACTTTAATGCTCGAGGCTATCAAAATGTACTCACTGAACCCGATTGGATAGCCAGTTTGTCGTGTTGGAAGACTTGATGGCAAATGCAACAGCTTTCGCAACACACTTCATACCATTAAATGCTCCAGTCATGTAAGAATGTCGTTCTACCTGATTGTAGAATGTGTAAAGAATTCGTCAGCGAACTGGGCCATTGTCGAATTCACTACAACTGGTGAGCCAGTATAAGAGGGTCTGAGTGGCGAATGCTGCAAACTCAAACACAATGGCCAGAATACCTTGCCGAAAATAGATCCAGATGTCTAATCAATGCGGGATTCGTGGCTCTCAAGTAGTTTAGTGACGGTTGCAGCCCAGACCCAGAGACCAAGGTTTCAAGCCATTGGGAAGATCCAGCTTAATCGTACTCGGTTGTTAACAGACAAACTAGAAAAATCAAGGAAGTATTTGCACGGTGGCGGTGTCTCCAAATCGGGTCACAAGACCGCAAAGTCCACGAGAAATATGGAGAGTGCCTATGTAAATTGATGCCGACAAAGAGAGCTGAGCTTGATGCACACTGATGTACAACCATGATGTGAAGAACAAAGTACAGAGAAAGAGAATCTGTGGCGTTAGCTTGAGCGCTGTGCTTAGTGCACATTTTGCGAACTGAGGACCTTGAAGAATTGACGCATTGTTTGAGCCCAACCCTGCTTTCTAAGATAAATCTTGACGTCGTCTCGCTTTTGCACTTGGTCAGGGTTGGAGATAAGAAGTGAAATGAATGGCCCGGCACACATAATAGCCCAATGACAGGTGCGGCAGTGTGCATGAGCACCCATAGGCCCAACATGCGTCCTCGGTGATCGGGTTCAGGATGCTGCGTGACATGGTGCTCAACAATATCTTACCAGTGATGATTGGTCCTTCAACAGCGTACATCAGGCCAGTTGTCATCCCACATAAGATAGATCCAAAGAGAAGGAACCATTGCGTTCAATTCTTAGAAATGAGGGTAGAGACCGCCGGCATATCTGGTAGACGCCAGTATCTCAGGAATTAAATTGTAGAAAGTTACTCACACGAGATCACCCGTGCTAGAGATCTAACCGGTTTTGTCTGTGAGAGCATGTATACTCGGAAGGAGGTGTAATTACGCACGAACAGTGCCCGTCGGACATCAGTCTTATTTACGATAATTACACAAAGGATAGCCATTGCAACTAGAATGATTCAGGATATTCTTTCTTGCAGGGCAATTGGACAGAGTACCCACTATACCCGGCAGCTGCAGCTGCATTGACAAAATGGTGTGGCCATTGGGGGCATTGTACATGCCAGGGGTCTGCAAAGAAATTGTAGATCCAGGGCCAGAGGGCCAGAGGCTATAAAGATACATACACAGGAGAAGACGCCTCCTGCAACGATGACCTGGTTTTTCACCAGAATTTGAAGACATAGTGCCCATCAGAGAGACAGAATACCCACCTTTATAACAAAAGTCTCGCTAGGCACGATACAAAAATTTCCGGACGAGAAGAGGAGTAGATGGTTCCACACGTCAAATACTATTCAGTGTTTCACTATTTAATGTCCCTTGATCTGCTACTGAGACAATATAAGCTGCATCGAGGGGTAGTACGTAGAATAAGGGAGCATGGATTCAGATGTCGGTTTCCATTTCTGTTTTATCACAGGAACAACATGATAAGAATGGAGAAATCGAACCCTCAGGAAGATCAGAGTGCCTTATGTTCAAGGAACGATGCTTCCCTTTGACATTGAGGAAGATCGGATACACATGTTTAGAAGAGACCAGCGAGCATCGCGCGGTGGCTTGATACACTGACTGACTCACCTGGTAAAGTAATTAAGGGGAGACACAGTAGAACGTTGATTGGAAAAAGAGAGAGCGCTATAATAGCATAGGAGAGCCATTATATAGTACATGGTATGTAGTACTGATTTCAATGTAGCCTAAAAGTCTATTACCTAATAGTAATGGATATTCGTCAACACAGGACCTGGAGCATCGCTTTGGTGGAAGGTGCGCTGCGGATATGGTACTCGCTCCACAAACAGCACCTCCGTAAGATGTACCCGTTTTTCAAATGAAATTGATAGAAGAATCGTCGATCAAGAAAATCTACATAAGGAGTGGCTGTGCGGCTTGACCTGTTGTTTTCCATGCGTCTCCTTTGGCCGACTGCCTTTCTTCTTCTGCAGACTGTGCTTGCTGCATTTCCTGCTAAACGCTTCTACGACACACATAACTATTACGTTGTAGAGCACGACTCATCTCTTGCATCGCTGGATGATGTACTTCAGGCTCTCGGACTAGAACTTGTCGAGCAAGCCGGAGAACTGAAAAACCACTGGTTGGTCCGAACATTCAAAGAACCACACGACTCCAGAGGGGAGAGCGAAGATTCAGTTATCGAAACATTTCGACAACTCCAATCTCGAGCCAGTACACTCCTTTCAATACGGTCTGAGGGTGCAAATTACATACGCAGGATAGTTGCCTCTGTAAAACATCTGTCCAAGCAGGAATTACGGCAACGAGTCAAACGGGCTCCTCCAAAACTACTTGATGACTATGCTTTATCTCGCGAGACTGCGTCGCGGTTTGGCATCCAAGACCCACTCTTTGAACAGCAATGGCACCTTGTTAATAACAAGTTTCCGGAACACTCCATGAATGTAACATCAGTGTGGGAGATGGGCATCACGGGGAAGGGTATAATATCTTCATTGGTGGATGATGGTTTGGATTACACAAGCGAGGATCTTGCAGCAAATTTTGTGCGCTTAATAACTTTCATAGAGGTATATATGCCTTACTTTCCGAAAGGATGCGGATGATTCATATGACTTCAATGATCATGAACCTCTTCCAACACCCAAAAATTTCGACGATCACCATGGAACTAGATGTGCAGGTCAAGTGGCTGCGCTCATGAATAATGTCTGTGGCGTAGGTATCGCTTACGAGTCCAAGGTGGCTGGAGTCCGCATTCTATCTGGACCTATCTCCGATGTCGATGAAGCGGCGGCTTTGAACTATGGGTTTCACAATGTTTCCATATACAGCTGCAGTTGGGGGCCACCCGACAATGGTCAATCCATGGAGGGCCCCGGATATCTCATTAAGAAGGCAGTTGTAAATGGAATCAATAAAGGGCGGAATGGAAAAGGCTCAATCTTCGTTTTCGCCAGCGGCAATGGTGCTGCTCAAGGAGACCAGTGTAACTTTGATGGTTACACAAATAGTATTTATTCGATCACAGTTGCTGCTATTGACTACAAAGGAATGCACCCATACTACTCGGAACCCTGCGCTGCCAATATGGTTGTGGCCTATAGTTCTGGTGGCGGCCAACACATCGTACGGATATTCTTACCGCACCTGTGCGCTTCTTCACATGTCATTTATTTCAGGTGACAACTGATAAGGGGCAAAACTCATGTGCCATGACACATGGTGGCACATCAGCAGCGGCACCAAATGCCGTCGGCGTTTTTGCGCTGGCGTTGGAGGCAAGGTATGTCAATCCTTTTCAAGATATTGCAGGCTAATCTATGTAGCGCAGACCTGATCTTGGCTGGCGTGACATCCAGCATCTATGTGTGGAGACGGCGCGAATTGTCAACCCAGATGATCTGGATTGGGAAAGGACTGCTTCAGGTAGAATGTATAGCTACAAGTACGGCTATGGAGCACTCGACGCTTATGCCTTTGTCAAGGCTGCTCAATCATGGTCGTTGGTTAAGCCGCAGACCTGGCTCTCTACGGAAACTATCCAACTGAATGATGCAAAGATGGTCAGTGAAGGTGACTATACTGGTGGGCAGTTCATCGGTCCCGGTGGTGTTGAGAGTAAGATCACCATCACGCAACAGTTATTAAATGAAAACAATTTCGAGAGGCTCGAGCATATCAACGTCAAAGTTTGGATTCAGCACACTCGACGAGGAGACGTTGAAGTCACACTTATCAGCCCCAATGGAGTCAGGAGTGTTTTGGCTAGTAAACGTGGGTTTGATGCCGACACTTCTGGTTTCCCTGGGTGGACTTTTATGACTGTGAAGCACTGGTGGGCCTTTTTTTGGTACTTCTGTTCAGGGTCAAAATTTATTTTCCATAGGGGCGAAAGTCTGATAGGTAATTGGACGATTCATGTCTCTGATCAAAATGAAGTTAAGAACAATGGATCCTTTCTTGGGTGGAGTATGATGTTCTGGGGTTCCGCTATAGATCCAGAAAAAACGCGCAACTACGAGGTCACCGATGTTACCGACGTCCTTCCACCAATTGAGGTTCCCATGCGTCCAGTTCTTGCTTCAGGAACAACCCGGCAACATCCAAAACCTACTAGTCATCTTCCAGATGATCACGGTACGAAAGAGGGGGAAAATTCCAAACCTGCTTTTGCTAGTCCTATACCTTCACCATCTGCAACTGCAATTGATTCTACACCAGATGAAGGCTGGTTCTCTGATTTGTCAAAACTTGAATCCAATCAGAAATGGTTCTTTGGCGCGGTAGCACTTGTCGTATCGTTTGGTCTTGGTACAGGTGTATTCTTCTGCTTGCGTAGACGTCAACAGCGTCGCGCAGGGTATGGACGACTTGGATCAGATGAGATGTCGATGAATGGATTGGGTGGTCGAGGTGGAGCCACTGGAAATACAGGTCGTACGAGAGAGTTGTACGATGCATTTGGTGAAGTTTTGGAAGATGAGGATGATGCGGATGAAAATACTGGGCTGACAGAGTCTCAGCTGTCTAAAAAGTCAATGGAGGGTGTTAGTTTTCATTCAGGCTTTTTTGACGATGAAGACCCTGCGACTGCGGGCGGCGTGGCAACCAGTCAAGAGCAGTATCATGATGAGAATCTTATTGAGGAAGAAGATAAAGAGGAAGAGGAGAAGTCAGGTCATTTTACTTCTGAAGCAAAAAAGGAGACAAAATTGATCAGCGAGACTGGTGAGCACAGCTCAATGAGGGGCGAGGGTGAATAATGGAGTTGCCAACACCCGAGCATCATCAACATACATCTTTAATTCTCAAACTTACATCTTTCTATATTCGCTTGGGATCTCAAATACTAGGATCACCGCAAGACAAAGCCTGTTTCATATCGCTGTATTTATTCTGAAGTCTAAGATCCACTCTGATTAATTGTCTATGAGTTAGTATGTCATCAGTAGCACTAGAGATGCCACAATCAGTGGCAGAGCAAAAGATACCGCAACAGGAAACGCGGACCAAACGCGAGACCACTTGTACATATATTACAGAAGAACTTGGCAGGAGACGAATGTTTCAAGTACGGATGGTATTAAACTGGAGCTTCGCTCCGTTGTTGACCAGAAACCAGATGTCTAGGTCTTCGTACTGATTATACATTTTTATAAGTGCCGAGAATCCATAAGCAAAGAATCGAACTTACTTGACGAATAGTTTCCATGAACTGTGCTTCTGTAAAGCCAGCATTGATTACTCTGGCACGGACATCGACCATGGAAAGTGTTTCATCATCTTCGTCTTCATCCGAGTCAACGTCCATGTCTCTCTCACCTACCGGGCCCCTACCCATCCTCTTTTGCCTCTTTCGTCTTCCTCTCATACCACCCATATTCTTGATCAACCGGTAAATCTGACTTACAACAGACTTGTCCGGTTCAAATTCTTTCTCCTTATCATCGTGCAGACTCTCTTTGCTGCACTCCATCAAACGGAGTGCCTCATCGATATCGCCGTGTTCAACAGAGTTCGCGAAGCGCAGACGAGCGAGAGCTTGAGCTAAACGGAGGACACCGAGGAGCGTACGCGGGGAGGCATAAGTGTGGGATCTTTTTGCTTGTTCGTCTTCTTTTGACATCTTACGCAACCGAACGTACGAGTTAACAATGTAATCGGAGATTTCAGGTGAAACAACCGGTCGACGCTGACGTGCCATGGCAATGTAGTGCCTACAGAAATACATCAATTGAGGATCATAGTATCAGTTCAGATGTGAGCACCTCATAATATGGGGTTCAATGACCTCAACCTCGAGATCAGGATGTTGGTTGTGCATATGCACGTATGTTACATGTTGAGCAAGACGTTCGTCATCTTCACGCGTAGGTTTATCCAGAATCAGGAAGAGCAAATCAAAACGAGAGAGAAGAGCAGCTGGAAGATTGATGTTCTCGACAGGCGATACTTTGGTATTGTATCTACCATAAAGAGGGTTGGCAGCAGCAAGGATAGAGGTGCGTGCGTTCAGCGTAGTTGAGATACCAGCCTTGGAAATTGAGATGGTTTGTTGTTCCATAACTTCGTGGATGGCGGTACGGTCAGATTCTTCCATTTTGTCAAATTCATCAATACAGCAGATACCATTGTCGGCTAATACTAGTGCACCACCCTCTGTGGGGCTTCATGAATTTGAACTCATGGATAAGAGACAAATTCATACCTAAAACCATCTCATCGGTAACTGGGTCTCGCATGACTGCAGCAGTAAGACCGACACCTGAAGAACCCTTACCAGTCGTGTAGACACCTCGGGGTGCGATCTTGGATATGTATTTGAGCAATTGGGATTTGGCTACACCAGGATCACCCATAAGACAGATATTGATATCACCTCTGATTTTCATGCCATCGCCAGTCTGCTTGGTGACACCCCCAACAAGGAGAAGCAGAAGAGCCTTCTTGACATCCAGGTGCCCGTAAATCTCAGGAGCGATGCTCATAGCACATTTATTATAGATATTACCATCACGTTTGAGCTGCTCGATCTTCCGACCAATTTCGAGCGTCGCTTCCATGTCACTGTATTGTTTCTTGAGTTGGTGGACGTCATGAGCTTCGATGTATGTATCTGTGAGGAGTCCGGCGCGAATAGCTTGAAAACCGGTATAAGGTATAGGTAGGAAAATGCCACTAATGTCTACGATATCGCCGGGATTCATTGAGCGACTAAGGTTTCCGTGAACATGGATTGTCATTGATCTGGGGATGTGCCCGACAGGGACTTGATCCGCCTAGTTACTATGTTAGTTTAGACCCATCTGTATTAAAGTATTGCTTGCCATCTCCTGGATTTTGACTTCTTGGAAAGGACTGAATCGACATGCCCTCGTCTGCATGTGGAGAGACCCCCGGATACCGTTTTTCTTACATTCGTTCTCGTTCTGACAGTCAACGAGGGGATTAAAAAATTTTTGAGCAATATCCTGAAAAGTTTCTGAACCACAGACGTCGCATGTGTAAGCATTGACCTGGAGGAGAGGTTTGACTTCTGACACTCGGGTGACGATGCCGCGAACAGTGATGAGACGGCCCAGGTAAGAACCTCTGACATCCCGCACCGCGAGTGATACATCCCTTTTGAGTGGCTTAAAGTAGAGATTACTGAGATCAAACGTTAGGGGCTGGCACGGATGAAGGAAACCTAAACTTACTATCTTCTAAGAAGATGATCGGGAAATTTTTCCTGGCCCCCTTCAATTTGTTCGTTGCGCTGTCGTCGTTGATGTAGAATGACATCGATAACCTCGTCATATTCGGAGATATCGCGAGTAGGTGGGGGCATAAGCTCATCGACGACTTCGCAGAAGAGTTGAACATATCGGCGAGTGTTGAACTGGATCTTGGCAACAAGACTATTTTCCGTAGATTCGTGCTGCCACGATGATCAGGGCCGTAAGACACAAAACTTTGATTATTTACCGAGTAGATATCCTCTAACGCGATCACAAGCATTTGTTGTTCCCGGTTTGCGATGTTTTGCTGTCGAGATGTGAGCGCGCAAAGACACGTCAAGCGCGTAAGTGCACGCGTACCAACTGATTCATGTATCTGAGCGACTTCAACTCATCGCCGTCTGTGCCTTCATCATCGTGAATATCAATGTCTGCAAAGTTTTCTTCGAGGTCCTTCCCCTGTTGTTCCTTGAACTTCGACAGGAAATCCTTAATTTTATCTGGCCAAGGTTTTTGTATATTTCTTTGAAGTTCAAGGTACATTTATCATATCATACCTTTATCCACTGTGTAGTCGACTCTGAGGTCCACGACGGGAAGGGAAGCCATGGTCGGGAAGAAAAAGGGTGAAGTTGATGAGTCGGCGTTCGAATTTGGCCTTGTCTCCTGCCGCACCGAATAGCAATGAAAAGGCGTCAAGTTTACGTTGAGATTACTGTGCCTCCCCCTCGTTCTGAACGTTCCGCACCCTCACTATCACCATGTCGAAGTCCTCAGACAAAGAGGCCCAGAATGCAACATCGTCGCAAGGTCTCCTCGTCTTGTTGATTGATAAATATATCATTAAATCGTCTTGCACACTCTGTTAGATGACAAAGAGTCCAGCTCCTTCAATTGTGACGTCTTCAAAAAATAGTCACGTAGACATTGTGGAGGAAAGAAATGATCTCTCTTTAGGCATGTTCGTATTGAGCCCTAATGATCAAATAACTGAGCTGCTGCACATTTCACAGGTGAATACGTTCACGAGGATGACCTACTTGCAGGAGAAGGAATGTTGACAGGAAGCGATTGTCCTATATTCGTATTACACGACGTGTCTCTATTCGACAGAGCCTCAGATGAGTTGGTTTCCCTAAATCGTTTGCTGGAGCTGCGACCTGAATATGGCATGAATCCCGGAGAATTTTTTGCAATGGGTTCGGCAGCACCTTGGCTCGTTGACAAGGTTGATAGTGATGACGACGCAGATGAGGAGGATTTTGAAGACTTCAGCATAGACGGCAGGGATGAGGAAGAATGGGACCGCATGTCGATGAACAGTCATGTTGAATCGACATCAACTTCAATCAAGACTTCGACCCTTGTCAATATTACATTCTATGATTATCCAGATTCAAAGAAGATGGATCGGTGGGTAGTTCCTGGGCCCTAGTTTTGCTGCAACCTTTGCACTCATGGCATGTACATAGGAATATCTATATACAAACTCAGAGAGCCTGGTATATCCTCGGCAGACCTTCAAAACATTACGAGGAATATTTCATCCCATTTTGGACTCGGGTGTACATACTCCATCTCGCAATTGCAGCAGCTATGCGAGATATACGGATCACTTACAATGAATTTGTCGACAACCTTGACAACCTGTCATTCCCCAGAAAAAATCCTGTCATTTCGCCAGAAATTCTATTAGGCCGTCGACTCATACAAGCTGATATCGAGGCAGACGGTGTGGTGCGGCCTTGTTTTCCTCTATCTACTACTTGTCCTAATGTAGCCGTGTAGAGAGCCTTCATGGCGGCATCCATCTGGTCACTTTGCGAGGACTGCGATCTGAGTCTGAAACGTTCGCCACTTCTGAAATACCTTGTAAACATGCCTGAACGGGTTGAAAACCCAGATTACACGCTTGCTACAGGCAAAGTCCTTAAACAAGCCAAAGCTACTGTAATAACTCCTATTGTCAGTCAAATTGCGGAACAGCTTTTCAATAATCCCTTCCGCGTCATTGGAGAACCCCAAGAGGCTGAAGCTGTCGCGGAAGCTATCGCTGACGTAGAAAAAGAGCATAACGAAGATCCGACGTCAATCATCTGGGGTACCCCTTCCAAATATCGCGACAATTATTTTGAGAGCGTTCAGATTGATGGCGTAGAGTACTGGGTAGGTTTATTCTCAAGGTGATATCAACTTCTCAGATGGAGCATAGGTTGGTGATGTTGTGATGGTGATGCCAGGTCAAGATTCAAATAGAGTCCGTGCGCAGAACGATAAGACTGCTGCTGCTCAATCGCCAAACCAGTATGGCAACCAGCTATGGTGCGTATCAATCCCGATTTTGCTTTATTGCCGTTGAGTCAACTACAGGTTCTGTGTGATCTTCCATTTCATGGAGAAGAATAACCAAAAACTTTTTCATGGACAATGGATGGTCCACGGATCAAAGACAATACTTCAAGAAGCCGCTCACTCGAAGTCGTTGTACCTCATCAATACTTGTGCTACCAATCCCATAGCAAGTATCTTCAAAAAATGTCAAGTATCCTGGCTCCGTGAGCCAGAAAACAAAGAACCTTTTGATGATCGTGTGCCCAATTCAGAAGATTACCATTGTGGGTGAGTTGTCGTTTGCTGCTTCCCCATTCGCGGTTGAATTGGTCTCTTCAAGATTTACCTACGATGAACAGCATGCGGCATTCATCAACATACCAACGAAGGAGCAGTATGACCTTGCATTAAAATCCATGCCTGGATTTTGTGTTTGTTTTTGTTGCTCCATCGAGGAAACAAAAGTTTTCACGCACGGGTTCCGCAAAGTTAACAATGGATTTTCCTTCCAAGATGTCACTTACCATCGACACGAGTTCGTCTACATCCGGCCAATTGATGTTAATGACAACTTGCTAGAGATTGGGCAGATCATTGAATTGACCAATGACAAAAGGGACCAGATGAGAGTTCGAGTCCGTTTGCTAGGCCGCTACGATGATTATGTCCGTGCTAGGCATAAAAATAGTCCACAAACGTCTCAAGAGTTGATTTCTGATGAGGTATGTATTCTGGATGTCCGGAACTTGTTCGTGTGTCAATGTAGCTGCTCCAGCGCCGCCTCTTTTTGACTGTTCGGACTGGCGAAATAGACCTTGAGCGACTTGATGGACGGTGTTATGTTCGCTACCTCAGCGAACGTGCGGAGATCGAAGAGTGGATCAAGCATGATGATCATTTTTATTTGAACCAGAAGGGAGACCTGCGGCATGGACTTTTTGTCATTGATGATGAAGATCTTGACGGTTGTGAAGTCTGTCAAGAAGCGCGATTTGATGATATCATGCGCGTTCAAGAATTGTTCAATCAAAATGGACCGTTGAGAGGGTTGGAACTATTCAGTGGTAAGGGTTTCGTAACTTCACTCGAGGAAGGGCTGATATGCAATGTAGGTGCTGGTGGATTGGGAACCGGTATGGCTATGTCGGGATTCGTGGATATAAAGTGGGCCGTGGAGTATTCGCCTGCGGCTGCTCTAACATACAAGTAAAAATCGATATTGTCAACTCAAAGAAGTAACTGACATGCAATGACTCTAGGCATAACCATCCCCAAACCAATGTATACTGTCAAGATAGCAGTCTTTTACTCAGGCACGCCATTGAAACACATCAAGGCAAAGATCCTTGCCGATTAATATCCAATGATGGGAAGAAAGTGTGCCCGAACATGCCTGAGAAGGATGAAGTCGACTTTATTTTTGGAGGTAAAGCCGAGATGGCGATGACCTCTTTCCTGAAAAGGTTTTTTCTGATATCATACGCCCAGGCCCACCCTGCCAGTCATTCAGCGGTGCGAACACCAACAAAGTCGGTTGTCTTTCTTGCACTCGCTCAAGCTTCCAACTAACAGCAATCCCTTTCAGCAAGCCGATGACATCCGATCTACAATACCCTGTAACATGCTTTCCTACCTTGAACACTACGAACCTCGCTACTTCCTCCTCGAAAACGTCCGTGGACTACTTCACCATCCTCTTCTGAGCGAAAAAATTGGTCGTATCCTTTCAGGCGGAATTAAATCTGGCATCGTTAAATTCATCATGAGGACGCTCGTAGCACTAGGTTATCAAGTTCATTGGAAAGTTTTACAAGCAGGTCAATATGGGACACCGCAGAATAGAGAACGAGTCATCTTTTGGGGTGCGAAGAGGGGACTGCCGTTACCGAAACATCCCATTCCCGTGTATGCATGGAAGAGGGGAGCGATTAGTCCATCACTGCCTATTGGGAATAAATTACCGCCACCAACAAGGAGTGTTGTGCATGAAGAACCACATCAATGTGCGCCGTTGAGGCCTATCACGGTCGATGCTGCTATCAGTGATCTAGCATGCTTATTTCTTTGATTTCATCTTTTCGTTGCTGACGATAGTTTATCCAGCCGAGATTCGATTGGTAAGTATTACACTTAAAACATATTAGATTGACTTAGAAAGGTTTCGATGATAAGGGTCAACCCACATGAGATCATACCTGCGACAGCTGAAGACAAAAGATCAGCACATTACCGTCAAGATACACTCAGCATCCCGTCATTCCATGCTGCATTCGATGGCCAGGGCTCCAACGAACTCTCTCAGTACCCTGGGTATCCTCACGGCGTGCAGTATCGGATAAAACCACAAAACCGGTTCCAGATGTGGCTAAGGAAAGAAATGGGGGAGGATGAGAAAGTGAAGGGACACTACACGAAGAGATTTTCGTGTATAATGGTTGAAGCGTGCGTTCTTCTCTTTTTTTTTCTTTTTTGCATCTGAACCGGTGATGGACTGGGATAGGACAACGACTGTACCACTAGAACCGGGAGCGGATCATCATGGTGATAATGAATGGTTTCATGTCATGATATCGCAGCATTCATCTATTCTTTAGACATACCCCCGGAACTCCGACCGAGATACGGAAATGACACACAAAAGAAGTGTAGAACCACTATTTCATCAGTTGAACCATCTCATTCAAATCATTTTGTAGCTTTCTACGGTCGCCTTGCATTGGATGATCACTTCGTTTGTACGTTAACGAGCCTAACACCTGCAAGCAGGAACGCGAAACCGTTACATCCAAACGTACGTATATCAACGTCTGTGAGTCGAATATTCATTTACATTCACGCTTAATCTAGCAAAAACGAATGTTGACAATCCGTGAATATGCACGATCTCAAGGATTTCCAGACCACTATACCTTTGAATCTCCGAGCACAGGATCCGGGGTCTATGCAGATGTAAGTGAACGAATTGGATTCGTCTACCCTTCTCATGAATACACTGCAGCAAATTCGACAAATAGGCAATGCAGTACCTGTGCCGCTCGCTCTTGCGCTTGGAAAAGAGCTAGGTGTGGCATTGATTCGAGCTTGGAAAGAGAAACTTGAGAGCTTGAATGAGAGGAAATCCAGTACAGTACTATAATAACTAACACGCGAAGGTCAAAGGCAACTTGAGTATATAGCACGGAATGGGTCGAATATTACATGAGGATTACTGAAGGATGATTTTCGGTAAGGGAGGCGGCGGTGGATGTCGGCCACTGTCTCTGACACTCGACGATCTTCTCACCGAGGTCGCGACGGAGGACGCACTGATGGTTGGAAGATGCGTAGTATCAATTTTGAGTGACCTCGCACTGCGGAGAGATGTGGAGGTTGCGTTTCGAAGGGTGGAGGATTGAGTCTGAGAGCGGCGGAGATGTTCGTCGATACGCCACATCCCACGTGCGAATGAATCTGCATCGAGTACGCCTTGACCATGTGGATCACATTCGTTCCTATAACGACTTGAGCAGATTGTTCTGAGCAGATAGACTAGATGCTCACCAGATCTCTGCTAATTTTGATTTCTCGATCCTCGAACGGACCCATATGGCCTTGACAATCTGACCCTCCAATGTCTCGTGGGGACCGACGTTCTCATTGACAACCAACTCGATGTCCCACTCTTTCTGTTTACCTTTGATGCTTTGATCGTGAGCTATGAGTTCTTCTGGGGTGGCGGTGATGAGATCAACAGAAAGGCCCCGCCAGCCCGCAGCCTGCCTTGTGCGCTTGGCTTTCGCTTCTGCATGAGAGAATTTTCTGGGTGAGGGGTCTTGTGCCTCTGCACGCCGACGCTGAAGGACGTTGGCGTTGAAAACAGAGATGTAGCGTTTCCGTGCGGCAGAGGGCACAGGGGTTGGCCGTTTGGATTTGGTCGTCAGAGGGGTCAGCTTGGGTGTCTGTATAAAGCTGCTAGAGCCTGTAGTTGCCGAGCGGAGTGGAGGTGCACGACGGGGGACATAGGGTAGAGAGGGCGCTGGGCGCTGAGGCAGGGGCGGAGGAATGGAAATCTCCTCGAAGGACTCTGCAAGACTGGATGAGCTGGGGACCCTTTCTGTGCGCTGGGCTGCCGCATTGTCGGAAAGGGCGACGGAGCGCAATGAGGAGACGGAGGGCGGCTTTGTGGGCGGCAGCGCAGGGGGCATTATACTATATTACAAGGTATTTTTAGTGCCAGTTGTTAATAGAAATTTTATTTTCTTATTTTCAATCTCCGCCCGTCACAGCTCATCATGCCCGACCTCTACGCCGTCGCCGGTGCGCACTGAACCTCCTCCTACGGCAATCCTTACACTCCCAGTAGACTTTTGCCTCATCCCCATGGGCACCCATGAGCCCTCTGTGCGCTGAGCGTCTGTCTGCACTTCGCTGGCACCCCTCACCTTTTCAGCCAGGTCGCAGAGTACATTGCCGAGTGCCAGCGCATACTCGAAAAGTCCGGCCTCACATACAAGGTGGAATTCTTCCTGCAGCCTGTCCACACACATCTTACATCTACTGCAGATGCAGTAAGCTCGTTCTTGCAAAATATTCTTCTCTAAATTATTCTCCCGTAAAGTGGCTATGGCACTAATCTTGGTTGGGTTTTTCCTTGTTTCTTGCCTTGCACAGTCCTCTGACTACTTTCTTCCGTATAGAAGGTCCCTGGTCCAGCGTCTCCAAAGCTATCCATGACTGCCACACCGCAGTCCATGCCAAAGGCGCTCCTCGAGTTGCTACTGACATTCGAATTGGTACTCGCGTCGATCGCGAGATCGCCCCTGGTACTGGAAACGATAGCAAAGTTCAGCGCGTACAAGATATTCTCGCCAAACAGTAGACAATCAATGTAGATATGCACTTAAATGCCTCTCCTCCCATAAATCTGTGCCAGCAGCCCGAGTACGCCTCCATCTTCCTCCAGAAACTCCTCTCCATCTACATCAAATCCTCCGTCATGTCCATCCCCATATCCTATCCTTTCCCTCCTCGCACCATCCACATACTCTGATCCCCCCAACCCCGACTCACTCCCTCCAATCAATTCACTCCCCTCCCCTCTCTCTGATTCCTTCTGGGTTTCTAATACCTTCTGTGATAGTGCGGGATGGCCGTCGGAATCTTCCAACACAACAGTTTTTGCCAAATCGTGAGCTCGCTGAGCAGTATATATTGATGCAGCAGGAGCATTCGCAGAGGAGCCGCTCAACAACATCGAACCACCCATCGCTCCTCTATTCCCTGCTGTCCCGCCCCGTCTTGCATCAGCTATATTCTGACTCTGTTTCAATGCTCGATCATACTCTTGTGCCTTTTCCACGGGCGTCTTTCCTTCAGACGCATCGTCGCCATGAATCTGTACAGAAGACGACAGACCACCGGGCGAAGTCTTGAATTGTACATGATCATGTGAAGGATGAGACATCTGATAGGGACGATCCCTGAAATGCCTTGACCTATAAAGCTGGGCGATACTATGTGGATCTCGCGGGTTGAATGGCATTCCATTACTTCCATTACCTCCTCCGGCGTTGGCTAGGCTAGCCATACGGCTGAGGTATAATGATCCCGAAGGATCTGTAGGATTCCAATCCGCATTCGCAGCTTTGAAATTCAACATCGATTTCTCCATTTTGCCTTCGTTGGAAATCATCTTTTTGTCGTTTGCTGATCTTGGTGCACCAAACTGACGGTAGTTGATGAGCTCAAGAAACGTGATAAATGGATACGAACATTCGTACCTTCACATTACCGTGTCTCTCAAAGTTAAATTCCGCAAAACTGCAGATATAACCTAGACCATCCACATGCACCGAGAATTCGCGGAAGAAGTCAATGATAGCTGGTGCACAATCTGGCAGAGAAAACCATAGCACAAATGGTGTGAGCGCAACTGACACAAGCTCTTGTGTGAATATCAACACTTTCATCGCGAATAGCTCCCCGAATTCTCGATGCACCTAACAAGTGACTTCAGATCCTGTATCATGAGATGGAAGGCAAAAAAACATACGCCCCGGCTGTGTAACTGTGTTTTCCATTCCTCCGGCATATAATGTGTATAAGTGATCACCTCTGTCATCAACAACTCAGGGTCAAACACCCTATTCTCTTCTGGGATCATTCCCCTCGCCACAGTGAGTATACCACCAAACACTGCCAGGTAAAATGCCACATTCCGATGAGGTGAGATTTCGAATCTTAGCACAAGGTCTGGATCTATCACAGACACGAGGACTAAAACAGCCGTAAATGCCCCGGCGACAAACGACACGAATCTATATTTGATATGAGCATGAGTATAGACATGACTGGGAGAAAATTGAACCTCATGATGAGCGACATCTTTTCATTCGGAAATTGTCCGATATAGATATTTGCGAGGGGATAGCTTTCATCTAGACGTCGTACAAAGAGATGATGTAGCTCGTTGAATTCACGGAATTTCCATTTGGCATATGATGTATATCTTCGTCCCCCGATAGTTGAAGGATCTTTGCGATATTCCTATAGATACACGGTTTGTCGTTCAAAATCAGCAGAAAAAGAATGAACGCACTTCAAAGTATCGAAAGAAGGAATACATAAGTAGATATGACACGATTAACGGCGCGAATATGGCATTCAGAATACCCATGAATATGAATCTACGCCTCAATCTAGTCCAATTCATTATATTTGAAATGAACGATCTTTTGGATCAACTCACCCTGCAATCAGCGCTCTCCTGTTCTTACTCTTCAAAAACACCTTCCTCACCCTCCCATGATGATCAAACAAATAGTCCATCAAACAAAACCTCAAATTCCACTCTAGAGCCTGCGTCAACACTGTACCCTTTCCCTTCTCCTCCGGCACAAACCGATGCAACAATCGAAACAGGGGTACACGCAGGTCAAGCAATTCTTTATTAAACAAAGCTATGAGGTAATTTTCTTGTCTCATTATACGATTGGCGATATCGTGGGCGTCGAGTTTGGCTGTCGTCGTGTCATTGGTGGGTTTGTGTGCTGAGGAAGAGTAATTTTTGGAAGAGATGGCAGTTATGGGATTTTCTTCGCGAATCGCGCCAATACGGCGGACAACCTCCGGCCAGGAAATGGTTTGTATGTCAGCCTAGAAATAGGTTGAGCAAGACAAGCGACGGGATTAATATGAGACAAACGTCGGGTATCTTGAGTAAGTAGGTATAAAACTTATACATGTCGGTGAGGCGGTGGACGTCTAGTATGAATGAGATGATTTGCCAGATGTAAAATGCGAGGAAGAGGATGAAAAAGAGAAGTGTCAGTCCGTGGAATCTGAGGAGGAATGGTGTGAGTGTACATCCTCTCGAGGTTAGAAGGGCATACGCACCTGGATACGCATTTGCGAACAACTACTTGAGAAAGATGCGTGACATCTTCATGCCGCAGTTTTGAATAATCAACACAGCCAAGAAGAAAAGTCGAGAACCCAATCACAAAACCCACTGTTCTGTTATTCGAGCATGAGCAGAATGACTTCAGAAAGGACGAGAGATACTCACAGCAGATTCAATCCTCTCGCAAGAGCAATGCTGTAAATTCCCTTCCCCTCATAGTAATAATAAACCTCTTGCAGAAACGCATCCAGATTATACACATTCACCCAATTCCACAATGCCCGTTCATATGCATCCAGGCTTCTCATCTTTGTCCTTCCCACACCTCCAGAACCACCACTCTTTCCTGAGTCTGATGCAGCTGACCTTGTGCGGTAAATCCCCGTGCGGGATTCACCCTCACCCAAGTCCGAAGGTCTTGGTGATATTTTCACAGGTAAAATCGAACCTGAAGGATGCACTTCCCGGCCAGCAACAGGATGTAATGGTTTGCCCCTTTGGGGAACCGCTGTGGCTGAGCTGTCAGTAATCTTAGCTTTGGTCTTGCCTCTAGCTTTAGATGACATAGGAGCGGTTTTGTTCAGTGCAGTATTAATCCTCGAAACTGGGGTTTCTATAATAAAACTCTGCGGAACCTCATCATCAGATGAGTCCACCCTTTTATCTTCGTCGTCTCTTTTGACGTTGGGCCGTAGCGAACTCATATTTGTGGCTGATCGAGTGTCCTTCCTTGTCCAACCTCCATTCCCAACAAATTCTCGAATATTCCCAGACGAACTTGCTCTGCTACGCCTTCCAGACTCAAGATCTTGTTCTTCAAGCTCGTTTTCCTCTTCGACTGGAGATTGGTCTGCACGTATGTAGCCTTGGTAGGCGCGCGACTTCATGGGATTGATCATGTTGAGAAAAGGCCTGGAATCAGAGAGTGATGCTCCGAGTGTGTGTGAGCTGGACATGTTGAGCGAGTACTGTGATGTACTACTCAAATGACAGTGGACAACCTTATTTGGGTTGGTGGATCAGAAGTGACATCTTTGTTCCGTCAATGTGACTCTGTGACTCCGCCAGTGACGTGATGCAAGATAAATCATGTATATAAAATAAAATCTTTCATTATACTTCATAAAGCATTTAGTGCTCTATAGCCACTACATCCAGGACACTTGCCGAATTAAGGACGGCCTTCAGACCAGACGCTGTTATATCTGCATCCGCACCAACACCCCATGCAGACCTCTTCTTTTGTCCAGGAACGTCATACAAAAGCTCTACGTACGACGCAGCCATCACTTCTGCACCCTCACCAATCGAGTGCTCTGAGTATTCCCTGATCGATAGTGTGCCATCTATCTGCTGATTGAAGGCAGCGAGGATAGCCGACAAAGGACCATTACCCTCTCCACTGACTATACGCTTCTCTCCGGAGAAGAGGAGCTCTCCAGTCAGTTGACGGCGAGTAGTGTCAAGATGCTCCATTCTGAATGAAACCAGATCGTATTTAGAGGGTTTGCCAAAATAATAAGTTTTCTGGAACAATTGGATAAGGTCCTCATACGAGATCTGGCAGTCCCTATCGCGGGCGTAACGTTGAACTACTTCAAAGAAAGATGATTGGAATCTGCGCGGTAGCTCAAGGCCGAGGGCATTGATGATAGCGCTGGCAATATCATCCTGAGCGGATGTGATACCGAATCCAACGTTCAGCTTCAACTCCGGTAAGGTACAGTCACCGATGGCAGAGTTAACCGCACTCAAGAGGGCGCGCAATCCAGAACCAGCAATATCAGAGTCAATGCCAACTCCCCACCATGATGTTGTAGACTTGCGGTCATCAGCAGGGACAACTTCAACATAGGATGCGGCCTTGACATCCTTACCCTCTCCAACAGCATGTTCTGAGTAGTCACGAATAGTCAAGTTGATCCGAAGATATTGACAAAGAGCATCCAAGAGAGCAGAAAGAGGACCGTTTCCATCTCCGCGAACAACCCTGAGAACTCCATCAACGAGTAACGTGCCATCAAAGTGACGTTGCTCATCGGGCTGTTCATCAATGCTGTCATCTTGAGGTTCGCTCGGCTTAGCCGAAATTCGGAAGTTCCGAAGGGCCAAACGACCTTGGTATTTAGGCCCACTAAAGTGGTACGTTGACCTGAAAGCAGTCGTAATGTCGTCAACCGACATCTCGCGCGCCTCGCGATCAGAAATCGCTTGGACAACTTTATAAAATGCAATTTGCATTTTGCGAGGAAGGTCCAGACCAAGATGTTGTTTAACGAGATAAGCAATACCTCCCTTGCCCGATTGAGAGTTCACCCGGATGACTGCTTCGTAAGTTTGCCCGAGATCTGCAGGGTCAATGGGAAGGTAGGGCATATCCCAGTACCGGGGCTCGCCCTTGGCAGCTGCCTCGGCATGGCGGATTCTCTGAACCTCAAAGCCCTTTTTGATGGCGTCCTGGTGAGATCCAGAAAATGCTGTAAAGACTAATTCACCAGCGTATGGATGCCGAGGGTGGACAGGGAGATCATTGCATTGGGTAACAGTGTCAATTACGCTCTGAAGATCACTGAAATCGAGGTTAGGCTTGATGCCTTGGGAATATAGATTTAGGGCGAGATTAACGAGATCAACGTTCCCGGTTCGTTCTCCGTTACCGAAGAGGCAGCCCTCAATGCGATCACCACCTGCAAGGACACCAAGTTCGGCCGAAGCAATGCCAGTACCTGTGACAACAGGCTAAATGCGAACAACTCATACAAATGGATACATACCTCGATCATTATGAGGATGCAAACTAACAACGACCTTGTTCCGTTCAGAGATGTGGGTGCAGAAGTACTCAATCTGAGGTCATGAAGGAATCTGATCTGTCGATTCAAATTAGATTACGTACCTGATCAGCATAATGGTTAGGAGGCGAGATTTCGACTGTAGTGGGTAAATTGAAGATGATGCGATCTTCACCAGTGCCAGCCTTGCCCCACGCTGCCTTCACAGCTTCGCATATTTCCACAGCAAATTCGGGTTCCGTTTGCGAGAAAGTTTCAGGACTATACTCATATTTGAACTTCGTCCCGTACTTGGCTGTACATTCTTCGGTCAATTCCTTGACAATTTTGGTATGTTCTACAGCTAATTCAATAGTTTGTTCCTTCGTGTTTCTAAAAACCACGCTGCGAAATGTTGGAGAAGTTGCATTGTACATATGGAGGATAGCATGCTTGGTTCCTGCAACAGAGTCGATCGTCCGTTTTATCAGATCCTCTCTTGCCGGCGTCAAAACCTGACGCCCTATAAGCAATTAGAAATACCCTTCAAAAAGTACTCGAACCTGAACCCAGACATCGTCAGGTACCTCGCCATTTGTAATGAGACCTCTGACAAAATTGAAGTCGGTGTCGCTGGCAGCTGGATATGCCACTTCAATCTGCTTGACTCCACACTTGACCAACTGGCGAAAAAATGTTGTCTTTTGTTCAATGGTCATCGGGTTTGCAAGGGCCTGATTACCATCTCGCAAATCAGTCGACAACCATATAGGAGCCTTAGTGAATGTTTTCGAGGGCCATAGCCGGTTAGTAAGATTCAGAGGTGTGTACGGTCGGTACTTTTTTGAAGGTTCAGCACTAAAAGTAGTAAGAAACTGATTAGCAGTATTCATGACAATTAACATGGAACGCACAGCAGAGGCATGGAGGAGGGTAGAAGAAAACTTCAGGATCTACTGATAGAGAGCGTTAAGATATAAAATACATGCACATGACTCTACTCAGATCATCTGATCAATACTTTGCTTTTGACTTCTTCGATCCTCCCAATGTCCCTTACTCTTTCTTCCAAATGTTCTCCATTTCCCTTTTCCGTTATTGCTATTGCTGCCTACACAGGCAAGGCTGCCGTTGTGTTTGACGAGACCGCCTCTGGCATCACACTAGAACTGGATGGGGGAGTATACCATGATGAACACGATATCGTAGAGATTATCGGAAGAGTTGCTCATCTAACTGAGAATGATTATCGGGTGAGTATTACCTTTGTCCAAGCATAGTTCACCTTTATCCGACGTATCGAATCAGACACCTGCATATTACACTCTCGCAAAAACAATCAAAACTGCAGTACTTCTTCCTGAGATTAATACCGCTCTGAACCTCCTCGATAACTATCTTGCATACCATAGCTTCCTTGTCGACCATGAAATTTCTGCATCCGATTGGGCTATATGGGGCGCTATTCGGGGTCAGAAAACTAACATTGTCTTGATATGAATCTTATCATTTTCCCATTTAGGCAATGTTAAGATCATTGGTATTCTCAAGAATAACACATATCAGCACCTTGGACGCTGGATTACTCACTTGGAGTCATTAACTTCGACACAGACCGTTCTCAACGATCTTGTCAATGCCCGTGCTCAAAAGGCACGATCAAATAAGACTGCTGCTACTTTTGCTCTTGGTCTTCAGGATGCAACAGAAGGCAAAGTTGTGACACGTTTTCCCCCAGAGCCAAGTGGTTATCTTCATATCGGTCACACTAAAGCTGCCATTCTGAATCAGTACTTTGCAAAAATGTACAAGGGTAAGCTAATCGTTCGATTTGACGATACCAATCCATCAAAAGAGAAGGTATTTGTGTCCAAACCCGACGGAAATATTGACAGGTTCTCATTTTTTTGTAGACTGAGTTTGAGGAAACCATACTGGAGGATTTGAAACTCCTTGATATCAAGGGTGACATTATCTCCCACACGTCCGACTATTTCCGAACAATCTACGACTATGCCATTCAACTCATCAAGGATGGCAAGGCCTATGCCGATGATACTGAACAATTGCAGGTCTGTTAAATCAATAATACTTGATATACATTCCCTGAAAGGGTTACAGATGCGCGAAGAGCGTGGAAAGGGTATCCCCTCAAAACATAGAGATGACAGCATTGAGGATAATCTCAAGCGATTCGAAGATATGACAACGGGTTCCAAAGAAGGTTCACGGTGGTGTCTCCGAGCCAAGATCAGCGTGGACGATAACAACAAGGCCCTCCGCGATCCTGTCATATATAGGGTTAACACGCTACCCCATCACCGTACAGGGTATATCACTTCCGACTCTGCTGCCCTTACTTGTTTCTGATCTCGAGATAGCGATCAATGGAAGGTGTATCCCACCTACGATTTTGCCTGCCCCATCGTCGATTCAATCGAAGGTGTCACACATGCACTTAGGACCAACGAATATCGAGATCGTAATCCGCAATATCACTGGATGATTGAAGCGCTGGGCGTCCGCAAGGTTCACATTTGGGATTTCAGCCGGCTGAACTTCATTTATACGTTACTGTCTAAGCGCAAGCTTCACTGGTTTGTCAATGAAGGTCTAGTGAGTGGGTGGGACGACCCCCGTTTCCCTACTGTTCGAGGTGAGTATATCGAGCCACAGCATCTGATGCACTTATGCAAAGCTGGTATAGGGATCCGCCGACGAGGAATGACTGTGGAGGCTTTGACCCAATTCATGTTATCTCAGGGACCTTCTCAGGCTGTTGTTTCCCTTGAATGGGATTCTATCTGGACATTGAACAAGAAGATTATTGACCCTATCGCCCCTCGATTCTGGGCCATTTGCAAAGAAAATAGGCAGGTTTCTTTATTGCTCGTAGAACTTTTATCCCTGATATTTCAAAAGTGTATGCGTCGCCCTCACCAATGGACCTCCAACTTCCGAAGTACGGGTCCTTCCAAAGCACAAGAAGAATCCGGAAGTTGGCCAAAAGATGACCGTCTATTCCAGTAAGATTATCATTGAACAAGAGGATGCAGCTTCCTTTGAGGACCAAGAGGAGGTAAACCGGAGTCGTTTCTGTGCTGAAAAAGACTAACAGACAAACCTAGATTACTCTCATGGATTGGGGGAACGCTATTGTCCGTCAGAAACAGATTGATTCGTCTGGAAAAGTCCTCTCCATTATCATGGATCTCCACCTTGATGGAGATTTCCGTAAAACCAAAAAGAAGATCACATGGCTTGCTGAACCTACCGTCGATCATTCCTTACCTTCAATCACATTAACCGACTTCGATTATCTCATCACGAAGAAGAAACTCGAGGAAGAGGACAATGTAGCCGATTTTGTCACTCCCGTGACCCAGTTCAGGGAGTCCGCGTTTGGCGATGCCAATGTTCTTAATCTCCAGAAAGGGGATATAATTCAGTTTGAAAGAAAGGGCTTCTATATCTATGACAACGAAAAGGCTGGAGTCATGGAATTTTTCAAGATACCTGATGGTCGTGCCGCTGGAATCGCTAGCAAGGCTACACTTGCTCCCTCAGTGGCTACCTCGTCATCTGGTGTGTCTAATTCTCCTCAATTCGTAGAGTCTGCCGCAAGCCAGATGTATGAGATGGCGTCAATCTATGGTAACGATGACAATATCCTCGAGGTGGATACGAAGATGTACAAGATGGGGAGTGTATACAGTACATAAGAGTGATATGTATCTCTCCGACGTCCTTTCAATCGAAAGCAGGTCCATACTCAGCTGTAATCATACTCCCCTCGACGGAGTCCACGGCGAATTTCACGACATCTTTTAAGTCAGCCTATGATCCTATTTTTACTTCTCCTCTTGTAGATACAAACTCGGGTTCGAACTCAATTAGCATCTACGACCCCATTCACTCTCGGTACGGATTCATTCACTACCTGCGTAAAGTGTACTAAAAACATCAATTCGACATTTGCATCTCGATGTGAGATATAAGGTTCGTGTAGAGGGTCAATGAACATGGGGACAATGTGTAAGTGGTTCACAGCCTGATCCTTCAAATGTCTCTCGTATGGTGGCTTGTGAGGGATTCGTTATTGTCTTTCGAGAGGATGAATTTACCCGAGCGTCTGAGATGTAAAGATACAAGGTCGTCCATCTTGGGATGTTTACTTTCATATGCAATTTCAAGGGGTCCCAGAAACCAAGAAAGAACGACAGCCATATCAGCTTTGTGATAATATAATCTTATCTAACACCTCCCAGGTTTCAACAGGTCCTACAGATCTGGTGACCCATATCTCAGTCATCATCGAGCCTTTGAACCAACCTGATTTCAAATCCGGCGTGCGCAATTTGACACCACCACCATCATCATAAGAAATCAATTTCCTCCCTCTCAATTCATCAAAATATCTCTCTCTTTCCCTACCCACCTCTTGATCTTCATCCGTAATATACACCAGTGACATGTGTGGATAGCAAGGTGTATTTGAGTACACATCCAACGTCTCCTGTACAGCCCGTCTTAATTTCTTCAATGTTTCATCTAAAACAACGGTGATATACACCGAACGAAAATAATGATCACCCACGTCCACCGATCCAAACTCGACTAAAAATGGACGTTGTTGAGGTAGGACATTTCTTCGGATCATCGATAGAGAGACAGGTGTTTCCAAGTGAATGGAAGCTAATGTGATGTGAGGTTCAAAGACGGGATAGCTCGTCGGTGAGGGGTCGTGGCGTTTGTTGTCATCGTCGTCATCGTCCCTCTCGTTGTTGTTGTTGTTGGGGCGGACGGACATGATTTGCTTCAATTCATCGGCCGTACTACGGGACGGCATGATCCACAAATTGAACTGAGCTAAAAAGAAAAAGAAGAAAAACGCATCGGTTCGTTATCAGAGAAAAGTTTGTTTCCTCTCAAAAAGTTCATCCGTACTTAGTGTGGGATCCATGGTTTTTTTCAAGCAGGGATGAGATTATGAATTTCCCGAACAACTGATGTGGCTGATCAATCAGGCCCACGGGCACAATAACTACTTCATTCATTCATAAAAGAAATGACAAGACACAATATCAAGATTCGAATTTAAAGTACACAAAACAATAAGAATGAGAGAGAGAGAAAAACAATGGCCATTCAACAATATCTCATCTCAACCAGGCTGACTTGCATCCAAATCAACCCAACTACCACTGCTAGCACCACTATCACCAGAAAGGCTCTCACCCGCTTCAGAGGAAACATCGTCATGCTCAGACGCCGTGCTCGTCTTTGAACGACTGATAACTGCACTAGGTGCCGTCACAGGTGTGGAAGGCAATAGTGGTTCTCTGAAGGATTGTTGGGTCTTGTATAGTCGGTTTCTGAGTGAATGAGGGATATCGAGAACGAGGTCCAACATAACCCAGGGTAAGTACGAAGCAAATCTGCTAATCTGGGCTAAAAAATCCATCATATCATCTCGAGTCCTTGAGAGCAGAACTAAAAAAAACTAACCACCAGTACCAACAGAAAACCTTTCTCCTCTCACCCAATTCCTGATTCTACTCAATCCCAGGCCAAGCTCAGAACCTCTATAGATCCCTCTCCCACAACCACCAACAACATCTACAACATTGTCCACAAACACGGACACAACCGTCGATTTCCTGGGTTCACCATACCTCTCTGTACCTTTGAACAAAGCAACCAACATTTCCCAAGCTGGTGATGGTCCCCTTAAAGTACGTGTAAAGGCCGTTCCATAACACAATTGTTCCGATGCCGTCCAGTCTCCCATTGCCTTTCGAATCATCTCCCCCTCCTCTTCGACTGGACTCCCGCCCACATCAAAATTGCCAACATCGACAACGACAACTTTGATGTTTCTCATCATTTGCATTCCTTGACCATGCGCACCAGCTATCTCAAGTTCTCTCCTCAATACCTCAACGCCTCTTTCCATAGCTGCAACACTCATCGACCCCACACTTGCAAAAGGCAGCCCTACCCGGACATCCAGAGCTGGTAAACACACAATGATCGTCTTGTCCAACCTGTGATCTTGCGTAAATGCCGGGCCAGTGCGTAAGAGTGGCAGTAAAGCCTGGATAATTTGGAGCGGTGTGATATGTGTCGCTGTAAGATACGGCAAGTATGTTTCAGGGATTGAGATATGTTCAAGCGGAGCGAGTGTCTGAGTGGATCTACCACGACTTGTGGTAGGAAGGGTGAGGAGAGAGATGATGGAGTGGATGTAGGGATGGGAAACAAGCGTTGCGAAAGGATCGCCTGCAGAGTTTATTGGGAATTTGCGAGAAAGAGTGGCATTCAGAGACCTCAGGAAAGCTGGAACCATGAGAGGCTTTCAGAGTCAGCTAGTTGCCAGAAAAGAGATCAAAAAAGACAGACATACCTCGTAAGGATCCAAGACCAAAGCCTTGACATATCCTTGCGTGCGACGTTCGAGCGATTCAACAGCCTCGGGCGTAGCAACACTGGCAATGACAATATACCCCTTTTTCTCCAAATCTAACACAAGAGGGTGTCCCAAAGGCGAATCAGCACCCAGAACAACTAAGCCGAGGCGATGAGCATGGATGCAAAAGAAACAAGTGGCACTGCGCCTCACCCACGACCTGTCTACGGGCAGATGACTTGGGCTGTTGACGACGCAAGCGATAAAGTGTTTTCAGTCTTGCTTGCGTGACAATGTACCCTGCCATCCCAGCGACAGACATGAAGATTCCCAGGGTCTTCCACGGGTGCTTGCCTATCCAGTTGGAGGAGATCCCGAGCCACTGAGAGGCTGGGGACGCAGGAGGGGGCGGTGGGGGAGGGGGGATTTGGAAGTCGCCGAGGCTGGGTATGTGGACCTCTGGAAATGCGGGAAGGCCAGGGCCATAGCGGGAGATGTCGATCCAGAGACGGTCGGTGACGTCGTGGAGACTGGGGAGACCGACGGCGGAGAGGGACGCGAGGACGTGCTCCTCGAGCGAGGCAAAGAGCTCTTCAATCCTGTCCAGTGTCTCCATCACCGTCTCTGTCACAGTCAATTCACTTTCACACACAACCACTCCACACTGTCCACCTGACTCGCCAATTTCTATTCAGGGATTCTACTGCATTATGGAATAACAAAAACAAGTCCCCCTCCACCCACATAACTAGTTGCCCATCTCTTTGGCGAGTTGCTCCGCCTTGGCCTTGACGTCATCAATCGTTCCAGACTAGACCGGAATGAGAACGAAGCGACAACGCAACTGCAAAAAGCCTACCATGTAGAAAGCAGACTCTGGTATGGAATCGTGCGCACCAGAAAGGATTTCCTTGAAAGAGCGGACCGTGTCCTTCAGAGAGACGAGCTTGCCTTCATAACCAGTGAAGACCTGGGCAACCTGGAACGGTTGTGACATGAAACGCTGGATCTTGCGAGCACGTTCGACCTGGGGTGGAGGCGGTGAGACAAAGTATACAAAGTTGGGAGAAAACGCACGGTGAGCTTGTCCTCTTCGGACAATTCATCCATACCAAGAATAGCAATGATATCCTGCAGGGACTTGTAGTCCTGGAGTATCTTTTGGACAGCGGTGGCGACCTCATAGTGCTCCTTGCCGACCTACATTGAGATGAGCAAAGGGCAAGAGAGGAGAAGAATTGGGACTTGCAATACGGGGGTCGAGCATCCGAGACTTGGAGTCAAGGGGGTCGACAGCAGGGTAGATACCAAGCTCGGCAATACCACGAGACAAGACGGTGGTGGCATCCAAGTGGGCAAAGGTGGTCGCAGGTGCTGGGTCGGTCAAATCATCAGCTGGGACGTAGACGGCCTGGACGGAGGTGATGGAACCCTTTTTAGTGGTGGTGATACGTTCCTGCATGCCACCCATATCGGTGGAGAGGGTAGGTTGGTAACCGACGGCCGAAGGGATACGACCGAGGAGGGCAGAGACCTCTGAACCAGCCTGGGTGAAGCGGAAAATGTTGTCAATGAAGAGCAAGACGTCCTGGCCTTCTTCGTCACGGAAATACTCTGCAATGGTGAGGCCTGTGAGGGCGACACGGGCACGGGCACCGGGCGGCTCATTCATCTGACCAAAGACAAGGGCGACCTTGGATTCGCCGTCGAGGTTGATGACACCGGTCTCAATCATTTCATGGTAGAGATCGTTACCCTCGCGAGTACGCTCGCCAACACCTAGAGAAGAGGATGAAGGAAAGGACGGGGAGAGGTGGACCAAGAGGAGACGTACCGCAGAAGATGGAAAAACCACCGTGAGCCTTTGCGACGTTGTTGATGAGTTCCTGGATCAAAACAGTCTTGCCGACGCCGGCACCACCGAAAAGACCGATTTTACCGCCACGGGCATAGGGAGCAAGGAGGTCGACGACCTTGATGCCAGTCTCGAGGACCTCTGCGGTAGTGGACTGGTCGACGAAAGGGGGAGGGTCTGCGTGGATGGGAGAGAGCTTGACGCCGTTGATGGGACCGCGCTCGTCGATGGGTTCACCGATGACGTTCATGATACGACCCAAGGTGGGCTTTCCAACTGGGATCTGGATAGGAGCGCCGGTGTCGACGACCTTTGTGCCACGGACGAGACCCTCTGTGCCGTCCATAGCGATGGTGCGGACAGAGTTTTCACCGAGGTGAGAGGCTACCTCGAGAACAAGACGACCACCGTGAAAGTCCTGGACCTCGAGGGCATTGAGGATGGGGGGGAGGGTGCTTGAGTCGAACTGGACGTCGACGACAGCGCCGATGACGGTTTTCACCGCGCCGACAGCGCTGTTTGACACGGTTGCATAGGCGCGAGGGGAGAGGGGAGATGAGGGTGGCGGGAAGAGCCGGGAGGGGGCTGGAGGGAGTCGGGTTAGGGTTGGGGCGGGGGCGAGGGCGTGTCGTGGGCGGGAGAAGAGACGGCGGGGGAGACGGGCGAGGGCGCGGCGCGAGAGGAGCATGGGAGACGGAAAGGAAAGGAGAGAAAAGAAAGGAAAAAAGAAAAGAAAGGAAAAAAGAAAAGAAAAGGAGGGATTCCCACGGAAATAGTCCCACGACGCACAAGCTGCAGCCATGTCGCTGCTGTCGGCGAGACAACGCGAGGACCTGTATGTGGCTTATCCCTGAGCACCGCCTGTGGTAACGACAGAGCACAGACACCGCGCAATCCTCGACTACCTCCTCGCCAACAACTACACAGACTCCTTCTCCTCCTTCAAGGCCGACACCGGCACCGACTACTCCCCAGACCCGGCCTCCCAGTCCAGGGCCATCCTCGAGAAAAAGTGGACCACCGTCATCCGTCTCCAGAAAAAGGCATCCTTTTTTCTCCTCGTATATTCCCTCCTGAATCAGCACCCAGATCCTCGACCTCGAGTCCCGCAACGCCGCCCTCCAGGACGACCTCTCGACCGCACCCGCAAAGCGTGCAGCCCACGCAGACTGGCTCCCCCGCAACCCTCCAGCCCACACCCTCACCAGCCACCGCGCACCCATCACCCAGCTCGCTTTCCACCCCCTCTACTCCGTAATCGCCTCCGCCAGCGAGGACGCCACCGTCAAGATCTGGGACTGGGAGACAGGCGACTTCGAGCGCACCCTCAAGGGCCACACAAAGTCCGTCAACGATCTCAATTTCGACCACAAAGGCCATCTCCTCGGTAGGCATCTCTCCCCCTCTCCCCCTTTTTCGTTCACCGGCTCGCCCATAGTCACGTGCTCCTCTGACCTGTTCATCAAGATATGGGACTCGCAGTCCGAATACAAAAACACAAAGACATTTCCAGGCCACGAACACTCCGTCTCCTCTGTCCGCTTCATGCCAGGCGACCAGTACATCATCAGTGCCAGCAGAGACAAGTCCATCAGAGTATTCGACGTTCAATCAACGTGCGCAATCCTCGTCTGCTTTCCTCCTCCCTACCCACCAGTATCCTTTCCAGCCACCAAGTCCGCACCATACTCGGCCACTCAGAATGGGTCCGATGCGTTACCCCTTCTTCCGACGGCAAACTCATTGCCAGCTGCTCCAAAGATCAAGTCTGCTTTTTTCCTCCTCCCCGTCTCTCCCCCTCATCTTCCTATCCCCCACAGACCGTCAGAATCTGGGACCCTCTCACTGGAGAGCAGAAAGCTGAATTCAGAGGCCACGACAACGACATCGAGGTCGTCGCTTTTGCTCCTCTCTCTACATACGCCCCAATCACCCAACTGACAGGCATCCCAGTATGTAATCACACACCCTCCCCCTCTCTCAGTACTCAATCAATAAGAACACCGAACGTGCTAAACGCCACGGTCTCTACGTTGCCTCTGGTTCTCGTGACAAGACAATCAAGCTGTGGGACACCCAGACCGGTCAATTGCTCAGGACCTTGGTACCTACATCTCCTCCCATCAGTCCCCCATCTCACTCTCCCCCATTTCTAGTCTGGTCATGATAATTGGGTGAGAGCCCTCGCTTTCCATCCCTCTGGAAAATATCTTCTCTCTTCTGCCGATGACAAGACTATTCGCATATGGGAGCTTTCAACCGGTCGCTGCATCAGGACAGTCGAAGCCCACACTCACTTTGTCTCTACTCTCGTGTGGGGCAGACAAACTGTCTCGACCACAGGTAGTGATGCCAAACCAAATGGTTCAGATTCATCTGCGGAACCTGAGAAACTCGTCAATGTCATCGCTTCAGGGAGTGTAGATCAGACAATCAAGATTTGGCTTCCGTAATGTCTTTTTTTCCTGTAACTATTATGTGTTCTTCTTTCCTCGTTCATTACGTTCACGATCCTTTTTTCCTGAAAAAATAATCATTTGTAATTATTGCTGGAAAAGCATTCTATTTGGGGTTGGAAAAAATAATATATATAATAAGATACGAGCAAAGCAAGTTTCTACTCGAGTCGGCCGACTTTCTAGACATGGGTATACGGGAAATCTGAGGTAGGGTCCCCGTCGTTCTGATGAGGGGTGTAGTCGTTGTCAGGCATGATTCTAGCCACGGAAGAAGAAGAAGAAGGATCGTTCAGAGTATAGAAAGGCGACGTCAAGCTCAGGGCCGTTGAGTTCCTTCCATCATCAGATGATGGATATTCTAATGTTGTTGAGTAATGATGATCATCATTGGCGCGATAGTCGTAACTGAAAATGAAAACGTCAGCATATAAGAATAATTCAAGAAGCGTATATAAATATAAATATATAATATATTTTTATACTGACTCTGTGTTGTTGTCGTTATTGTAGCGATGCTGATGCTGTTGCGTCTCGAACAAAAAAGAAGTCGAATTCGAGTTTGAAATCGAGGAGAACCCAGCCCCGATCCCAAAAGCACGACGGTTTCCCCTTTCCTCTCCTTCCTCTTCTTCCGTCATTAATGAGGATGATGATGACGACCGTATAGCCAAATCCTCATCACCAACGTCATTATCGTTGTTATTATCAAACGACGACGGCATCATCATGATCATCGAGTTCGGCTCTCTGGCCATATTCGAGATGGGAGGTAATGGCATAGACCTATAACCCTCCATTGCCATATTCATATTCATATTCATGTTCATGTTCATGTTCATGTTCATGTTGGAAGAAATGGGAGAAACGTCGTCATTCCTAGTCTGACGCATATCTGTCCAATGAGGAACATATAACGCCTGAGTTGGAGTCCGAGGTTGAGTCTGAGTGGTCGGTGTTGTCGGTGTTGTCGCCATGGGTTCGGAATACGAATACGACGACGATGCTTCAAACTCTCCTTCTCCACCGAGAGGATGATGACGATGGAGAAGAGGGAGGGGGGGAGGGGGAGGAGGAGCATGAGGGGAATGATAACCATAACCATAATAATAATGATGATAAGACGAACGAGTCGAATCATA
>Ga0153986_1000046_pt1 | contig 34335 bp, 49 predicted proteins | sample TSGA070MetaG_FD_104724 | JGI IMG/M metagenome (GOLD analysis project Ga0153986, IMG submission 104724) | Attine ant fungus gardens microbial communities from Georgia, USA - TSGA070 MetaG | ecosystem: Host-associated > Fungi > Mycelium > Unclassified | place: USA: Georgia, Alexander Wildlife... | reverse complement strand
TGAGTGCATTGTATTCTTCTTCTTCCTCCTCACAGCTGGCTTCCTCTCCTCTCTATACCTTCCCATAGTCTCCTACCTCTTCAGGTATTTCTCTTCAAGCGTCCCAACTCTTATGTTATACTTTCACAAGCCCTCTCAATCCTGCTCCCATGTCTCTTGTTCTAAATATAGCTCCTTTGTTACATCTGTGATCTGCTGTCTATTTTTATCTTTATGATGTCAGACTGCTGACTCTTTATTGGGAGTTGGTCTCTTGAGGCCGTTTCCTTCCTTGAGAGCATGTATAGAGAGGGAAACTTTTATTGATAACCACATGAGATGATCCAAGCAAGGATTATTATGAGGGATAGATAGTGGTGATCATGGTCACTATTCTGCTTCTTGAGCGCGATGCTCAAGAACACGACCAGACAGCAGTCTCTCTCGGGTTCTCAAGGTACTCATCTTTGTCTAGAATAAGCATTATGGAAGTATTATATTGTCATTATCACTTATTTAGCCAGAATTTTACTGGCTGGCATGATAACGTCATAGGTCAGCTGGCTTATTCTTTAAGTTCAAGTCAAAGTCTAAGTCTATTGCTACTTCTGTGATCTATGACTTATTGTCTTTCAAATACATATCATACAACTTCTCTATGGGGTCCAGTTAGTTTATGACAGCTTATTCTTGCAAGATTATTTAGCAGACATCATTAATCTGTTGTCTTCCAGATTCAACATCTAATAATCTCTATCTCTATTTTAACAATTGAGTTCTCTTTCTGACCCCTAAAAGAGTCAACTTAGGGTTAACTCAACTATAAGAATACTTTAGTTGCTTGATATATTTATTTACAAACAATAAAGTGAAATATTTGATCTACATTAAACATTAAGACATGAAATCTAAATTGAGTATAGTGTTTGAAATTCCAACAGATACATGTTAGAATTGAAAAGACAAAATAATTAAAGTTATTTTACTAAGTAGACTCATATTGGACTATAACACTCTACAAGAGTCTGAAAGTCTAATCACAAATGTTATTACTGACTAGGCAATCCTCAAATCCTTTTCGTAGTTGAACTCTGAAAGCGGTTCTGATATTACGTATCTACACTTACTGTGTGGGCGCTATAGCCAAGTGGTTACGGCGACAGATTAGAAATCTGTTCCTCTTTGAGGGCGCAGGTTCGAGTCCTGCTGGCGTCGCTCATTATATTGGCGCCTCCCATTTACACATGGGAGAAGTATTTTTCTAATCATCCAATATATCATGATATCGGACTAAAATCGCTCGAGCCAGGACTAATTTCAGAGTTGTAATTATGAACAAACACTATTAGACAGCCTGAATTCCATGTGGCCTTATGAATAAACTATCTGCCTAGTGAATGGTGTATTCCCCATAATTCTTTTCGGGATCGAAAACCTAGAAAGCAGTGTTTTGGAAGTGACACCGAATCGAAAGATATTGATGATCATACCTCCCAACGCGATGCAGGAAATATATGCTTATTACGTTGATACCAACCTCTTTCTACCACTTTACCAGCATGCGACTCATCTTTCTCCTTTGTGGCATCAGCAAGAAGACGTACATCATCGTGTACATCAAAGTTAAACAAAGGTCCTGACTTTCCCCTGGCCTTGTTCACTATGAAGTCGTAAAAGGTATAATGCTGGAGAAAAACTTGGTCAGTGTCTTCAACAAGGGATGAGGGCGTACATGTGGTATGATGAGATCTTCCTGTAGCGGATGTTACGACGGTCATATCTACTAACAGATGCGAACACACCTTGATGTACATTAAGTTATCAACGCTGATGCCTCGCAATTCTGGAAATTGTTGTCGGCATTTTTCGAGAAAATTTGCGATGTCGTCCCCTTTCTTACACTGAAAGGACGCTCATGGTATCAGGAAGAGCGAGTAAATACAGGTAACTTACGACAACACTCTTTCTATGTCCACTGCCATCCCAATAGGAATAAGTAATTTCGATGTCTTCTTTCTTCATGGTGTCCTGCCTCGTAAGCCACTCGAGCCTGAGCCGCTCTCGTTCACGACGTTCCGCTTCTTCACGGTCCCGATCTGGCAGAAAAGAGGTATCAACGTCGGGATTCTTGTGAGAGCGACTACGCTTGGTTGGGGGAGTATCGTCTCTTTCTTTGGAGGACTCTTCTCGAGAGCGTTGGTCAACGTCCACGTCTTCGTCGTCGTCCAAGGCAAAAGACAAAGTTGCCTTTGTCTTATTTTTACGTTTCTTATTTTTTCTCGTGCTATCCCTAAACATATCCTCCATACACTATTAGCGACATACACTGGCACGAAAAGAGGAGAGGACATGAAGGGAAGATGGTGACATACTTGAGCTCATTGCTGCGGGCTGCCTCTCTGATTTTCTGTTCCTCGAGCTCTTTGCGCCTTTGCTGGAAGTCCTCTAATTTGACAAGTCCAACAGTGCTGTTCTTGAGCGACTCTTCCATGGAGTCATTCTGCCCGACAAACCGGTTGGCAGAGGGGCGAGCCTTCTCTGTTTCGTTGATGAGGATTTGTTTCTGGCGCTGATACTCTTCCCTTGCCTGAAGACGCTGCTTGACGAGTGCATCCTCTCTGCGACCTTCCATTTTGTTGGAAGCCATGAGGGGATGTGACTGGTGTCACGGTGAGGGTGACAAGGGACGTCAGAATGCACATCCTTGGTGTCCAGCTCAGAGACCAGTGTTTTGCACGAGTACGCCCTGCTCTTCCGCAGATTCTCGCATTTTCATGTTGTTTCTGTCCAGCTCGCCCTCACCCAGTTCTATGGCGTCGGCCTCAAAACAGCCCACCGCCTTTGCGCCCGTTTTCAGATCCATGACCGTGCAAGGATCAAGGACCTGACTCCCCTGCAGGTCACCGCGCTCGCCTCCTTCCTTTCCTCACCCACAACTGCACTGCTGCTTCCAAAACTTCCCCTTGCACATCCAAACTATGTGCCACCTCCCCCGTCTACCCCTATCCAGGATATCCAGGCCAGTTTTTCCAACAAGTGGGAAGAAATGGAGAAACAGAGGAAGGCTTCGCCGCTGCCTCGCAACCCACAAAAGAAGCCCTATGTTGAACCATTGAAGAACCTCAAGATCGAGTCCGAGCTGAGGAGAGAGATTCGGGAGAACATCGCCCACCAGAGGATGATCGGAAGTTATGTTGGCAAACGACACGCCATGCATCTCCCAGTCCGAGGGCAAAACACCCGGAACAACTCCAAGACCGCCAAGAAACTCAATCAGCTGGACCGTTATTGATCTTCAGTTATTGCATAGGATATTTATGTATTTCCATTACTCAACTAATTGACCGCGCGTGTGACAACATTCCCAACCTCGCTTTGTCCATGGCAACCAAGAACTACAAAATCATTGGCGAGGAACTCTGGAAAAGCCGGACAGAGAAGATTGTACAGACTCTCTTGACCCTTGTTCTTATTCCGTCTAAGTCACGTAGAATGCAGAACTGTTTGCCCTCACATATGGGGCTCTTGTTGTCCAACTCATTCAGGACTACGAGGACTATAACGAAGTAAACAAAGAATTGGAAAAGATGGGCTACAACATCGGCACTCGCTTGATCGAGGACTTTCTTGCCAAGTCGAATCTGGGGAGGTGTGGCGACTTTAGAGAAACAGGCGAAGTCGTCGCCAAGGTAAATTCTCGTAATCCTCATGAGCCGTGTTCAGAATTTATCAACGGACTGTGTGTACCTAGGTTGGTTTCAAGACATTCTTGAATATAACCCCGACTATTTCCCATGGTGTCCCTTTGCAACCGACGACATCCAGGCCGGATTCGACCAGCAGCCAACCAGCAGGATCCTGGTTCACTCTGGTATTAGATGAGAATCCATTAGCAGAATTCGTAGAACTTCCGGACGAGGCATTGGATGGAGGTTTATGGTTCAGCAACGTTTTGTGCGGTGTCATCAGGGGCGCCCTGGAAATGGTCCGTTCTTCTCTTAACTCACAAAATTCAACATATACTAATTGCGGTTTCCAGATACAAATGCAAGTACAAGCAGAATTCATATCCGACGTCCTTCGCGGTGACGAAAGCACCGAAATTCGTGTACGATTAGTCAAATACTTAGAAGAAGAGGTTCCTGTTGGAGATGATTAATCTAAATAAGAATATAGGTCGTTTTTAAGCGATGAACTTGTTGTCTTATTGACACGGATCATTGTAAGCGGCTGCAGGGTCAGACTGAAAAACTGAAAGAAGGATTGACTTTAGATTAGCATTACCGGATTCTTTTCTGATTACCGTAATAAATTTCAATCTCCACTTCCATTAATTGAAATGTCAAGACCAGAGCTTGTGGCTCCACCAGAAATTGTACGAGCTCTATTAGCATCTCCCGAACACTCCTCATTCCAACACCGTAGTATTATGGCGACTCAGAGGCCAAAAAGTACACCCAAAAGTACGTTCTTCAACAGCGGCCTTTTCCAACATGGTCCTGATCTCAGCGAAGCTCCCGAAACCAACAAATACAAGCAGAGATGACATATAGAGCTCTTGAACTACTCAACTTACCACCAGAAAAGTCTGCATTCTTGCTCGATGTCGGGTGTGGCTCTGGATTGTCAGGCGAGATCTTGGATGAGGAGGGGTACAACTGGGTAGGCGTGGATATCGCTCCAAGCATGTTGGGTTCGTCTCTCTTGGTCTTCGTGATCTGGAAAAAATGCGAATCTTGAAACATGTAGAAGTTGCATTGGAGAGGGAGGTTGAGGGAGACCTGTTTCTGCAAGATATCGGACAAGGCTTAGGTTTCCGACCCGGAAGCTTCGACGGTGCTATTAGGTTCGTGTATCAGAAACAAATACGAGTTACTGACCGAAGAAATGGTTGCATTTCAGTATCTCTGTCTTACAGTGGTTGCTCAATGCTGAAACATCCCACCCAACTTCCTCTCCTCCTTATCGACTTCACCGTTTCTTCACTACTCTTCACTCTGCGCTCCGCAATCCCTCGCGAGCTGTATTCCAATTCTATCCCTCATCAGATGATCAGATTCAACTCATCACGTCCATTGCCCAGAAGGCTGGTTTCGGCGGTGGTATTGTCGTAGATTATCCAAATTCTAGAAAGGCAAAGAAGATGTTCTTGTGTCTGTTTGTTGGTGGTGGAGGGGGGCAGCAAGAAATACCAAAGGGGTTAGAAGGGGAGGAGGAGGATGGTAAAGCACTGTTTGAGAGGCGGCGAGAGAGAGAAAGATCAAGAATACAAAATGGGAAGCGTAAGAACATTAAGAATAAGGATTGGATTCTGAAGAAGAAAGAGGTCAGTCCTCCCACCATGGCGGACATAGGCAATTCTCACAAAACATGCACATTAGCTCTACAGAAAACGAGGCAAGGTAGATGTTCCCCGAGACTCCAAGTACACAGGACGAAAGCGCAGACCAGCTTTCTGAAGCCTCCATGGCAACTGGTAATGTCGAACAACGTATAATATATAAACTCAAAACTATCGATGAGTAAATAAGTCACGACATTGATCCAGGGCATCTTTTGCTTCATGGCGAATGAAGTGACCTTGTAGAGCCGCCATGCTTACTCTCCTACCAATTTTCAACTCCTCCGAGACCATATCATGGAGCTTAATACTCATTGTTTGTACTGCATCATCCGATAGTCCGGTAACTTTCAGAGAGCCACCGTAAAAGCGATTAAAAAGCAGCTGCGCCTGTGCTGGGCTTGCGTCGTCGATGAGGTATGCTAAGTCCACCCTTCCAGGACGAATGAGTGCAGGATCGAGCTTCTCGAGATGATTGGTAGTCATGAAAATGATGCGCTCTTCACCAGATGCTACGCCATCGAGGGCGTTCAGGAAACCTGAGAATGTGATAGAAGATTGATAGCTGAATCCTTCAGTATCAATTAGGAAATCTGCTTTGATGTCTCCATGACTTACCCGTCTTCGGACATTTGTACACGTTTATTGAATGCGGCGTCAATATCTTCAATCAGCACAAAGCTTCGTTCCGGAGCATTGGACAGCAGATGAAAAAGTTTGTCATCAGTAAGCCCTCGTTCCGATAAATTGAGTAGGCATATGTCATATGAGAGGGAGCCAGCCAATGCCTGAATGAAGGAGGTTTTTCCAGAGCCAGGCGGGCCATGAAGCAAATATCCTCGTCGGTAAGGGATACCTGGGATGAGATAAAGATGAATGGTTCAACAAAACGGGCTTACTTGCCTCTGTCCGCATACCATTGGCGTCGATCGAGGAAGGCCTTAATGTCGGTTTCTATCCAGTCTGAAACACCAGACTCGAGCACGACACTCTGAAGCGGCCGCTTCCGTCTTGGCTGCCCAAATGGCTTCCATTCAATGCCCCATGCGGTATGAATCACAAGCTTCCCCTCATTACCACGCATAGCGAGATCTCTCGCTTCCGTAAGCAGGTGGGGAAAAAGAGAACGATCGCGATTCAATGTCGTTAGTGTGACAGTCTCCCAAGGTACTCCAGACATGAGTTGCATCGACCTCGTTTCGCGCTCACGTTTCATCTGTCAGCTGGACGTAAACTGTGTAGATCGACATATGGTTCCCAAAAAGTCTCACTTGCATCCAAGCGCCGCGATATTTGAAATAGTGGGTACCAGGCCCTGCAACCAGGTTAAAAAGAGCAGAGGAACTGCCATTTTCCCGTTGCTCTACTATAGTTTCGACACTGAGTTGGTGGCTTCGAACCCACGGCAGGCGAACATTTTGTTGGGCATGCTGATTCTGATGTGACATCCAAGCTAGAAACCATTCATAGGAGCGATCTTTGTTGTTTATTTCAAGAGAGACGAGCATGCGCCGCCGAAGAGCCGTTGTACCCAAGACGAATGCCTGGCGAAGCACGGAGAGGCCTACGCCCAGTCCCTGAATATCAGATCAGTTTCACTAGAAGTCCAGAATACAGTAGCATATTCACCATGAGGCCGAAGCCCGCTTGGAAGTATGGGCTGCACTTGTTTGTATGAAGTTGTAAATAATTGAAAACAGAGTAAATAAGTGAACCCACTTCTCCCCAAATACGCCGCTGAGAAAGGAAGCCGGCCGAGAAACGTGTTCAACGGGATTATCCAGTGGTATTGCTGCTGTAGCATGGGGTATAACAGACTCTTGAATCGAGTTCATGGCAAAGAAGGAAGACAAATATAGAAAGTTCGCATCGCGTCATTTTTTCACATAGCTCTCCTTGCTGCCAAGAATTCGATGCAGGTGCGCACTCATTGAGCTGGAAATTAAGAACACAAACGGATTCATCTGAAGGGCTAGTATAGGCTCAGCAGACAAGAAATCGGGGAGAGCCTGGAGGAGCCCAGGTCTGCCTTCAGATTACTTTATTAATGTTAGGAGTAATTCTCAAATCATTCTCAAATCATGGCTATCCCAAATGTGGCAAGGACAGAGTATCATCCTGCCAAAATGTAGTTGTGGATTAGAATAGGTGTGAGTCAAAAATCACAAAATCGTATTGGCAGATATAAGTCAGCGAAAGAAAGTCTATATTTGAACGAAGAGAGGAACGAGGAGGAACGATCGATCCAACTCGGCAGTTTTCGCCGCCTACTACACCACACATGATCCATCCACATACTAAATAGACCGACTCATTGCTCGTTATGTTTTTATGACTAGTTTATTTGCAGAAATAGTGTGTAGGTAAATAGCGTTGACAGTATTATAGAAATACCCGGGGATCCTCTCGAAACTCTTCTACACGTCTGGAACTGGGCAGAGAAGACAGCCTTTGTTTGAATGGCTCCAGGCTCGAGGTCTGTAATTTATTCAGATCTGGCCAGATTTAGTAAGTCTTAGGACATTAATTCAAGGCGGGAGCAAAGTTATCATTGTCAGGCTGTGAAAAAGAATATAACATCTGACGTCGAGATTTGAATTGTAGACCAACAGTGGTTCAAGGAATCTCAATAACAAGTGGGGATTAGTAAGCATGTTCTAAACAGGAATAAACAGGCTGCTAGCAACCTTGAGCTGACGCACAGGTTTCTTTTCTTGAATCATTTCCTTCTTAAAAACATGGGCCGACTAGCTGAAATGCAGAGGAAGCTCTTGGAGGTTGGTGAATTAAGATTGTTTGTTTTCGTGAAGTTTGGGAAAACTGACGAGTGTCTTGTTCGGATTGGTGGCATGTTATAGCAAATGATGGGACCAGAGGCGATGGGGCTCGCAAATGCTAATATTCAGTGGTCGGATGACAAAGTTTGCAGGAACTTCCTATGTGGTACCTGTCCACATACACTTTTCACAAACACGGTAGGTCTCAATGCTATCCCTCCCTCGCCTCTGAAAATCGTCTGAGGGCGAAGATCCAGACGTTAGAAGTCAACGGTCAACCATATTAGCGATCGAGAGGGTTTACTTATACAAAAGAGCGCTAACATTTGGCCATTCTTTTAGAAAATGGATCTTGGCGCATGTCCAAAATCTCATACGGAACGTCTCAAGACTGAATTCCTCGCAGCCAGAGATGCCGATCCGAATAACAATATCTTTCACAAGTTCCAACTTGAATATGAGCAAAATATCACTTCGTTTGTAACTGAATGTGATCGACGAATCAGTGCTGCGCATCGTCGATTGGAGAAAACGCCGGAGGAAAACGCCAAAACAACAAATTTGGTGCGAAAACGTTTTTGTGCTTCATATGACTGAAGACATGTGCTGATAACCATTGATTGCCTCGTGCTGCAGATGCGCGAGATTGCAGAAATTGAACTCGCTATTCAGGGAGGTACCGAGAAGATTGAAGCACTCGGTCAGTGGTTGTCGCGTTTTTATGTAAATGCTGCTAAATAGTTATACTCTGAAACAGGCGATCAAGGCAAAGTAGAGGAGTCAATGCGTGAAATGGCAGCCATTGAAGCGTTGAAGAGCGAAAAGGCAGACAAGGAGGTGAGCCTGAGTTATCGAGGCTGGAATTCTCAATGATGACACGGTGACTATTCGTAGCGAGAGTTACAACAACTCACGGACACCTCGGGAGCCTCGGGACACCAGAAGCTGCGTGTGTGTGACGTCTGCGGTGCATACCTTTCAGTATTGGATTCAGATCGTCGTCTCGCTGATCACTTTGGTGGAAAGGTATGTCGAATCAGTCTTACACAAATTGATGGTATTAAACATCGCAGATGCACCTTGGCTATCACGAACTTCGGAACATGTTGAAAACGTTCAGGGAAGAACGTGAAAAGAACAAACAGTCCAGAATGGTTTCGGGATCAGGTCCTGGCGGTCCTGCTTTGGGGCCGTCTCGCGACCACCGTTCCTCCCGTGGTGATGAGTACCGCGACCGTGACCGAAGCGATCGGGACCGAGGCCATGACCGACATTCTTCTTTGCGATATGAGTGAGCACTATCTATTCAACATGTTTGACTCGTTTCGGGACGCTGATCCGTCTATGAATGCTTTGTAGTGATAGGCGGAGGGACAGGGAGCGTTCAAGAAGTCCAGGCAGGCGGAGGTATTAATCACGCTTTATTAATATGGTTTCACGTCAATTTTAGCTGTACATAAAAGTGTGAGGAAAGAATTTGTGATTGGCCCGCTGGTGAGTGATGATGATTAAGTTTTCATACGAAACGGCTGTAAGCAGTTCGAAATGTAGTGGGCAAGATGATTGAATGGAATGATCGTATATGATCTATCTTGCGTGTTTTTAGATTACAGCCATGGCAGGGATTGGGGCCACTGAACGATCGCGGCAATTAAAAACATGTATAATGAGGAAAAGGATCGTAAGGAGTGATACGGGTAGGCCGAACGAGGGACGGCGATTAGTGTACGTGGACGGCAACGTGTGTAAGACTAACTGGATTACTATATTGGTCCGTGAGAGGATCGAGGCTGAGCAGTGTGTTACATCTACGCGTGACACCTGTGTGACAGTTGGAAAAGGAAATATCATCCATCCAGCAGTGAAACGGAGCTTCGTCCCAAGCCGAGCTTGCAAGGCTGCCGCCGCCGTCTTTTCCCACTCTTTAATCTCACTATCTCGTTGCCTTTCAATACAACGACAGATTTTACTCGATCTTGTCGAGGTACAAGCCCTGCGCAGGCTTTGAGATCCTTATTTAAACTCTCTGCCAGGTTTCTGGTGGCAACTACGAACAAATGTCTATGCTGGGTGCTACTTCGTTTGTCCAGGAGCGTCAGGATGACGCCGTAAATGCCATGGACACCTCTCCACTTTCTCAGGTCGATGCTGCCTTTCTTCAGCCTCTTCCACAATCCCTCCCCATTCAGCTCCTCCAATCCTCGTTATACGTCGACAAGTCAGACCATACAGATGCATCAATGCATATTTCTCTATCTGACCTTGCCTCTTCCTCATATATCGCCCCTCTCCAGAACCTTGATGTTGCTGCTCCTTCACTACACGCAGCACCATTTCTCCCCAATTATTTACCTCAGTCTATCCCTTTTGAATTGATCCATAACTCAGAAAATTCCATGGCTCTTGAACTTTCGCCATCTGACCATACCTTATCTCCTTCACCACCCCAATCACACATTGGCCTGTCAGTAGGACATACTTCGAATTCGGCATTCGTAATGGGCATGTCCTCATCTTTAGATTCTGCATTGGACCCCACAGGCATTTCGACAAATCACAATCGAATCAACGCATCCGTTTCCCCTTCCATTAACCCCCAAGTATTCCCCCAAATTCCCACTATGATGCAGCACTCTCTTTCAACTGTTTACCTCAATACAGAGCCTATCCCACCGGTCCCACTCACGGTACCAGGACCCCAACTTTCCCTTGTTCCTCTGCTCAAGCAGTGAGTCATGTGATTCCCCTTTGCTCTTATCCCATTGATGGGCCCGTGTTCCCTTCTTCAAATAAAGAATTGCACAGACGGCTGAATCTGCAGGATACGCTATCTGCAACCATGATGATGAATCAGCTTCATCGAAAGTTGATGAGCTCAAGGTCAGCATATCAAAGGTCGCTGAGATGTTGGAAAAGTTGTCAGTGTCTAAATCGGAGCAATCACGCAAACGGTGTGCGGCTGAGCTAGATGCGGAACGCACTGTGAAATCCCTCAAAAGAGAGCCACAGGAAGATATCCTTTTGTCTCTGCCCCAAATTGACTCTGCTGTCTCAATTCCCGCTGAACAATCACCAACGTACCCCACACCTCTATCAGCACATCCTCAAAGTAGCGTCACACGACCGATGGCAACATTACCACATTCTGGTTCACATCCACCATCTCGCACCTCCAGTCCTGCCAGGGGTGCTGTCCCACCTCGTGCTCCCCTCACTCCACCTCAACCTAGTGCATGTACAGATTTCCCAGCTTTTATGCCACCGTCATCTGCTGTTGAATTTCCACCAAAAGTTGCCTCTTCAATCGCCTCTCCAGTTTTCGGTGTTGGTGCCCCGTCTGCTTCCCCGTGGACTGAATCAGTCGTTCCAGTGTCAAGGCACCATCACTCTTTATCTACGGGCGCTATCACTTCACCCATACAGACAATGGGAATAGCATCTGTTAATACGACAGTGGCTCGACATCCTGATGCTTATACGTCTGGAGCCCCTGTCATGCCTCCCTCTATGATGGCGGCTTCGCCTTCAGCGATCAGCCCGCCTATTGGACGGATGTCTCGCTCAGGTTCTGTCACTGGAATTACATACAGCGGTCCATTCTCTTTCGGCTATCCACCCAAGGAATCTTCTAGTTGGTTGACAACTTCGCAGCAAACTCAAAATTTTCCTCCTACGCCTTATGCTTCAAGATCTCAGTCCCAATCGAATTGGTATTTTGGACCGTCAGAACATTCTGGCCCGTCGGCCTCTCCATCGACAACCTCCGATGTTTCGAGCATTGTGGCAGGTACTGCACCAACTACCTCCCGAAGCACTCCATCTGACCCCGAGGAAAACGACGACGACCATGATTCTGATGTTAGTGATTCCCAATCAAAATCAGCCTTCAATAAAAAGGTGAAATTGGCCACTATCTTGATCGATATCGAAATCTGACGATGGATAATAGGTTTCAAGTGATAATCACGGTTTAGGAGCGTCATCCTTGATAGCGTGCGATGTCCCTGTTGAATACCGACCTGAAGTAGACCGAGTCTTTTTTGAGTACCTCAACAAGATCTGTTCAAATCGTAAGTATCTAGGCACCGGTCAAACCTTATTGTGTTGATTTTCTTGTTATGTAGTCGATGCTACTGATTCCAAAGGGGAGCCGATTCACCAGACACTCATGGCCAAGAAAATGCAGCGTTTGGATGAATCTCCTGACTTTCGACCGTTCAAATTCCGAATCCAAGCATTTACAATGGCTTTCCTGGAAGAGGTGAATCATTGTCGTTGCGTAGCGGAAGTGAACAAAAGCTGAACGTTCTGTTTTGGACAGCTGGCGAGCCAAGGATACCCTGAAGAAAAGATTCCCATGAAGAAGGTAATTGATGTTTAATTAGCGGCTCGTAAACCATGCTAAGCGATATCCGTTAGATTCGTAACTATCTTTGGCATCAGCCTTATATCTTACGATTCAATGAGGACGGGAAAAAGGCGAAATCGAAAGGCAATCACATCTGGAATATAGAAGCTAGGAAGGCTGGGGATGGAAAGTGGGAGTTCAGACCCTTCCAGCGAAAGCTTGCGGGAAGTCCTCCGAGCGTGGCATATTGTGGTTTGCGCTGGTCTTGGACTCCGCGCATCTGGGATCCTCAAGCTTCATGGCAGAATGTCCCAGTCACCTATAGCTCTCCTAGCTTGCCAATGTGGCTCTCTTGGAAGGAGGATGTATTATCTGGAATACCACCATCTGATGCTGAGAATTGTACTATAACCGCGAATGCGAAGGTAAACATTTTTCTTCCTTTCGCTGGGCAATCATTCATATCCAGTTTTCTAGTTTGTAGCCGATGGGCAAGAAGGACACCTGTCGCATACGTTTACAATTACCATAGCTCCTGTTTCGTCTATTGACGCCACCTCTTTCTCTCGTTCCCGTCGACCTTCCTTGGTAAATGAACCTCCAAAACGGAGTACAAGCGATTCTGCTCTCTTCCAGGCTCCACAACGGTCCGCTAATTCAATCTTTGTTGTTTTTGTAGATGTTCATATCACTTTATAGAGCTAGAGCGCGTGTCATCCCCGTCCCTATTGAATCTGCTGATACCCGTGTAATAAGAGTTCTGCAAACCGCAGCTCAACGTGTTACACAGGAAGCGGAGTCACAACTGGTATCAGTTTCTCCTAAAAATAATCTTCATGCCCTCGTAAAGCAGAAGCACGTTCTGGACCAGACTGTGGACGCTTATGATAGGGCTTTATCGGGTCATTGCCAGGATGAAGCGAGTGCTCTGGCGGCTGCCGCACAAAATGTCGTGGTTCAAGCCGCACAAAAAGTGTATGCTGATCGTGGTGGTGGTGTACCGCTGCCTCAGGGCGAGGCCGCCATCCAGAGCGTAACTGTTGGCGAACTGACTGAAGTTACTCAAGATGCCATTGCAAAGGCAGTTCAAAGGAATGGGACTGCTTCTACAGAGGTCGACATCGTTAGAACGGCTGCCGGTATCATCAAGTTGGAATCGGATGCTGTACAAGCAATTCCATTACAGATACGCTCTGTAACCATGGGGACCTTGCAGACCCGAATGAATCCACCCCTGATCAACAGTTATCTCTCACCTCTTCTTGAGTATTCTTAGTTTTCTCCTACCAATACCCGATCCTTTATCGGCGCTTTTCAACACTCACATTTCCTCATCCTTTCTTGGTTTTATGCGTTTTCTCTATTCTTGAGTACATTCTCATCTTGAATTGTATACTCCTCTCACCCTCACCCTCTATTGGCTATTCATGGGACAATGCTTTGTGATATGTTATCTTGTGCATCTTTCTGTTTTCTTAGAACTTTTCTTTCTTTCGGGGAATTTTTTTCTTTCGGGATTTTGTAGTATTTTTCATACAAAGGGTGTATCACATACTTGACACATGATGGCATCATACGCGTTTAATAGTGTGCAGACTGTACAGACTTTCTCGGATGACACCGGTAAGAAATCATGTAATCCGTCGCCTAAATCCGAGTCTTGGCATCGTCCAGACTTTTGATTGCTAGCACCGACTGAAAGTAGTGTTCCTCCGAAACCTTGTTCTATTTCCTTCTTTCGCTTCTTAGTAGGTTGAGCGTCCGTATCATTCTCGAAATCGTGCACTTCGTTTGCCTCCTGCAAATCTAATATCTCATTTGCAAACATTTGAAGTTCTTCTATTGTCGCTTCATTCTCCTGGAGTTCCTGTCCTCGAAAATAAAGCCGTTGACAAATTGTAGGTATTTTGAAGCTCTCTTGAATCTATCGTCCAATGTTGCAAGAATCAGTTTGCAAGATCATGAAATAACCATGTTCATACACACTTTCACCTTGATGTCCTTGATCGTAGTCTTCTTTCTTACCGCAAATCTCCGTTTTTCGTTCTCGCGTATTTGACGAAGTCTCTTGGAATGGCGCGTCCCATTCTTATTCGAATATGTTGTCATAGGTCGATGACTTGACGATGCTCTATGGAGTAGCTGTACGATAATATCTGTGGATACCCACTCCAATTTCCTAAGCAGATCTCTTGGACTTTGAGATACCGTATGACAAAATAATCCGTACCTTTTGAGTCGACAACCTTCGCAGACAGGAATATCAGATTCATAGTAAGGCTTGTTATCGTTGTGCGCCTGTGTTTTCTTCAATGCTATGTGAGGACCGCTGTCATACCTAGAAAAAAGGGGGGAAAGGTAGGAGGATTATTTGTCATGATCATTTGCTGACATACAAATTTCGCAAAACATCCCAGTCACTTTGACGAATGACAGTGGTTGTCATTTCGGTGTCCAATGGACAATTGGGGTCAAACAGAAGATGGTCATGTTCACATAAGAAGGATGAATTATCCAATTTATTGAGCCGAATGTAGTCCGCTGGGCTATTCAACCACGAAAGCCAGCCCTTCAGAAAGTCGATGGGTATAATTGCGAAGCTTTCGTCCTCTTGAGTAAAGGGTGTGCCCTCGTACATGTGTTTAAGAAGAGCCTAAAACAAACTGATTCAGCAAAAAGCTTCGATATCTACAATGAACAATACTTTTTCTTCTTCGGCGCGTCGTTTCAATTGGCGCTTATCTTCCTTTGAGATATGGAGGAGAGCATCACAAATTGCACAAAGCTCAACATCGGCGCGCGGGGGTTCCCAAGAGGAAAATTTCCTCTTAAGAACTGCAACTCCCTAAAGTATCCGACAACAAGTTAGGGGAAATTTTGGATGCCTGAGACGGACACATCACTTCAGTAGATATCCTCCGACGATTTAGATGATTCAATGTCAACAATCCATGTTCGCACCAAACATCGTTTCGATATTCCAGTGAATCTGGAGCCGGATCTTCTTGAGATGCTTCATGCATTCTAGGCCTTAATAGTCGCCAGTCTGGAAGTGAAATTGACGAAAGCTCCTTTTATGAATGAAGATCATTCCTTGCCTTTTATCCACTTCTTTGACACCCAGTATCCTTCTGTGTTCGTATCAGCCTCCGAAACTTCATCAAATTCTTGTACAAGTTTGGGATGTTCAATCGCATAGAGGCGTTCTATATATCACCATAATCGATGCAAAGCAGTGAGAAAGTAATGATAACTACCTCGAAATTCTACCAACACACATTTATGACAAACATCTTGAGGTGATAGTAAAGGCTCGTTGCTACATCCCGTCAGCTCCATCATCTTCTGATAAGCAGTCTGCTGAAGTTGATTCTCGATGTGTAATAGAAGGCTGGGACAACACTCACTCGTTTAATGCGCTTCATATTTCTCGCTTTGGCCGGATTAAGTTTCCGGTGTATACAGATGATATTGTCATCTGGCTTGGATATGGATGGTGTTGAATCGTCAGGACCCTGGTCCACTGACTCACTCTCGCACTCAGTCCTTGGATTCACCTGTGGAGGCGTGACCATGTTCATGGATTCCCGAGTCAGCCAGTTTCGTAAACACTCTGAGCTCAAGACAACAGAATCCTAGATAGGATAAGGATGTACTCTTGTTCTGAGCTCCAAGCTTACGTCGTCGACAGATCTTGGGTCCCATGTTTTGTACACATCCATTACTTGCTGCCGAATCCACTTGAACCGTTCTTTGCTAGACTCTTGCCTAGTCAGTCAGATGAGTGTTCGGACAACGGGCCGTACTATGATACATGCGCTTACTGTTCCTCAAATATTCTACATTTTTCTTCATGCTCCATGTTCAAGGAACTAACGTATTCCGACGCTTGTCTCGGAGGTTGAGGCGCCTCAACATCTAGGGCATTATTGTTGCTCCGGCGGATGTAGATAAGCATATATGCATCTTTGGAAGAGATCACCCTGAGACAGATGCTGAAACAAATTTTCCCCACAGTAGTGTAAAATGGCGTACTTCGGCGATGCAAAAGAGTGCACTGGGCTAGACATATTATGTTATCTAGATTGCCTGTATTCGAATTGGATCTCCACACCTGTGCGCTGTCCCATCCCCACTAGTTTCTCTGCATCTTTTCTTCGTGGGGCATTTGATCTGACTTTGATTGCGTGGAATCAGTCCAAGAAATACGCAAGACTTGAATGGAAACCACCTTCGTTGCTCGTCGGCTTCAACGGCAATGGGCTCATACCTGGGACCCTTCTTCTTGTCACCGAGCACCTGAATCTTCGTCACGACCTCATCATTGAACTGATACCAGGAACGCTGTCTGGAGTGAAAGCATAAATTCATCAGTTTTGCACCACAATGACTTTGTAGACAGACTCTGCATCATAAACTTGGGCTTCATAATGGCCATGATAAGCACTCGTTCCCTTATGCAATAGGATGCCAACTAGTTCATAGACATTGTCCTCTTCTTTTTGACCACCCTTTTCAGTGCGATAATTCAAGAACTCATTCATATCCAGCCATAGAGGAAAAGAAAGTGTATACTTCGACTTGCGCCTCTCCATGGTAGAGAAGTCATAGACGAAACGAAGGAGAGAAAAGTTCAAAACTGGAGGAAGCTTAGTTATATGCGTGTACCTGGTCGCATTTCGGAAGTCATCGCATTGAGGACAATGGTATCTTCATATTGTGTCAGACAAGTATCACATATGAAAGCACCACACGTACTGGTTATCACCGGTGAGTTTTTCTTCCTGCAGCGTGGTTGTGATACAATCTTTGAGCGTAGAGTCGCCCTTGATTCAATCAGTAGACGAGGTCAGAAGAGTTGCCGATATTCCATACCCCGAATCTAATTTCCATTTCTAAAAAATCGGCCTTCCTCTCTGAGCGGTACTGGCAGACATCACATGATGTACCATAAATTTGGATACCTTGAAACTGGGATGGTCAAAAGGAGAAGGGAAGGAGAAGAGGCGGAAACAACATGGTGACACACCTGGTCTGAAACAAAGGAATGCAGCTCTGGTACTGCTTGCTTCCTGAACTCAGCATCTAAATGAGACATGAAAAGCTTGGAGAACCTAGGTGAAATCCAATCAATGAGAAAAAACCGAATCAAAAAGCCGAGACTTGCTCCTGAGCATCCTGTTGCTCAGCTGCTCGAAGCTGGAGACTCTCAACGAGTGGCGTTGGGTCAAATACTTTGCATTGACTATTCTGTAATGCAGCAAAAGTAGCCTGCAACTGAAATAAGGGAGAATCCTGGTCACAATCAGAAAAACAAAGAGAGCGAGAATATTCCTTCAGACCTTTGCAACCATCTTGCCCCCCCGGGGTTTGCAATGATACACTGCTCTTCGAAATGCCGAATTACGGAACCAGACCTGTAAATCCAAGGTCATAGACGCCTGTCTCAGAAAACGAACACAAATCTGTACTTGGAGTGATGCATTTGCATAACATGTGGCTCCTAAATTCTAAGCAACAAGGATCAAGAAACAATAACGATGAATCTTCTTTTGCGCACCCGCAACCCCACTGGATATTCTCCAACTCGACGAGTGGTGTTTGGACTGGATCCAACTTCTGTTTTGAAAAATTCTCGCAATGCTTTGCCTGTGCAAATCGGTCGACGAATAAAAATGATAGAGATCTGAAGTAAATACCCTCGTCTTCCCACTTGTCCTGTCCAAGGTAGTTGAGACAGTTGGGATTTCCCTTGCAGCCCTTAATGCTGCATTTGATGTCGTCATCAGATACAATTGCAATTTCTTCGGCTTCTTCATCTAGCGCGGTTTCTTTGACAGTTGTGTGAGGGACCTGAGATGCATATTTGTTTGCGCAAAACGGATGTATATTCCTTGTTGACATCCCACAAGCCATGAGACAGTGTTCTGTAGAGACATCCGATTCCCGGATAACCTCTGAGCCAACCCAAGCCCACAGAGCAGGTTGTGTGTTGTGAGTGGGGACAAGATAACGACTGAGAGATTCTCCTGGTGCAAGACCCCTACTTTCAAGTGAACTACGATTGTGACGCTTGGGAGGCATATTTGCAGTTGAGAGCAAGGAAGATCAGGCGACGCGTGAGTACGCGTTGAGGCGCGGAACAATAGGTGCCTTCACATCGTACGCCATCTATTTTGACATGGAAAATAGACCTCTCGACTCGTTCCTCAGAAGAGCAATCCATAAATTTGGGCAAAGATTTGTACAAGATGACAATCCCTCTATAACACGACTGAAACGACGGCGTGCATTCACATCCCTATTTACTTATCACCTCTCGCGCTTGATGTAAGCGGTTATTCTAATGACTCTTCTGAAAACACTCAAAATCAAGTAGAATCGCCCTTTTAGTAACTGGCTACTTGTGGCTCCTGGTGCTGCCCTCATCATTCCTGGATCGCTGGGTTTACATTGATGAAAATGCTTTACAACCTGGTCAAGTACGTTTCCGAAGAAACCCATTCTTCAGAAAATGATATTGAAGCACGTCCAGGTCTCGACATATTGGAACTGGGGCGATGTACATGCTGCAGACAAATACCTTGAAGATTTAGAACGTTTGAGAGATTCAAATGCGACCAGTGACCAGTGTGTATTTCGTAAGTCTAAGAATTCTGATACTCAAGAACTTTGTGACTACAGACGGGCACATTTCCTGAAGAACGAATTATCAAAGCTTGGTCTATCATCTGCCACCCAAACATATACTTTTCGCTCAAACAAAGAGGTAAGCTTATCTGATGTTATATCCCACTACTCAACTGTAGCAAAGAATATAAGAGGCACAAATGCATATGCTGTCTTGGCTTCTCCCCGTGGGCCACGCAACGAAGCAATCATAATCGGTGCCTCCTGGCTAAGCAGAGCTGGTGAAGGAAACGGGATTTTGAACCTTCGAGGGATATCTACCGTCCTGGCCCTGGCCCGATTCCTGAGAAGTAAGAATATGCTACTTGTTTCACTTTCTGACCAAAATATCGTCAGACTATTCCTTCTGGGCAAAGGATCTGGTCTTCGTCATCAGCGATGGTTATCTTGACGGAATGCATGCATGGCTGAACGTGTATCACGGAGCACAGCTCTCAAGTGAGCAAGGTGTTAACTAAACAAAACTGAGTGCTCATACCTATGCCTTCTCAGACCTCAATGCAGAACTCCTTGAATTAACTTCAGGTGTTATTTGGACTGCCCTTAATCTTGATTATCCGGGCCACTCGTTCTCTCACCTTGGACTTTTCTTCGGTAAACGTCTTCGTCTAGAGTTAAAATTATTAGCTGATATATTTCCTCAGAAGGCCTCAATGGTAGGCTTCCAAACCAAGACTTGATGAATTGTGTCCAGCGTATATCCCGTGGCACGGGCGGCGTACCCGTCACAGTCTATGATCATCTTGAATGGCGAGATCCTGCTACTTCACCCTCGAAGTTTCCACTCCTGCTATCACCCCTACAGCACAACCCTGGAGTCAAGGACTTCGTTCACCGAGCCAAAATCATAGCTCGACACATTGGGTATCAAGCCATGGGACAAACAAGCGGTGTTCACGGCCTCTACCATAAGTACATCTTGATGTTTCCTCCGATTGCCTTACCTCACAGAACTAGATTCCGTATAGATGCTGTCACGGTCTTTGCTGTACCAGCAACAGGACCTCATGGTTTCCATGCTCTTGGACGGTGAGAACCTCTGATTCCCTGGTTGTTTCACCAACAGTCATTAACTTGATCAATAGCATCGTAGAATCGAGTCTTCGTACAATGAACAACCTCCTTGAACGTCTACATGCATCCTTCTTCTTCTTTATTCTTACAGCACCCGATCGTTTCATGAAAATTGGGAGCTATATCCCGAGTGTCATTTTGATCAGCATTGCAATGATGTTTCAAGGACTTCGATGCTGGGTGGATGCAAAATGGAGTTCCGCACGCCCTCTCAAGGAGAAAGCCAATGATTCACACAAGAATGTGTCTCTCACCCAAATCCGACCTGTATTACCTGCTCTGGTGATTATGCTTTTGACACATTTACTAGGGACGGCTGTATTCTTTGCCATACGGAGTCCATGGTTCTTGAATGATCAAAAGGTTGAGCCTCACGATGAATTTTCATTCTGACTGTATCTAATTCGACTATTTTAGCTATATGCCCCTGCTTCCGTGCTTTTGATTTTGGTGGTTTCATTTGCAATAACTCAGGTTCCCTACCCTCTCGACCGAGATTCTGCCCCCGTCTGGTTAGTCCTGAAGGCGTTGAATTTGTGCTTCGCATCAACGGTGATCTCCACCATCACTGTATTCAACTTCTCTCTCGCTGCCTTACTCGCAGTTACACTTGGATTACCCCTAACCTTTTCATGCTCCAGCACTTCAAAAGTTCGTTCTCGGCTGAAGGGTCTTCTTTATGCATTCCTTGCATCAGGGTGGCTTTTCCTCTACCAAAAAACTCAGGCAGCGATTTGGAATTGGGAAATCCTTTCAGTATGGTTTGCTCCGTTTGTGTGTCTCATCTATATGCCCCTTGTTATACAGGCCGGCATCGTGTGTGCTTTACCGTATTTGTGACACTCATGTAGTATGTACATCTTCATTTGACACACAAGGGAAAAAATTATTCTATCTCCATCGTAGAAGGATCGTCGGACCCAAACAAATCATCTTCCCCTGTATTTCCTGCCCTTACATCACCCGCCGTTTCTGGATCTGTATCCTCGCCACCATTCATAGCAATCCCTTCCTTCTTCAACCGCTGTTTCTCGTCGAGCTCTTCTCGTTGAACCTCTTTCATTTCAAGATCGGCGGCGAGTTTTTTCAGTGCATCCTCGAAGCGTTTCTGCAGAGGTTGTAAGCGAGACATTTATATAATGGTTGTAAAGTTCACTTACCCTTATAAGCGGGTTGGCTGAGCTTGCGATCTCGTGATTTTTCTTCGAGACAGCAGCCTCCAGATCCCGAATTTCTTCGTTCAGTAACTTTCTAGCCTGCGCATCTTCGTCGTCATCATCCTCCGAATCCTCTTCTTCGCTTTCATCATCATCATCGTCTTCCTCATCTCTAGCATCCTCATCTCCAAGGGCGAGGTCGAGTTCAGCAGCTAGCTCTTCATCAATATCACCTTCAACTTCTTCTCCCTCTTCTTCGTCTTCCTCGCCCTCTCCCAAGTCCTCCCTCGGTGTTGCCGCGTCAGAGATAGCGGGAGTTGGCGCGTCCATCGGCTCTTCCCGTTCTATGAACTCTGAGTCTGATAGATCAGGATTCACATTTTCAAGAACCTCTAAAGAGGTAAGGAATTACTTTGAAAGACATGGAAACGAGGACCAAACAAACCATATTTGACCTCTGCGGCAAGAGCATCCTCATCAAGTAATCTTTCTACCTGTTCTTCTACACTTTCGATTGTCTTAGTGATGGCTCAATAAGTTGATGTCAAAGAAGGGGGTTCAGCATACTCGTCTATTAACACGTTTTCTGAATCTGCGTTTCCGGACATGGTGAAGCGGGGGCGTGATTCCATGAGGCCAAATGAATTCGTCAATGTTGAAATTCTTTTGAGTCCCCATCTGCTCATCGTTCTCAAGTTTATTCTCAACCAAAAGCATCTGCTGAAGTCAACATCATGGACATAGAGGTGAGAACAGACGTAACCTGACATATGTCAGCGACTTTGAACATTTGTTTGTTGTCCAGCGTCTTCTGAGACTCGATGATGCACGGTAAGTCGACGAGCTTTGCAGAATATATATTTTTTCCAATGTGGAACATCGCTCTGCGAGAGTCTATTGTTTTTGTCAGCGGAGGGATAGTGACAAGAAAGACTAGCAAAGTCTACCCTTGAACTTGAACCACACGTCATTAGACACCTCCCTTGATTGCACCATCTTTCTCAACTTTTCATTATCTTCTCCTGTTGGCATTCGAAGTATGAACTGCTCCTCGAATGCAAGTTCCTCCTCGTCAGAGTCCAGCTCTCGGTCATAAGGTCCCAAGAACGACATGCCCGGTGCCTGGGCAGCGGCCTTTTCACTCAGTTTCAGTTTGAGCTTGGGCTGTATCTTTGGTTTCATTGCAGATGAACGAGTCGTTCGTTCAGAGCTTTCTCCAGATAGGTTGTACATGATGTTTCCACTCCGCAGTCGAGAGCTGGATGCCCGTTCAGGTAAAGTCCGCTGGGGTAGCTGAGAAGGCGGGAGGCCACTGGAGAGAGCGTCTGGTTGAGCCTCTACATCTATATCATCAACGACAATAAGGTCCTCTTCCATCTGGAGTACTTTTGAAGACAAAAGGGTCGGTGTCCAGAGCGGCTTCGGTCACATGCAAGACATATATATAATTTACAAGCAAGCATCAATGCTAGTGGTCTCAAGCTTCCTGAGTGGTCTCACTCTCATTGAGGGTGTGAGATTGAGAAAAGAGGATCTGCTATTAATCTAGTTCCTTGTCACCCTCATCCTCATCTATCTCTTCCTCGTCCTCTTCCTCGTCCTCTTCATCCTCCAGGACACTGCGAGCAACTATGATAGGGAAACCCATAACTGCAAAATATGCGGCTACACTACCCAGAGCAAGACCGAAAAAGCCCCATGTAAGTTTCTCATGCTTAACATCTTCTGGTGCCCTCTCTCTGGCTGTAATTGTTTTAACGACTCGGTACGAAGGGACCAAATTGCAGATGGAATTTCGCCAGGAACGAGTATGAAGCTTGGGTTGATCACTTCCGAGTACGATGGTCTGTATTCTTTTCGCATGATCGGCAAGCGTATTTTGAGTAAGTTCTTTTACAAAAGTATCTGGCAAAGGAGGAATTATAAGGAGGAGTACATGCGCTGCAATAAGGAGGTCCAATGTTGTTGGGCTACGAGTATGTGAGCAAAGCATGGTATGTTGTGTAATTGTAGGTCTTACCGATTGTGATAAACATACTGTTTTCCGTCAAGTAAATAGACATAAATTTCTATGACCTCTTTCACTTTCTTTTGAACCTTGAAATCAATGAGGAAGAAAGAAAAAAATCAAGACGAATCCATGCACACCTTCTCCTTTTCCAAAGTCTGATTGTAAGCTTCTTTCACATGCTTTCGAAGGGTATCAATTTTTTTGTCTATAAATGACTTTTCTTCTGGTTCCAGTCGAGGCGGAGTCCACAAACCAGCACTTTCCAGGCGAAATTTAAATGATGCACGAATACGCTCCGGAACATAATATCTCTGTGGTACACCATAAATTTCCACAAGCGCTGGGTGGACAGCCTTCTCCCAATTATTCAGACTAGAGTAAAAGGTGTAATACTAAAGCCTTTTCGGAATGCAATGCACATAAATAGACTGTTCACTTACGACCAAATTTCCCAAGTGAGACTCTACGTGAGAAGCCCAAGCAACCCTCTGAGACTTCTCGGTGAATGACAAAGACGCATCAAGATCATGCTGACCATCTAGACTTGCTACGTATTTTGTGATGGCAGAAAAGGAGGTGACTGTAACCTGGTTATGGACCAGAAAGGGTAGTTGCCCTAGAAGGGAGATTGAGGATTGAGGATGTAATTTATTTAAGATAGACGGGTACCTACCTACCTGTTGGTGAAATGTCAGGGTCGTTGCATTCTAAGATAGTGAATGCTCCAGGAAGCACTAGCTGAAGATACAATATTGTCGCAAGACAGATAGGATCAAAAGAGGGCAAGCCCCATTTTCCGGGCCATACATGCAATGTGAGGACAGAAGGGACATTTTCATCTGTCATGGCGCAGGAGAAAGATCTTACTTGAACAATGTAATGCCAAGCGTTTGATGCGTTTGATGCTTGATGTCAAGGTTGACCATTGTTCGCCGAAAACAGTAATTCAATAATTAGAATTTCATGCTCTGATTGTCTCCCTCTCTTCTTCTCTGTTCCCGGAGAAAATGCGTATTCAACTCCAAGACGACTGTCTCATGTGCCGTCATTGGCGGTCCATCACATCTCTATTGCGCTCCGCTGGCCAGCTGCTTTTTACAAGAACCAGCTCTATCTCTAGTGCTCCTTGGACTCAAGGATGCTCTCTTAGCTCTCTTAGCGTCACAGCCGGTCTATGATAGTTGCTTAGAAAACTCGGGGGATATATCATACTACTCATGCTGCGGCCCGCGTCTCGCCGGAATTTTGGATGCTCCTGTATATCTATGGCATAAACTCGGAAAGGAGCTTGTCGCATTCGGAATTTTTCCCCAGCCTGTGTGACACTTGTTTCGTTGCCTTTGGGAGCAATGCTTGACATATAATAAGGCTTTCAGGATTGTGACTCGTTCAGAGGAACCTTGATGAAGTCAACTGCGTACTTTTTCTCTCTTCTGGGATATGCTGCATTCTGCTCTGGTCTCCTGGCTTTCCCGAATGCTGAGGGTATGCATGCATACAGTGCAGTCGACTAGATCTTTCACCCCATATAAATAGGTTTCGGTGCTCAAGCAACAGGGGGACGGGGAGGTTCTGTTTACGTTGTTACGAATCTCAATGACTCCGGGACAGGTAGCTTCCGTGACGCTGTTTCCCAGTCAAATAGAGTGGGCCTATCTCGGGCTTTCCCAACATGGGTGCTCATTGTCAACAGATAGTCGTCTTTGCCGTCGGAGGAATCATCAACATCAGCGACCGTATCGTGGTCAGCCCTCACATTACTATAGCCGGGCAGACCGCTCCAGGTGGAGGTATTACGGTATATGGAAACGGTGTTTCCTACTCAGGTGCAACAAATTCTATAACACGATACATCCGTTATAGGATGGGAACAGGAGGTGCGTGTATATCTACCAAAACACATTGCGAAACCGACGAATAGGTTGTAGGGGATTCTGGAAAAGATGCTATTACAATTGCAAATGGAGAAAACATGATTTTCGATCACGTCAGCGTATCCTGGGGGCGCGATGAAACTTTCTCCATCAACGGAGACGTTTCAAACGTTACAATCTCTGACTCTATCATAGCACAGGGACTTGAGACGCATTCTTGTGGTGGCCTCATTCAAACAAGCGGTGGCGTCAGTATCATCCGCAGTTTATACATTGACAATAAGACGAGAAATCCCAAGGTCAAGGGTGTGAACGAGTTCATTAATAACGTGGTATGTTGAGCTCCCTAAGTGTCTATTCAACTGCGGATATTGATCTAGGTTTATAACTGGGGAGGCGGTGGAGGATACATTGCCGGCGACTCTGCCGGCGACTCCTTTGCAAATATTGTTAATAATGTGTTCATAAGTGGCCCTTCGACCTCAGTAACTGCCTGTAAGTATTTGACCAGCATCTGAGATGATCATTTGGACTTATTGATCATCTGAGTCACACGTGGAAATGCGAACTTCCATGCATACGTATCCAATAATTATTATGATCCGGACAAAGTGGGGATACCCGAATAACTGAAATGATTTGAGCTAAAGAGCAACTAGGACGGTAACTTGAATGGCTTCATTCTTTCTCCGACATCTCAGAATTACTCTCCAATTGATTTTCAAGCTATTCGGTACCCCTATCCGACCGTAAATACGCTGCTGGATCCCCTCGATGCATATGCTAAAGTCAAGGTCTCCGCTGGTGCTAGCAAGTTCAGGGACAGTGTCGATAACTACCTCGTTGATATCGAATTATCGTCCCTAGGGAAGGTTGGTGCTTTGATTTCTGATCCTACTGCTTCTCCAGTCGGTGGACCAGGTGTAATCTCAGGTGGAACAGTGAGTAGTAACCCAATGACACATCAAAGTCAAACAGAACCCAATTTTCTAGCCACCCAAGGATAGCGATGAAGATGGTATCCCCGACGACTATGAGTCGGCCCACGGAACTGATCCTCAGACCAACGACTCTGCTCAAATCGCCACAAATGGATATGCAAGTATGTAGTACATGTGATCGTATCATATTGATCTAACAATCTTTGGAAACTAGACATCGAGAATTATATCAACTCTTTGGTATAATGCATGTGATGTAGAGATGAGTTTTACCAATCAATATAACAATGGTAATGAAAGCGAGCAGAACACGAGAAAATATCGATATCAGAACATTGGATAACACTGCACAGTAAATCAAAAGCAGTCGTATAAAGAAAGGGTTTCGGAGCCTGGAACATCGTGGTGTCGGCATTCAGTTCGTTGTTGCATACAATCTCATTCTTGGTTCTTGAATAAGATGACCCCTTTTCCCGCACGATTGACCGATTCTCCGTCCTTATCACCTTCTTGAGCGCCCGATTCCTGAGAATTGTTGAGGAGTAAGTGAATGACTAGGTATCCCGAAATTAAGCTCACATTGAACTCACCAGGTTGATGTAAATATTGTCCAATGAAGTCTCTATTGGCAAAGGATTTGAGTACGAGTCGACGATGTTAGGTAGGGTCGGCGTGCTTGTGCTTGTAATGGATGGTTCAAGGTGTACATCGGGTAATTGTGTGACTGGAGGCATGAGGTTTTCATGACGAAGACCACTAACTTGATGATTAGAGATGATTCCATAAGCACAAAGGAATTCTGACAATTGTTAGGAATCGCGATACAGCTTATGTATCAGATGATGCTCACCTGGTGTCCTGTAATAAAATGCGAAGGAAACATAGGTGCTCGGTACGCTCTGGTCCGGATTATCGTATGGTTGAATTGTCCATGTTATAGGGAACCGTTGATAGGACAGTTCATCTTCTCCGAAGCTGTATCCATGGTCAAAATGTAGCAAAGAGAGCAAGAAACCAAGATATGAACCCGATGCGTACACCTTGCCAACTAGACTCAATCTCAGGAGGTTGTTTGATAGGAATGGGGTATGTCATCTCCCCGGGGAGACTGACCCTTTTGATTCGAAGAAGAATCGTACCGACATCCTTGTCCATCGCGGTTGAACCATCTGTGCCTGATATCAAAGCGAGTGAGGATGTCTGCCCAGACGCGAAAAATCAGGACTGTTTACCACTATAATGGACCCTTTGGAAAATGAAAGGCCTTACGGATGAATGTCCAGTCCGTATTGACCCTCGTGATGTAGTACCCTGTCCATGCAGGAATCGTCCTGGGATAACATAGCCATCCAGCGTGATGTAGCCACAGGTTGCAATTCCCCCTCCATTATCGCGCCAGTGTACCGTGAAGGCCTGGACACTTCAATTACCAGATTCTACCAACCAATCGAAAACTTTACCTTTCCTTCTTCGCTAGGAATCCAGCAAGACACTCTAGTTGCAGGATCATCAATAGCCACCAAATACTCCGGCAATGTCTTCCCTTCAACTTCAATCCAAGCTGAGAATCCACGATGGGTGGGCATTATTGCTTTGCAGATAAACGTGATACGACTGTTCTTCTGAGGACTTTGGAGGAGTGGATTTTTAGATTGCAATATGACTTAACTTCAGGTTGAAATTTGAGTATGGCCTTTTTACTTGTGAAAGTCTGTTGCCACATCACGTGTCAAGTATACGTGAGGGTCAGCGTGTATTTGGTGACACTTATCCAGCTTGACACGCTTTCCTTGCTTCCATGTCACCAGAGAAAGAAAGAGTATATAAGCGACGACACACGGATGATGTATCTCAGGATGGAAAGGACTTGAAACTGAAAAGGCCAAAAAGTAATAACTTCCAGCTGGTTGAGAATCCTCAGCCCACAAATAAAGTCCTTCCTGTTCATATAAACTTTCCGCCACGGGTACCTGACGTTCTCCGTATTGCGACCTGGAACGTCTGTGGCCTTGCAGCCAGTCAAAAAAAAGTTTTTGTCTTTCTTGATTTGGCGTGCTCTCCGATTCAAATGACCTCTGCATCAGGGCTTTAAATATTATATTGAGGCCGAAGACGCAGACATTCTTATCCTCACAGAGACAAAGGTACCGGCTATACTCATTCTGCATAGATGCCTCTCTGACTTGATTCTATAGGTGAATGAGCAGCCTATAGACTTGGTTCTTGACTCGAAATACCCCTACTCGTATTGGAGTATCTCAGAAACGAAGTCTTACTGTGTGTGCCCATGGGATTTCGTGTTCCTATATCTTATCTCCGTCAATAGCTGGAATTGCAATTCTGTCCAAAATTGAACCACTTTCTGTGACAAGAACACTGCCGAATCATCCTGATTCTCGTTTAGTCAAAGGGCGGATTATTACGTTGGAATTCAAAAACTATTATGTTATTGGAACATATGTTGTAAATGCAGGAAGGGGTCTCAAGGTAGCTTACGATTCTTTTTTCCTTGCATCTGTCTGAGGCTAGGCAGACCTTAAACCAGAAAAAAGAGTGGAACCAACATTTTGAAGATTACATTCGAGACCTAGATAGGAAGAAGCCCGTAATTTGGACGGGTGATCTTAACGTTGCTCCGACTGAGAAAGGTTCACTTCAACTTTCCGGCTGCTGTATATTTCTGATAGGTGTTAGACCTTTCTAATGCCAAGAAGAATTGGAATAAGGAACCTGGATACACTGAAGCAGAAACTACTTCCTTCAAGAATATTCTGGACCCACCGAAGGGTGTTGATGCTGGCAAATTTGTCGACGTCTGGCGCCATTTCCACCCAAATGATAAACACTACACCTACTTTTCATATCGATTCAATTGTCGACTCAAAGGTCTAGGCTGGAGACTAGACATGTGTAAGTTCGTCTCTTTTCGTCTTGTTAAGCTGAGTTTCATGACTTTTTACAGTCGTCTTGAGCAAACGCCTACTCGAATGTGTAAAGATGGTAGGAGAACATTGTTGACTTGAATGATCGCTTTTTTGTTAATCCTATTATCTCTAGTGTGAAATTAGAGATGAAATTTATGGGGCTTCAGATCATTGCCCAGTCGTCATAGAGATGACGGAGAACTTCACAGGTTGTGATTTCCCCTTGTTATCACTCTCAGCCCCCACTTAGCAAGATAACATAGTAGTAGTATGAATGAAATGTAGGACCTGGAAAATACTACGTGTCGTATCGGAAGATTGACCTTGAATCGAATTTTTGAACTCACTTGATACTATACAAATGATACATGTGAGGCAGGAATACAATCATAGAGAAGTGTAGTAAACTATTTACTAACAAAAACGATCACTAGACACTTTTCAGTGTTTTTGGTGACGAACTAGGACTAGGCTTACCTCTTGAGCTTGGAACGGCGATCCAGAAGGGCTTCTGCTAAACGACCCTCCTTGCGAGCTTGTTTGAGCTGCAGAAAATATGAATCAGGGCTCATCTCCAAGAACACCTATTTACCTGTTTCTCATCCTCTTTTGATAGAACCACCTTCCCTGAGCCCCAAGTCTGATACAAGCGACTGATAAATGAAAGATCAGGAAAAAAATCATGTCTAACAAGTAGTGCGCACTTCGTAGATGATTCATCAATTTTGGGAGGCGCAGTCACCTCTTTCCGTTTCCTCTCCTCCTCGTGAGCTTCCTTTCTGAACTTGTTCTGGATTTTGACCCAGAATCTTTCTCGAAAACCGACCTCTTCGCTGTCTCCTCGGAGCTGAAGAGACCCACCGGCAACCTCGTCAAGGCTCAGATACTTCTCGTATATATTCATGAAGGCAACCATTCCATCGGGGAAAATGACTGGAGTCCATTCCTCCTGAGGTCCACGGGCATCACGATCTGCCGACACTAAGCCGTGTTTATCACAAGAAAGAAATTTCCCCTCTCCTGTCCCAGTCCGAAGATTAACTGTCGGAGAACCAGCCACGCGTGTAGTAACCCAGACCTGGGCTACGTCGTTGGGTACTTGCTCCAGTATGGGCGGAGGAACAGAATCGTCCTCGTTCTTTGCCTTGTCCAAAGAGTAAAGAACGATACGGTTCGTCGTTGAGCTGAAATTAATCGAGATGGGAGACGGGTCGGAGGGGTGAAATATGAAAGTCGGGCCTCTTATTTCGTTGGCCTGCTCAGGAAGAACCCAAGTGTCGGGATCCTGGTCATTATCCCTTCGCCTGATACTGCGACCTTCCTCCAAATCATCATACCTCTTGCGTTTTTTCTTGCCCTTGTCACCTTTGAACTTGAGCTTAGTAGAACGAACGCGATCGTCTGCCATGAGGATACGTAGACACAAACCTCCACGTGACGATCCGAAATTGACCGTGTGAAAACATCTCATTTGTGAGTACTGGACGTCTCCTCGCCGTCCTCGCCGTCCTCAAGAACCCAGCTACTGAAAATGAAGTACAACCCTGGTATGTGACACGTCTACCTGTCTCGAATTTGTCAATATCTCGTATTTCCTGGTGGAATTTCTGGCTGGATGCTGACTTGGGCTTTCGGATGACTCGATATACAAATGTATTAATATGTGTCTCCTTGCAACAGACGTTTCCTCCTCACGGCGCAAGTCTCGTAAGGCGCATTTCTCAGCACCCTCGTCTGTTCGTCGCAAGATTATGTCTTCCAGTCTTGCAAAAGACCTGAGAGCAAAATACAACGTCAGTAATAGTTACCTCAAGAATCTTCTCAATTCATGACATGTACCTGGTAGACCCGGTCCCTACCAATTCGCAAGGATGATGAAGTTCGGATTGTTCGAGGAAAGTACAAGGGACGTGAGGGCAAGATCACCCAAGTCTATCGCAAGAAATGGATTGTCCATGTCGATCGGGTCCAGCGCGACAAGTCAAACGGTGCATCTGCACCCATAGGTATCCACCCCAGCAAACTTGTGATCACACAAATCAAACTGGACAAGGACCGGTGCGTCTCATGTATGGTGACTGGTGCAAAATTATGAATAAATTATTCAGTCGGGATATCCTTGAGAGGAAGGACAGGAAAAAGCAGGTTGGTGGTGATGTTGAGATGACTGATGTAAGTATTTTGGCCAATCTTTTTTATATTGATGTCTCATCGACCCTCAAGTGATTTACAGCGTCGAAGGTTTTCGAAAATGTACCTATGCATAAAATTAATTCATGCCTTATGACGTCCCACTTGGTGTGATCAAAAAATGACGTCTTCGTCTTTTGTGCTTAACAAGTTTGTTGACGCTTGATCATCCTCTGATGATGAAGATGTAATCACAGGCAGTCTTTCCTGTGTCACTTCTGCTGTTGCTTTTGCTGTACTTTCCCTTTTCTTCTTTCCTTGCACTTTTTTAAGCCTATTGGGGACCGTCAGCAAGCAGCAGTATGCTTCTACAGAGTCATACCTGAAAAACTCTTCACGATCCATTTCATCCAGTTCGCTCATTATGTATTTGATTGTGTTCTCTAGTCGGGGCATGATCACATGTTCGATGGCATTAACCCGTCGATTTGTTGCTCGGATGACTTCGTCAAGAATTGTAAATGCCGTTTGAAGCGATGCAAGCTCTACCAGGGTTTCAAGGGCTTTGGCATAAACCTCTTTCGATTTTATGATCTGTTGACCACCTCTCCCAAGACCAGTCAAATTGAAGTCTGTGCGTTAAAGTGAAGATACATCCTGATTCAAGCCTACAAAACATACCTGAACCTGGCACACGATCAGCCTCAAAAGCCGGCAGAACAACTCCAGATACGTTCTCTTGTTTGGTCTTGATCCTGAAAGTAGCTTGCTTTGCCTGTTCTTGCACCAAATATGAAATATCGCCCGTTGCATATGTGACTTCAGCCATTGAGAAGGATGCAAGTTGCATGACCTTCCCCATCTTGCGCTTAGCCTAGCCCAATGATCATAACTACCATGAAGAGTAGATTGGCTAGACTCACCTCATCTACTTTCTTGAGGATGGCTCTGAATCTGGTTGTCAGTGCATCACGTTTTTTGGCCAGTAGAGAGTGGCCAGTCTGTGCGCTCTTGAGCCTAAGCTTCGTATTAGTCAGTGCCATACGAGTAGCAAAAACATTCTCTCTCGAGCCTGTGCCAGACATAATGGAAGAAGGAAGTAATTTATGCCAATGACAGAATTTACTGATCACTCAATAATTACCTAATTGCCATGATAATATTCCTTATTACACGGCTACAACTGCCATAGGCACAGTGTTTGAGCTCTACTAATTCTGAATGGAGTTAACTATGCTTGAATTTGGATTGGGTCAAAGTCAGTATGTCCTACAACAGTCTACAGGACATTATAGTTAGTATGATATACTCCCTCCCTTCAAAGGTCTGTGGAGCATTACACTGTATTGAAGTCAGTATGCCACACTTCCTTCTTCTAATGGTCTGTGGAGCATTGTGGTGTGTTCAAGTCAATGCACTATGTGCCCTTTCTCCAACAGTCTATGGAGTATTGTAAACTCAGTAGTTATGCAGATAATCAAATTCCTACTCATTCTCCATTCTCCTTTACTTTCTTTACTTATTGATTGTTCTGGTCAGTGTGTGAGCTCGAAACAGCACAGATTCAGCAATGGGGGTTCAAACTCTCTTCATGGATGTTTGAGAGGATGCAATAGAGTAGCTGACTGAACATGGAAGGATTATGTAAGGATTTAAGAGCAGCTTGAGTGATAATTTTTAATCTTTAGCATGAGGGTATTCTGGATTTTTGTAGAAAAATTCTCACATTACAGTAAATGGTATAGTCAAGGCTGGTTCTCCTCCCTCGTAAGAAAATAAATGCCTCAACCCTTTTCTCATGGCACCTGGCAATTCGGCAATGATAGCAGGTCCCTGGACAAGCCTCGGTAATCTTGCAAAGTGGGAGAACTCATTTTCCCTCTGGCTGTCCCAGCATTTCTACACAATGCACAAGTGGTGGAGCGTCCAGATCACCCCTTAGCTTGGAAATGTCGAAATTTTTTTTGTTTGGCTGGTAGTTTCAACACACTTGTCAGAATTTATGACCTTTTGCACTCTTGAAAAAATGAAACAATGGGAGATGACTTGAATTGCCTCTTGCTTGAATCTCACTGAATACTAGTTACAAGATGCCCAATTAGTGTAAGCAATGACCACATTCACGAAGGGACTGATTATGAGACACATGAAAACACATGTATTGAGCGAAAAAAAGCCAGAGATTAGATATCATCGTCTTCTTCCGGAAGGGGGACTCTCTCGGCCTACAACCAATACGGTTAGATGATAAAAACAATAATTCTCTTCGCAACTGTACCTCCTTTAGTTCAGCTTCGTATTTCTGCATAAGTTCAGGATCAACTGCAACTTCAGGGGGTTGATGAGCGGGAGCCGAAGTGAAAATAAGATCAGGAAGGCTGATACAATACTTAGATGAGTAACAAGTGATATAGAAGCTGAGACTGAATCTTACCCTGTAATTTTTCTTAACCCAGAAAGCATAGGCTTATCTACATTGTAGTTGGACTTGGAAGAAATCTCATAATACGGGAGTCCCTTCTTGCGATGGAAGGTAACTGCAGCGGTTTTTACTTTACGCTCCTGGAGGAAGGAGAATGGTTGAGATGAATGAACAGCGAGCACATTGGTTCCATCATACCTTGATATCAGCCTTCGTTCCAATAAGAATAGCGACAATGTCTTCGCAAACGCGGATAAGATCACGAAACCAAGTAGGAACATTTTTGTACGTGGTTCGCGAGTCCAATGCGAAAAAGATAAATCCAATTCTGGCCCCGACATAATAACCATCCCGCAAGCCACCAAACTTTTCTTGTCCAGCTGTATCCCACACAAGGAATTTGAAGTCTCCATAGTTGGTTGAGAAATCCATAGTGCTTACTTCAGCACCGACGGTTGCTGCCATGGATTGACCGTGCAATTAGAAGCGACATGATAGAGAACATTGCGCATACCGATATACTTCTTTTCAAATTCACCAGTCTGGTAACGCTGTATAGCTCGAAGATCAGATCGCGATCGAGAATTGTCCAAGACTGTCTCTCGCACCTTGACGTAAGTAGTCTTGCCAGTGCCACCATCACCAACTAGACATTTCCAAATCAAAT
>Ga0153986_1000045_pt1 | contig 34350 bp, 48 predicted proteins | sample TSGA070MetaG_FD_104724 | JGI IMG/M metagenome (GOLD analysis project Ga0153986, IMG submission 104724) | Attine ant fungus gardens microbial communities from Georgia, USA - TSGA070 MetaG | ecosystem: Host-associated > Fungi > Mycelium > Unclassified | place: USA: Georgia, Alexander Wildlife... | reverse complement strand
GTTAGTGGATGTCGCAATTCAATAAACACTTAATTAATCTTACCTCAAGTATTGATTGAAGGGTAGTCACTCTGACTCGAATTTTCATAAGCAATCCTTCGCTGAGGATCTCGAAAAATAGAGGGATGATTGTATTGATAATGGACAACGAATCTGGGGGTTGGTTTTTTCGATGCAGTCCAAGTGTAGCAATTAGAAGATTTGATATGCTCTTGCAATCCACTTGAAGCCTGATCAAAACAACCCGAATAAGTGTGTCGAGAGATTGAAGCAAGTCCTTTCATAGGCACCAAATAAGAGCGAGGACCAAGTAGACCGGAAGAGAGACAAGGACTAACTTTACTTGTGTTTTGATTGGATTGAAGCAGCATTGCAGGGATCATGAATAATGGTGAAGCGTCAACTCTGAACCCACTTCCGTCAGAAATACGCTGTGCATACTGGACCAGCTGTTTCCCAAGAACTGTTCAATTTTAGTGAACTGTCTTCACTGCTGATAAGTGGTACTAACCATTCATTGTATCCGCACTATACTGTTCGTGATGTACGGCATCGACAAAACACAGCAAGTTGTTCAGGAGATACTGGGATGTGGCGTGTTCGGTGTCAGGCAGTCGCATAAGTGTGTCCCGCACTAGATCATCCTTGAGAGTCGGTATCGAGTCCTCAGAATGATTCAGGGCATGCCTGAGAGCGACAAACATTTCTTTTCGCAACGGGCGCTAATCAGAAGCTTCAGCATTGGCCCCCTATCAGCTCTCATAGGGAGGAAATTGTTACCTTGAGTAAGTTCATGCAAAGCCCTGATTTGCAATATCTGCAGATTGAAATCAGTCTTGCGATTTCTGAGCCTCAATTCACTGACTTATGGAAAACATCCCCGATGAAAAGAAATCCTTGCTCGGCTAGGCTGTCAGGAAGTTGATCTGCTTGCATAGGCTGAAGACTCAAGATCTTTTCGACAACGCTCCTGAAATGGAATTTGAGAATCAAATCTGGCATGAAAAAAACTGAGCATACAAAATGAGAGGACTTGTGAGGGTGGTTGCTCTCCTGAAGAAGGATTGGATTGTCAAGAAGGCGATCTGCCGGACCTCAAACGGTACGTCGGTTACCAAGAAGTCAAGTGATCTCATAATCGCCTTTCGGAAGAAATGGCTGGGAAAGAGACTATGACTGTGGCCCTCGAAGTCATGCTTGTATATGATGACATGGATAGATTCAAGCAAGCGTTTGATCACGAGTACAGGCAGGAGGAGAACGTTTTCATATGTGGCCAAAATGTTGATAGGAATATCAGCGAATGGACTTCCGATAAGAACTTCCACCTCCTTTCCATCATCATACGAGTTCATATTAATCACAGGATATGGCAATTCCACTTTATGCCAAGAGTCCAAAAGGGAGATCAAATTTCCAAAACATGGATATGCTGATTCCGGAATTGATTTTATCTCGCCATAAGACAATTGAGAGGCATGACCGTTCACGCCGGCGGGAGTTATTGATACATCTCGGAAACCAAGTGACCTTACTAATTGTGCTTTGATCTTGATGAGGGTGATATCATCCACAATTACACCATCAGAAAGCATGTCCAGGATTAATGCCAACACAGAGACCTAACGATAAATCAAATCTATTCTTTGTCATAAAGAAGGTTGTTTTCACGTACGTTGAGATGAACTAGTTCAGGATCCATCTCTGTGCTGATATTATTATTTCTTACCTATGTGAATCCAATACATTAGGGATGGGGCACGAAGGACATAATCAATCTGAAGTTACGGATAAGTAATCAGAGTGTTCGTCCAGGACTTCAAGAACGGAATCCCAGGAGAGAACTGAACAGGTTCAGGCAATTTATGTGATGAAGAGAGGAATAAGCCTCACTTCGCCATCGGGGAAAATGCACACGCAGTCGAGCTAAGAATGACACCAGCTTGATACGATCACTGATTGGCGCTCTGGTTATTGTCTCGTCAAAGCATGATACGATTGCTTCAAAGTGAGCTGGCAAAAGACTGGAGCAGTGCGATTTTACTACCAGCCGTATTTCTTCCTATGAACCGGAACCGTCAGTAGCGGCCAGGAAGTCGGCCCCTTAGACGTACCTTGGGATCGCACCAAAGTAGAGAGAAGAAAGCCTGAAAGACTTCGACGATACTGGTTTTCCATTGTCGACCGTCAAGAGTAAATCCTTCACTACATACATCCTGAATGACTCGGAACAAGCGCGTTGCAGAGTGCAATCTTATCGTATTAAGCATTGAAACTGTGTCGAATGCGACAACTCATCTTACCTTTCTTCCCATCCCTGCATAGAGGATAATTCTCGCTCCAGGAGGTCTCGAAATCCTTCAGAGTCAACTGAAAGGACACGTAACAGAATGGAAGCCCTGAAGTCAGTGACTTCTTGTCTCTGGACATCATAAAACCTCCATGCGCTACCAATTTGTGAAGCTATCATCAAGTAATACAGTCTGATGAGGCGGGCTCACCATCGGGACAAATTCAGTTGATTTTTCAGAATGAGGTTATCCATTTCATGAGCCTCAATATAAGAGGATGAAGTGAAACAAGAGTGTATGAACTGTGCGATTATCCTCGCTACATCGTCTGACCTGGTCTGAAGATGTAGCTCAATGGCCTTCATTATAGCGGGCTCTAGAATGATCGGATCTTCAACTACCACCTCCCTTGCTGGCTTCCTCCTGCTAATGGGGTCAGATGATAAAATGCTGAGACCAGCAGATCTCCCTACCTCGATGGAAGATTTGCTATAAGTTGTTTGTCCAGCAATTTAATTGATATCAAATGCTCTTTGTCGCAGCCGTAAATCAATAAACAACTGGCAAACGTGTTTCGGGTAATCTCAAGCCTGAGTTCAGAAGCTCAGGAATGAACCAATGTAATTCGTAGGATACCTACACTGTTTGTCGCGTGTTCGGTCCATCTATGGCACAATGCAGATTGGGAACTAGGGAGAGGTAGAAATTTGCAAGTAATCGTTGGTATTGATGGCGGCCTCGCGGACGGAGATAGAGAGAGACAAGCATGCACTTAACAAGTAAGCTAGAGCCTTCCAAGGAATTACCAATAGAGTCGAGGGCCGAAACAAAATGCCTATAAATGTCCAAGGGAACATCGATTCCTGAACAAGCGAGCATATTTAACCAGGTGAGTCCTCTATCCACATTTGGACGAGAAGATTGGGTCGTAGTGAATAGGATTTGCCAAGGATCGGCTCCAAAACCAGTTGATCTCTCGATTTGTTCACCTGATGTGGACATAATAACCGTAGAAGTAGCACGATAATCCGAGTCACGGGGGAAAAGCTTCAGAAGCATAGAACTAGAGATCACATTCTACACAGCTTCAGAACACCCTTGGGATTGATCATCAAATTCTCACCTTCTCAAGGAGGCCGTTTGAATGTACAAGCTCTAACCAGCGCAAAAAGACTTCATCCGAAACCGAAAATATGACACGAGCTTGCGAGAGTCGTAAAATATGTTGTAGAACACGTTCGCAATGTAGCAAATGCTATGTGTAATTCAGTGTCAGATTCTGAGTAAGGAATGACGAAGAAAAAAGCTCACGTTCTTCTCCATAGCCGAATCTTTGTGATCGCCTAAACTACTTATCATCATCTCTTCAGCACGGTCCGCCAACTCATCACAAGTCTCAAACATACATATTACATATAAGTCAACGTCTTGATTATGCAACGCAAGCAACCAACGTCTGGCATATCGATCTAATAACGCCTGGCGCGAAGCGAGATAGTTTCCACTATTTTGCACAGTTTTACCACGTAAAGGGCGTTCTTGATGGACAGGTGGCCATTGCCTCGAAAAATCTGTCGCCATTCCTGGCAAAGGTTTATTTTTATCAAGATATCCACGAAGAATTACTGCCAGCTGGCTATCCTGAATGGCATTGTCAGATGGAAACACCATTTATTGTATTACTGACCTCATTTATGATCCAAGCGAGAACACTTCGTGCTAGCCTCTTCAGTGCGTAATGTGACATGAGACCATCGGGCCACATTCTCCGGGTCAACAACAGGAATCCGAACTCATTGACGTAAAGATCGATGTCGTCCAAACATGCTTCAATGGCGGACACGAGCGTTTCTACGTCAATTGACAGATCGAGACCTAATGGCAAGGGAAAGAAACAGGCATCATCCTTGCTCTTTTGCATCGCCTGCAGGTTCGAAAAATTCCCCTCTTCTTTCTTACTGAAAAAGGCTAGCGTGTGCAAATGCGAGAGAAGATAAAAAGCAGCAGCATCGGAGTGAATGTGAAATTCATGGCCCAGTACATCCCGCATATGGGCAAGAGATACCATGTCGAACGGATGTGCAACCCCCTCCTCTACAGGGTCTTTATAAAGGTTGATATTGACCTGAGTAACATTCAAGAAATCAGATGACACGCTGCTAGAGGGGCCAAGAACGGTTGATGATGATTTCATGGAAGCTGCCATGTAGACTAGACTCGACCATGTATACAGCATTGAGTGATCCTGTTGCAGAAGACCGTTCTCCTGAAGATATTCTTCTATTACAGGAGAAGTGTAAAGATGACCCGCGTTGAGCAAGTCCTCGCACCATTCGATCATATAGTGGAGCTCAAATTGTTTGCCCCCTAGGCTGTCGACATTCTCAAAGTCCTCTTCTTCATGTGTGACAAGAACAGTACCAAGAGCTAAGCCCTGATCGAGAATATGCAACTGTGTTGACAGAATATCTCTGAAGATAGATATTTCTTCATAAGATCTCTCTGCCAATCCTTTCCGTGACAGAGATAGAATTTCCCGATAATACTCCAAGCACGATTTTCGCAATATAGCAAAGGGAAGCATCAAATCAGTGGAATTGATCAAAACCGAGCCGCAAATCTTTGAAATGGTGTCGTTCAAACAGTGGGGATGTATTAATTGCAAACAAAACTTGCAGAGCAAAGCCTGGGATGAGCAACCCCAAAGGGGCTGTTGACATGAAGAGCAGGGAGAAAGTGTAAATAGATTGATCGCCTGGAAATGGTGAAGTTGGATTTCGGGGGTTGACAGAGGTTGATAAGGATTTGCAGGGTCTGAAAGTACTCTGGAAAATCGAAACATAGCAACTCTCTGGACATGGGGATCCAACACATTGGCATATTGGACAAGTGAAATTCCACTGGGTGAATCATAGCAATCAAAGTGAACTGCACATGTGCAGTAAGGACATAATAGTCCGAACCCATGAATTGCTTTCTGACAAATACTACAGTCGTGTTGACTAGTATCTCCAGGAGAAAACCAATTATGGCGGTGGAAAAATTGCCACGGAAAGAACTGGTGCTCTTTTACCTCGTCGGTAGAGGGTGCGAGTTGGCAGGAAAAATCACTACCAGGGGGCTGACTTATGAGGACATGTCCTACTGACCGTGGCCATAAGGACGAAAGGAGGACGGCAGCGGCCTTCCGCGCCTTTGGAGTATGGTAACCGATGATTTGAAGTAGATCTAGATAAGCATCTACCTTCATATCCGCGATAGTGTGGAGGAGTTCCTGTAGGTATCGAATGGACTGGAGACTTCTTTCATCCAGGGCCTCAAATTCTATATTGTCAAGGATACACCCGAGCAGAGGAGAGACCAAGGAGGATAGGTAATAAATTGGCATGGCTTGGGCGGGTGCATTGGTAGACTGAACTTTCAACGTTTTCCCAGCGGTGGTCCAAGGTACCCAAAGCAGACCCGGATGAGACACTTCCCCAGGTTCTTCGACGACCTGTATTGACACGAGAGGATGATCAACCGAGTCTACAGCCAGATTCCTTTTCAGACCACAAGAAAAGATAAATGATGGACAGTCTCACTCTCAACCGCATTCTGGTCGATTTCCACGCCCTGTATTTTTCTGAGACTCGAAAGAGAGTTTCTAATGATGCTCTGATTGAAAAAATATATGATTCGTGGGTACATCGCTCGGTCGAAGCTCGAGAAGGCAGGGATAAGAGCGTGCCCGATTTGGGACACAATGTGGAAATTGTATGCATTTATGAGCAATAAGACCTGTGCCACATTTAGGGTTATTGCCTGTAAAGCATTAGGAGGAGAAAAAGGGCGGGGGAAATTGATTCGAAACCGACAGTCCTCCGCGACTACAGACGCAAGAACTGAGATGCAGAGTGTGAGGAGTTCTGACACATACACTTGGGTCCTGGAACTCGGAGAAGGCGATCGCGATTTTGTTCCGCTGTTATTTAGGCTGGCCCTTGAACGACGAAACGGAGATATCGAAGGTTTGATTTCGCTGTCTGACGATGGCACAGGCTTGTTTAACAAGCTGAGAATACGATTAGTATAGATCTGGGAGTTCAAGAAACATGGAACGCACCCGCTGCTATCAAATATGTCCCAACGTTGTTCAAGTGACATCACTAAAATCTCTTGTAACTGGATCATGAGTTTGAAGGTGGCGTCTGTCGAATAACCCCGCCCTTCGTCGTCCAAGCTTTCATTTTCAAACCGCGTTCGATTGATTTTACCAAATTGCACCTTCGTTGCGTCTTTGAGATCCCAGTCGTGTTTATGTTCAACAGACAGTGTGCCAACTGCTTCAGAAACAGAGGGTGGCATCATTCGATTGCGGAGCTGCATCAATACATGCGCCAGCAGCTTGTGACCTTCGTCCCGTGCGTGGTTTATCGCATGAGACTTGACGCCTTCTGGTGCTTCGTCTCGAGGATTCACATTATTTGTTGAGATCGGTAGGCGGAAAGAAGGAACCTGGGAAAAAGAGGGCGAGGTTGTGTCTAAAAGAGTACGAAGGTCACTAGATGGAGAGCTGAAATCTTCAGTTTCAATGCGAGGCGGATGAGTTGAGGTCATGATTTATGTTTTATGTTTATCATGAGCAGTCCGAAACTTGCTTTACCAAAAAGAGTAATAAAGGGTAAACAAGCTCATTCACGGGAAAGTATGTACAAAGTACCCCTGTTCTCTACGACGAGAACAACCAAGAATTGTTCTAACTATTCTCTCATGATTGATCACGCCATTCACAGAAGGAAGAGTAGAGATGTGTCCGGAAATGCTTCGGGGATGAAGAAACTCCGGCAGAAGACACTCCTTGGTTCTTTAACCTCTGAGGCTGGTTCCCCTCCGACACGACCTCGAGCATCCATAAACACATCTGGAAACCCACATTCACCGAGGAAAACAAGGAAAAGGCATGTATCTGACTCTAGCGAACGACCGGACACAAGACTTGAGCCAGTGACATCTACTGCCAAACCAGAGGAAGGAGATCGTTCCGAATCTCCCATGCCTTCACGGATCAAGAGAAGACGAATGCTCGTGGTGAAAAGTGATAACGATGGAGAAGACACACCATCTTCAAGTTCAAAGGTTGTTTCCGCACTACGACGCCGAAGGCCTAGAGGACGTGCCCTAGCGGCTCCTGAAAGTTCTGAGGAGAGTTCTGATCAACGATTATCTGTTGACAAAGCAAAAAATGAAGAACTGATCTCAGGGGACGATCTGAGCGATGAGGTGGACGAACACTGTACGTTTTCGATTGCCTTGTTGGAGTTGTATAGTCATATATCAAGGCATCATTGAATCCCGCCTGCGTGCTCGTAACAAGAAGACAGTTTTTCAGAGAAATCTGGAAAGACTCAAGCGTAAGAAGGCTGTTTTTATCCAAACTCGTTTTTCATAAGAAATCCAGGAAAAAAACTCGGGAAACCAATGTCCCCATCAGATTCCTCCAGCGAGGAAAGTGAAAATTCATCCAACGAAGAGCAGTTGAAACTGCTCAAGGGAACAAAGCTAGCAAGCAAAGGTGCTGAAAGCTCGACTAGAGATGAGAGTGACAGTGACGATTCCTCAAGTTTCATTGTGGAGGATGATAACCAGGCGGTTGCAGCTCAACTTCCCAGTGAATTCAGTATGCGATCGCACGATGACCTATCAAACCAGTTCAAGGTCATCTTTCAGTTATTCGTCCACGTTGCTGTCCGCACATCGGTGGAAAGGCACACATTCATGAGTGAACAAGTCAATGGTAAACTGCATTGCACTGGATGTCAAATAAAGAATTCTGAATCAGATCGTCATAGCCCAGGATTATTTTGCCTTTCCTTTGAAAATGACTCGCAGAAAGCTATCGGGTCTACGAGACTCACTGGTGGCTTCCTCCATATGGAGACCAAAGTTCAGGGAGGCACTTGATAGATATCCAATATTCGAGTGTGTTCCCCTCGCTTCTCCCGTTTCTTTGTGCGATGCATGTCACCTTACTGGACGACTGTCAACACTTCTTGGACGGCTCGGTGGTGTGTCGTACAACAGAGTTGGCTTCATTAAAAATGTTGAGTTTCCTCTGTCTCGTGCGGCCAGTCTGTCAATTAACCGTGCGTCAGATGGCAAGTGACTCGGAAGAAGAGAATCCAGGAGATTCAGTTACTCAGCTCAGGAAGTCTCAGTTTGATTTTTTTGAATTTAATCTGGGCCAGTTTTGTGCTCGACGTGTCCGCGTTTACCATGCCCTTTCTCACTGGGAGGTGGGATGGTTCTTATTGAATCCGCTGATAATGTTCTTATGATGATGATTCAGTATCATCTTTTCGATGCAATATGCTCTGAAATCGATGATCTCCGTGCGGTTAAGGTGGAGCATGGATATGTCCGTGTTGCATTTTCTGGGGGGAAACAACCACCCAGTGATCTCACTGACGCTGATGGCATCTATGAATGGCTGGACGAACGTGGCATCATTGGTCGGGAGTGGCATGGGATGAGAACTATAATAGACAGTGCCCATAGACTAGAGTCACTGAAAGGAGAAGAGGGCCAGTAGGTACACTCAACAATTAAATAGTACACTGACTTTATCCTATCCATCTACTAAAACCATTTGTCTATACTTTTTGATTCGAGTCAGGTGACATTACAATATATTTACATTATATTTAAATATCTTTGTTGCGTCTAACGATGTCGTACACGCCATACACTTCAACTACAGGTACTCACCCCCCAACATCAGCGACATATCCATATAGCGCATATCATCCGTCAACATATGCTCAGACTCCTGGGGCTTATCCTTACCAGGCATCTGCATACCAGACCGGTATAACAAGTTATACCTGGCCCTATACGTATGGTTACATCCAACACCCTCAAGCTGCCTTGCAGCGTCCTGCATCTTTGGCTACACCAGCTCAAGCAACTTCTAGTGTTGCAGCCACACCGCCGGCTCCTTTAGTTCCACAGAGATCAACTGCTACGTTCACTGCGTATACTCCGAGTTATATGCGAGACAGCACTACGAGTTCGATAGCGGGAAGTTTCAGTGCAAGAGGTTCTCGTAAGCAATCCAACCATAGAGGGCTTTTTCTCAAAGAGCGTGCGTCAAGCAAGCCTTTCTCATTACTCTCTCTGATTTTGTCCTGCAGTCAAGAGCTTGATGTATGGCTTCGGCGATGATCGCAATCCATCCAATGATACAGTCAATGTAATGGAAGAGATATTGATAGAATATATCATCGACGTGGTTTGTAGTCTTCTTTACCATGTGGGGATCAAAATGACGGAAAATTACTTAGTGCCAGCAGGCTGGGGGGCCAAACAAGAAACCTCGGCTTTCTATTGATGATCTTCGTCGAGTTCTTTCACGGCCAGCAGATGCCAAGAAGCTGTCCCGAATGGAGGAACTGTTATTCATGCAAGAAGACATCAAACGTGCTCGTGCAGAATTTGATGAGTCGGAAATTCACAATCCAAAAGAATTCTAACTGGTTCTTCCGATGCTGCCCTCAAAAGTACCTTGCTTTACCTCCAATCCGTCAATCCAACTGAAGCTGCCCTTGTCTGGTTTGTTGTACTCTCAAAACTAAGTCACATACTGGGTATATCCTGTTGCCAGGTGTATTGACAAGATACAGTTGCTTTAAGGTCGTATCAGTGCTATCATCACCATGGAAGAATTTTTATAATCATTGATAAATAAACATAAAAAAGACTGCACTGCCTGTCCATGCCCTACACCTGGACCTGTCAGCAGTCATTCTTCCATTGTGTTATCAGTTTGAGAGTCTACATCGTTTCCTTGTTCTTGGCTTGCTAGCCTCCCCTTTATACCTAAAGTATCACAATTGTACGTTAATGAAATTGTGGGGCTAGAAAATATAGTACCTCCACTCTGTGCCAAGGGTTTGACATGTTCCTTCAACCATTCCTCTGACTCCCAAACTGATACTCATTAAGTAACTTCAAGCAGTGAAAGATGCATAGTAGACACACCAGCTCTGTTTCCCATCGGTTGCACAGGTCCTTTCATAGGGCGGGCAAGATTGACTTTCAAGACTTTACCTCTGAGTTCATTCATATCCATGTTATCAATTGCATCCTGTGCATCAGCGGGCGAACCAAACGTGACAAAGGCGTATCCACGGTGTTTAGGCTCTAAACAAAGTCAGATTACATGTGGAACAGCAAAATTGCGCAATCACCATTCTGACGATTAGGGTCAACCACTGCTGAGGGTAGTTGGACATCCAAAATATCACCTATAGTATGTGACTGTTATGATGCTAAAAACACGCATACCAGAAAGGCATACCAAAACTAGCAAAATTTTCATAAATAATTCCCTCGTCTATGTCTTCACTGAGTCCTCCGACGAATACGGTTTTCTTCGATTTGGTGCCCTCCTCCATGTTTTGGGTTCAGAACGACACACCGCCGGTAGGATATTAACCAAAGATGGGCGCGCCTTCGCACGATCAACGGCCTGTCTTCTAGTGGAGCGTGGGATACTTACTTTCTAAGTCCTCGAAATCCCACTTCCATAATTCGGTAAAATACTCTTCCTGCCGGTGGACAACATTATCAAAAATATCGTTCTGGACCAGTATCTTCAGTTTCCAACTTGACCGTAACCTGCCCGAACGGTGTTCTATCGGGCAAGATCTTGCGGAATGCGGTTGCAGCGTTGTCTTCTGCGGAACATGACTAGAGGACTGGACCCCCAAATGTGACAAATGACCTTGCCTTTCTATGGTTATGATTTCCGCACTCCTATTCCTTAGTCGGGCAATTATCCCAACTGTCCATTCTATAAAGCATACTTTAAAAGTCGCACATGTCAACTTCACCACTCACCCTCTATGTATGACAGTTGGGACTCTGACTACGACAGTGACTCCTCTCACTCATCTTCCGGATCTTCTTTCGATGAGGAGGAGGTGAACCAGCGTGTCTTTCCCTTTTGGCCTCAGTACAAAGCCCTCATATACTCAAGGGGATTTCGGTTAGACACTGTACGCGATGTTAAGGGGTTTTACATAGAGCACCAGCCATACGGTCGTTTGCCTAGACCTATCCCGGATGGCATTGACAGAGAGATGGGTGATGATGCGCTTTGTCCCGACGAAGGCCTTGTATGTTTGGTCAGTTGCGATCTCGGCTTTCTGCTTATCTTTTGTAGCCTATGAATCTCTTTCGAGGAACCCGAGTTAAGGACGGAATGAAAGTCGTCGTCAAAGCCGTTCACATCTACAGTCGTGAATATGATATAATTCGAATCCTTTCAAGAGGCCCCCAACGTGGGGACCCGAGAAATCATACTATACGTGTGTATCTTTGGACCAACATGAGTGAAATGGATGGTCACTAATTTGTGTCGGAACTCTTCCAGCTGTGGTTGATCTGATCGAGCTTGGGGTAGACGATATCGCATTTATCGTGATGGAAGAGTGGTCCTCTCAACTTATCACTGATAGTGGGCCTTGCTGCCTAGGCTTCTTCTTCGCAACATTGCGTCAATGCATTGAGGTTGGTCACTCTCCATCATTTTTGACGCACCGTTCTTTATAGATATTAAGTCAACCACAGCACGCCGTTTTTATGCATAGTCTAGGAATTGCGCACCTTGATATCTCGTTACGGAATCTGGTCACCGACTACAACGGTCGGTATGCGTATATTGATTTTGAACTTGCACGTCGATATGGAAATGACCCAAATCCTTGCTTGGCACCCCAAAGGGGCACTGAAGTACCACCTGAATGTGAAAAGGGAGAAATTACAGATCCGTACAAGGCTGATGTATGGGCTCTGGGAATTCTTATATTGCGAGTGTGCAAGGTAAATTCTCGCCACCCACTTCTTCGTCATTTTCTTATTCTACACATCAGTTGACGGGGTTCTATGTCCCAGAATTGATGCACATCGTTAAGCCCATGCTGAATGATCGTCCGGAGGGGAGACCTACCACTTTGGCTGTTCTTCGAGCATTTGACAAGATGGCTTCGCTCATTGGTGAGGAACGGCCACAGATGGTATGTTGTGGCGGCAGCTCTCATTAGACTTACCACCAAATTTTTGAGCTCGAACTTCACACCATCATACGAATATCCGTATCTTGAACTCGTACACTAATACATAAGCAATCCCAATGTCTAGAGTGACCGATCATGTATTGTTGTCGGAACCGCCGTCTTGCTTCAACTTCTGCCGTTTTCTGACCATATATCGTTCACGAGCATCATTTACGTCTGATTCAGTGTTTCTCTTGGCTGCAGTTCTACGTGACTTCTCATCTTCTTGTTGCTTTTCGCTTGCAACTCTTCTCTTCTCTATCCCCATCTGTTGCATGATTTCTCGTCTTCTTCTTTCATTTATCTCTCGTCGACTGGCCGCTGTGCCCACAGCTGTATGGGTCTCCACAGGTTTATCTGATTCATCCCTAGTGACACCTGGAAGTTGTTTTCCCAACCGCCTGGTATTAGGCAATGAAAGATTGAGACCAGCACTTAGGAGATCACGTTTGTCAACGATCTGGCCATCATCATTTATTTCAATGTCCTTGCCCTGGTCTCGCGCAACTCGTGCGAGTTCAAGATCTGACACTGGTGTAAAGTCAGAGGGTTTAATTATTGTAAGATTGGGCGTTGGTGCTTGTGGTCCAATGACACGCTTGACTTGCATAGCTGCCACCGTCGCTTCATGCTGTTGCTCGGATTCCTCCAAGAGTTTTCGGTAGAAGTGTGTCATACCTGTTGATGGCCCATTCTGTTTCTTCTGCATCTCTGTGAGTCGTAGTGTCTGATTTGTTAGACTACCATGGAAATAAGGGACACTGCATGACGAACCTTCCCTTCGTTTTTCTTCCTCTTCAGCTTTCCGGACCTGTTCCATCTGGTCCTTATAGGCCTGCGTGACAAAAGACTCCTTGTCTTTGAATTGGTCTCCTTCCAGCTCACGCTCATGCTGCATCATCTTTTCTTCCGCTCTTAGGTGATCTAATTTTCGTGTTGCGGCAGCGTTGAGTAGACCATGAATGTATTTTGGCTACAGCAGAAACCATCATGGAAATGACAAACATGTGAGTATGTCAGAACTGCACAACACATACCTTCCGATCTCTGGACTCCTGTTCTTTGGCTGTCTTAGCCTTGATTTTTGCTTCCTGCATCTTGTCCCAGACTTCGTCATATTCATACACTGTCGAATCGACCTGTTTCTCTGCCTCCATTCTCTTCCTCGTAGCTTTTGACGTCTGCATGTTTTGTGCTAGAACGACTTTATTCACTGAGGTTTTGCCATCTGAAGACGGAAGAGTAGACGGTGTGTCATAATTATCATTGTCTTCATCTGTGTTACCAAAAGCCGATGAACGAGAAAGGGCAGGCACAAGGCCAGCAGAGGCCTTCGACTTGTTTAGGGAAATGGAGAGCTTCATCAAAGCTCCAAAAATGGAAAGAATGATTGGGTTTACATAAATTGACAAGCTTTCCTTTTCTGCAAATGGCTCTCTCAAATTTTGACCGGCGTAGAGTGAATGGCCCCGAAGAAAGTTTCTCGCCCGTTTTTGCACATGAAGAAAGCTCCAAACTCTTCAAAGCTGGCCAGCCTAGGAATAAAAGGGGACCATTAGATATTCGGCCCATCTGTGCGTCTCTTAGGCAGTCAAAATTGAAGTGTAACCCTGAATAAACGATTCCTAGTTTTGCAACCTGGATTGATCACTCAAGCGAATGGCTCTGCTTACATTGAAACTGAGCAAACGAAGATAGCTTGCGCAATGTCTGTGAAACTCTCATCCACCGGCCAGGAAAGGGCTCATGTCATGTCTTGTGTAGTTATGGTCCACGGCAATCGAAAAATGCAGCTTACAGCGAGAACGGAAGGTTGAATGTGGAAGTAAAATTTGCACCATTTTCTTGTAGGCGTCGGCGAGCACCTTTGCGCGTGAGTCTACGATCAGATGGCCTCTTTCATGGTACTCAAAATCTTAAGGACGCGGAGGACAGAACAATTGCCATGGCAGTTTATCAAGCTATTGTCTCGTCTGTGAGACTTGAACTTTTGCCAAAAGCAACGATTGACGTCTACATTACGGTCATTGAAGCTGATGGCATTGAAGGAGTCATCTCATCCGCGTCAGTTGCTGTGAGTGCTGCATTGGCTGATGCAGGTATTGAAATTCTTGGTCTTGTTATGTCATGTTCTGCGGTAGGATTTTTCTGTGTACACGTCACTTATTTTTTTCATGATGGTTAGTCAGTAATGGGTGGGGACATCTGGCTAGATCCAACAGAAGATGAGGCTGCCGTGTCTCAAGGAACACTCATCTTATCATGTATACCTGCCCTTGGAACGATAACAAGTGTCTGGCAAAATGGGCAGATACAGCTTGCAGACGCAATAAGCGTAAGGGTCGTGTTTCCATGTTGCATACCTCCTGACTGTGTTTTTACAGGCCATGGAATTGTGTCAGGATCGGTGTACAGATGTTCATAGTGTCATAGCACAAGCATTGCATGAGTATATAAGTACGTAGAGTAGATATAAAAGTATCACTTGATCATCTGTTACCGGAGGATATGACTGTACAATTCGTGATCTCCCGGGCTGCTAGTCATATCCTCAGTGGAATTAAATTAAATTACTGACTTCTGAGCACGGATCGAACTCAAAGACTCCTTTCATCCATTACAAAGTATCTAGTGCTTTGCTTGGGGTGGTTGACAATGCCAAACAGCATTCAATTACCCGGTTGATGATGACGGGTTCTAGCGCGTTTTGAACGGTGGGGGGTAGGTTGATCCTTCTTCTCATATTTCACGGCACGTGTCCCATGACGAGCTTTAGAGAGGAGTATGTCGCTCTTCGAAGTAATTCTGGATTGTCGTCACCACATAATTCTGAGGAATCTCTTCGTGCACTGGAACTAGACCAGAATTTTGCAGTATCCATACCTCAGAGATTCGCTCGGTCAGTCACATTATTCAAGGGAGACGGCTCAACTCATCCCCGAACATAGAACTAGATCATATTCCTTGTCTGGGTTCAATTACAGAGAGGACCTAGTAAGTTTGACTCCAATAAACCCATCGGCTCAAGCAACTCTCATCAAATATGCAGCTTCCTCTGACCGCAAGTGTAACAGAACCTGTATTGACACTTGGACGTGGAGAGAAGAACCTTGGCCTTATAAATGGTAGCTTTTGCTAATACGGCGTCTTCCTTCGCTTATCGTCTTTCAGGTATTTCTCTGTGTATCGGATTACAGGTATTTCTATTTGAATTCTGCACCTCCCACTGTTGATTGTTGTTCGGAAAGCTAGATTGGTTCAGGCATCTTGTACGTTGTGAGCTGAAGCATCGTACCTTCTATCATCTCACAGACAGCTCGTGTGGCAAGTTCTTCGCCAGGTATAGTTGTGGCAAATACAGAGAGTGTCGGAGCTAGTCTAATGGTCTGGTTGGTCTCTGGTGTACTTGCCTGGACTGGAGCTAGCAGCTTCGCCGAACTTGGTTCCGCAATACCCCAAAATGGAGGAGCACAAGCCTACCTTTCATATGCTTATGGTCCTCTTGTGTCGTATCTATTTGCATGGACAGCGATTATTGCCCTTAAACCTGGTTGCTATTTTTCTATTTCTTTATCGAAATTTTGATCCAATGTTCTGTGTGTAGGTGGTAGCGCGGTGATAGCCCTTATCTTCGCGGAATATATGAATAGGCTGTTTTTCGGTGGTCAAGAAGACATATCCCCAGACAACATTCCTCAATGGGCTATCAGACTCACTGCATCAGGAGCAGTACTTACGGTAACATTCTTATGCGTCGCGACGCGCAGTCTGAGTACTCGGATTGCTGTCATCTTCACAACAACCAAGGTGGGTTAGCACTTTTGTTAAAGTCAAGTCTCCCTCAATGTCATCCATGAATTAGATTGCTGCTCTGGTATGAGTGTGTACTCTTCTTCCATGCTTCAAAACATGACTCCAATTTTAGATTTTTGTGACGATCCTTGGAGTTATTCAACTAGCCCGCGGAAAGGCCACGGCAAGCTTTCACCAATCTTGGTTTGAAGGTTCCAGTCGTAGTCCTTCTTCCTATTCACTTGCACTGTATTCCGGACTCTGGTCGTTCGATGGTTGGGATCAGGTAACCTATGTCGGAGGGGAGATGCACCACCCGGAACGCAATATACCTCGTGCCATACATTCAAGTATGGCAATCGTCACGGTACGTCAGGCATTACAGAGATTTTTCAACCTTTGATGAGCCACCAGCTACTCTTCCTGGTTGCGAACATATCCTATTTCATCGTTCTGGACAAGGTAAGTCATTCCCTCAGTCTTAACTGCCTGGGTCCTATTGTGTCGATCAGGATTTTGTTGGCTTAAGTAACACCGTCGCACTTGATTTTGGCCGTGCCCTGTTCGGTCCCATTGGTGGGATCATTTTTGCAATCATGGTTGCGATTTCTTGTTTCGGAGCTCTGAACGGTAAGCATCACTGCAAATCCTTTGTTGTATCTAACCCTCGTTTTAGGTGGATTTCTCACATCATCACACCTCATCTGCGCAGCCGGTCGAGAAGGTTTTCTTCCCCCCATATTCGGTAGATTGCATACCGTGAGACAAACGCCCTTGAATGCTGCTCTCCTACAGGCCGCTCTTACGATCATGTTCATTGCCATTGGTGGTGGATTTCGAACTCTTATTAATTTTGCTGTCGTGGCGTCATGGGCATTCTATTTCCTGACGGTATTACAAGGTCCGAGTCCCAGATTTCTTGACTACTGACATCATCACGAAGGTTATGGGGCTTATCATCTTACGCTTTAAAGAGCCATTATTGGACAGGTAGTCTTGTGTCCCTCTTCAACCTCAATATCCTATTTAATTCTTCGAAGACCCTATAAGACTTGGATCACTACCCCCTTGATTTTTTGTGCTGTAAGTGCAGCTCTATGGACGGACCACCCCCTCACTGAGTGATGGCCAGGTTGCTCTGTTTTTGCTCTGTATGCCGGTCGTTGCTGCACCTTTGGAAGCCATAGCTGTTTGTGGTAAGCTACTACGCTACTGTTCCCCTGAACATTCATCACTCGCTTCTCCAAGGCTTTGTTTTAACTGGCATCCCTGTGTACTATCTATCCCACTGGAAAAGCACTAAACATTGTATGTTCTCTCTTTCCTTGGACATCCCGAATGTTAAGGGATCTTCCAGCGTGGTTAGGCTCCATGATTTTGCGCTTACGGGGCCATCGGTCCGGCGATGACAGCTGGGTAGCAGCTACCACAGAAGCAGACGAAACCATGGAGATGATAGAAGGTCTAAGTCATAGATAATTCCTGACGTCAAATTGACCTTCGGGGTATAATTTTGCTGCTTCCATCACCTGCTGTTGGCTTGGAGGCATTTGGATCTTGCAGAAATTAGCACCACCAAATGAGCATTGTGTCATTTATAGGATCAGTTTTGATGAGTAAAACCCATGTCAAGTGATTGTAATGGCGTGATCAAACCCTTATATAGCAGCTTGACTACCGACTACTGATTCTCGATTCTCATCCCATCCTTGTCGCTCCTGTAACTGTAAGTATATTCATTCTTCCCTGGCCAGGTACCTATTTGATATAGTGTTACCCTTTGTCATCATGTCTGTGAGTTATGCTTCTATAGATATAATGACGACCAAGTATTCAATCATCAGGAAGAGTATTCACACTTACAAATTTGATGTTAAGGTACCCCAGGACTTTACAATGAAAGAGGGGTGAATGCATTATTTGTTAGATGACCTGTGAAGGTTGTTCTGGTGCTATCAATCGTGTACTCAAAAAAGCTAAGGATGCTGATGGTGAGCACTTTATCATCTCATGAAGGTAGGTCTGAAGGGTAGGTCCAGAAGTCACCGAATTTTCCGTCTCCCTGGAAAAACAGGAAGTTATAGTGAAATCATCGTACTTAAATTATGAAGATGTCAAAACGAAGATAGCAAAGACTGGCAAGGAGGTGCGTTCCGAGTATTATTGGTAGATTACAGTCCTTGATCTTTTATGACCTAGGTCCGCTCTGGGATTACAGTTGAATGAAGGATCTTGAATCATAAGATCAATGTTTTGACTAGGCATTGGATGCTTTAGTCTGGAGTTGTTGTATCCTGGCTAGGGCATAGCTTTGATCCTGGACTCCTCTTGTTATGCTCTCTCTCTCTACCCCCTTCCGTACTCGTTGACATTCACACGTTTTGTTCTCGTGATCTCGTGATTTGGAGAAGTGGTCGCATTTCATAAGGGCGAGATGTCCGGATCAATACAACTTTAAAATACAAAATTTATCTGATTTGCGCTGCTTTTCTTCACGTGGACGGAGAATAACTATGAGTCTACCATGAGGGTATGACTGTTGGCTCGATTTAGACTCATCCTATGTACTGTTTTTGTTCACTGCTTAGATGTGATATGCTACTGATGAATCGATGCTTTGAGTGCCGTGCTCAAATCTAGGAGTGTGCATGCTACATCTATACCATAGAGAGCGTAGCTTTTGTTGGCTTCAGTTGTCGAACTGGTTATAACAGTGATCCAGAAGTCATGAGTTTATCATTTACACTGTTTTCATATTGCTTTTTAACACAACGGCATCTCAATAAACTCGCTTAGCTGGTGACGGCTTGCCGTGTAGGTGCGTAATCTGTCGAACCCAGGGTCGGGAAGCACCTGGTTTTGGGATAAATAATTTTCTTCACACGTCTGGCAGTGCCTACCATTTGTACACGGTTGGGTCGTGAGTAAAGAACTATTCATGACGCCACAATTCTGGAAGAGTGCTTTGCCTGAGGGATTTTTCTCTCATTCTTTCATCTCTCAGGACAATTTGCAATTGCCGCTACGAATTGTGTGTGTGTTGGACAAATGAGTCGGAGAGCGATCGTGACAAATAGCAAAGGACCCATACAAATAGTGGCAGCTACAAAAAGGTCGAGCAGCATGAATACATACCATCCGGCACTGACACCACCCTCGTTCACTCCAATGACATGAAGTGGAGTCCTTGTAAGTGGTATCCTCCAGGTATCTTCCATTGGGGTTCGCACACGCTGAGACTGCTCGATTGTCGCCTCGTGATTACATATGGGGACCGAGTCTTGATTAACGTCTCACCCATCTCAAGATTTTCAGAACACCCTTTTATCTCTGCCACGATTGATAATACTTCACGTTCGCGTTCTGAATCAGAGGGAAGGGGATTCCAGTCGAAAGCCCTAGAATCGGGTCATATACTTGTGTTCAAGGAAGTCCGGTTTCTGGCTACAGGATCATCGGTATGTTGACGCAAAAGCATCTCAGGTCTGGGTGTTTTGTTAGGTGTAGTTATCGTCGTGGAGTCAGTCACGGCCTAAGCATACTCGAACAACTTTATCGGCCGGTCTAGGAGAAGTAAAAACGGGACTTGGGGAAAATGAATGGGACTCATGGGACAACATCAAGACAAGGGTAAGGTATCCATCACTTGTCTCAAGTTCAAACAGAGATTCATATGGGTCCCGAATCCACAGTCTTTCATAGAGAATCAGAATTCTCATTGGCCGGTTTCTCCAAAGATCCTTGGGTGACACCAAAAATCCATGTCGCTTGTAAGCTCGTGAGAAAATCCTGAGGTGCAGAGAGGGACTTTGAAGGTGGAGAAAAGTTCGCGGTAAGAGGTGTTTAGGCAAAAGGGAATCCTAAATCGAGGGAAATCATATGGCCCAGAGAAAAGGCAGGCATAAATGCGAGCAAGGCACCGCAAATGAGAATAAGGCCGAGGATAATCACTGACCCGGATGGTTCGTAGACATATTACACAGCAGACAAGGCATACAAGAAAGGACGGGTGGGCGGTCGTGGTCGTTATTATGCATTGTTTCCTGAGATGTGAACCTGTGAAGTTGAGTGCCTTAGTTAATCAATTCAGCCAAAAATGGCGTCCAAACTAGCTGTTTTGATTTCCAGGTCTCTGTCTCATCATCATAGAGGGCTTTTGACCTCTCAGCGTTGCCTGGCAATGTCAAGCATGGAGTCGATCGGGGTGCCTGACGGCTTTCGCCTTTTCACTGAAAACACATCGCATATCCTGCTCTCCGCTAATGATGCGTTCCTCAATCCGGTACAAGAGTTTAACCGTGATTTGAGCGTTGCTTGTATCAGGACATGGAGTGAAGACCGCAATCATGAGAAGGAACAAACATGGTGGAAAAGCAAGCAAGGGAAAACGGCGAGGGCCTGGGGTAATAAGAAACTGAAAGGTGTGCTTCAAATATCGCCTATTGCTAAAAAAAACAAACAAACCTGCAAGCAGGCATCGAGGAACAATCGACAGACAGGACAAATGTGGGGGAGTCACAAAACGCCGATCATGAGCCACCTCAAGAGAAACCCGAAGTATGTATCGACAATCTGGATCTTTCCAAAAAAAAACATCCGTTTTTGAAATCCTTAGTCCAGCCCTACGTTTCGTAGTTTTACTCTGCTAGAAGCGCTTTCGGCCACGGGACTACGCTCGATCCGCTATGCTAAAGAAATACCACTCCTAAAGTCGCTTTCGCTCTCGCTCCGCTATTTTGCAAAAAAAACTGATCGATTGTGTTTTTTTAGGTTCGTTATCGCCAACGATCTGTCGGATGCAGCCACTGCTACCATGAGAAGAAATGTCGAATTGAATGGTTTGGGGCCGTTCGAGGAGGCCAGTGCTGATCCAGTTACTACGGCGCCGAAACTGAATCCAGGTAAGGTACGTGTGAATGAGGGCGATGCATGGTGAGTTTCTATTGTTTTTTGTACGATGACGATTTTGCCCATGACCTTTTTTCGATTCGTTTCAATAATTAGTACACTCATGTATAGCCACCGAGAGGAGAAGAAGAGGGTAGATGTTGTCGATCTCGATCCTTATGGTACAGCAGCACCTTTCGTAGACGCAGCTGTACAGTGCGTGAGTGATGGAGGTGAGTTTTGCTTTTACAACTGTGAGTGCAGTTTATACTTGATATATTTTTCTTGTTTGTTTTGGGAGAAAAGGTCTACTTTGTGTTACCTGTACGGATTTGGCTGTCCTTGCGACAGTGAACTATCCAGAAAAATGGCAAGTCGGACAAATGTTCCCTAACCTTTTGCTCTCCAAAAAAATACTGAAGGTTTTGATTTTCTTTACAAAAGTTTTTCCAACTATGGTGGTGTATCTGTGAAAGCTGAATATACACATGAGGCTGTGAGTTTACCTGTGAAGTGGTTCACTGGTCATTTTTCTAAAAATATTTTTTCAACAAGGCCCTTCGACTCGTATTACATTGCCTGTCGACGACAGCAGCACGTTACGGACGTTACATCGAACCCATTCTTTCTCTCTCTATTGATTTCTACGTCAGAGTTTTTGTTCGTATCTGGACTGGTGCGACAGGAACGAAAAAGGCTTTATCGTGAGTAAGAAGTGTTTTTCTTTTTTACACTTGAAATTTTTTTGACTTTTTGTCGTACAAAGGAAAGCGGCAAATTACTACATTTGTTCGTATTGTCAGGTTTGGTACGAACAACCTCTTGGAAGGATGAGAGTCCATGAACAGAGTGGTGGAAAGAATTATCATTATGGAATACAAGCTGGACCTACCGTTTCGGAAAAATGTCCAGAATGTGAATCAACGTTGCATGTAAGTGTATGGACGGCAGATTTCTCATATATCTTTGAAAAAGTTTCAGCTGAGAAGTGATGATTTTCTTTTTTTTTTGACAATTAGATTGCAGGACCCATGTGGTCGGGGCATTTACATGATTCTAAATTTGTGGGCCGTGTGTTGGAACATGTGAAAGAGAACCAGGATCGTTATGGAACAGCGATGAGAATGAAGGGTATGCTCACACTGGCAAAAGAGGTGGGGGATGCATTTTTGTGTGTGTGGTAGAACTTCTTTTGAACTCGGGTTGTCCTTTTTTATTTCAAGGAATTGGCAGTGCCTTTTTATCTCACCGCTTCGAAACTGGCTCATTCTTTTCATTGTTGTACTCCGTCTCTCAATGACCTCGGGTATGTTCTTTTCTCTCTCTTCCTCTCTCTCCAGTTTATGTATATCTAGATCTGCACTGCTCAATGCTGGTCATCCCATTTCTCGATCTCACGCATGCGCAGGATCATTCAAAACAGCCGCTTCTCATCGTGAGATCCACGATGTGATCCGGAGCTGGATCCAAATGAACCCAGTCAAGATGGAAAATATAGGTTCAGGTTCACCTGCACGTATTTTATTGGCGAAAGAACCTCTGTAAGTTGCTGTGTGTGTGTAGGTGGACGATGGCTCAATGATAGACAAGGACGAAAGCAGATTTTAAACGACACCCTGACATGAAATTTTTTTCTAGTGATATTAAACTTGTGAGATATCAACAAAACCCGACGTCTCATTGGGGTCCTAAAGCTAAAGCAGTATCTGGCACGGGCCATAAAAGGAAACGAGATGACAATGATGATGAAGCACATACATAAAAGAGCACAATTCTTTCTTCCTTCCTCCTGTACACCAGGTATTGTAGGTATTTGAGAGGCAAATGAATAAGTACATTTTAGTTACAGAGACATGGATATGATAACAGATCGCACAATTTATGTATTTATTCCTTTTCAAAACAGACAAATGGATGTTGACTTAATTCCTGGGCCGAAGGACGAGCGTGATGATCCAATTCAAATGTCCTGGCAAGAAACCCTGTCGCTGAACCCGAGATTTCCGATGGCATAGTTGGTTTCGCTGATGATCCAATCTAAACAAAATAAGAATAATAAGAATAAAAAACTGATTAGCGTTTTTTTCTTTCAAAAAAATACCTTGAAAATGGCCTGCATTTGAGTCAACTGTGCCCATGGATGTTCACCAGTGAACATTTCAACGACAAGACATCCTACGCTCCAAATATCGGCTTTAGACGTATGTCCACTCTGTTTCACGACTTCAGGTGCCATCCAAAACACAGAACCTTGCAATGAAAATCGATGTGTCTTGTTTGCCAGTAGATCTAACAACAGCAATTATCAGAAAAGAAATTTCTGGCGATGACGACAAACTCACTGTCATTGACTTTTTTCGAAATTCCAAAATCCGAAATCTTGACGCCTCCCTTGTTGTCGACGAGGATATTGGCGCCTTTGATATCACGATGGATGATATCTCTCTCGTGGAGATAGATCAAACCCGACAACGTCTGTCGCACGAATTTCTGGACGAGGCGTTCTTCAAACGCGCCATAATTCTGTAGCAACGTCGAAACGGAACCACCGGGGACGTATTCGAGGAAAATGTTGAGATATTCTTGGTCGACGGATGAATCTTGCCCCCCCAAAAAGGTGTGAGACTTGATTCACATCATTGAAAGAATAAGGACGTTACAGAGATATTGCACGATGTTTTCATGTTGGAGGTTTTTCAAGAGTTCAATTTCACGTTCAAGTGCGTTGAGCATACTCTTTTTACGTTCTTGGTTGGGTAGAGAGCCAGTGGGCAGCTCGACTTGTTTGACGGCCATGAGTAGTCCAGTTGAAGCGTCCATGCCAAGGTATACTTTTCCAAAAGAACCAGCACCGATAAGTGCACCCTTGATCCATTTATTGGCTGAGGAAACGTTTTTAATGTCAATTTGAGTGCGGAAAGAAAGGATGGAAGACTCACATTTGAATTTGGTTTCAATTTCTTTGGGTATATCATCATCATCACCACCCAGGGTCACACCCACACTGTCATCGTCCTCATCTTCCTCCAAATCATCATCGTCCTCTACGTCGTCCAGTTCAACGGCCCTCTCGGCAACGACGACATCTTTCTCATCGACTGGGGCGTCAATATGATCACTTGAATTGGGCCAATCCTTGTCCGAGGCGGAAACAGAGCTATGACCGGTGGCTGTAGTTCCTCCAAGACTTGTAGCGGTGGCAGCGCCATGACCATCCAGAGTACCGCTAGCTCTTCTACTTTCTACTTCGGCCGTGATCTCATCGACGGTCATGAGACTGGCTGTATCTGAGCGATCTTTTTTGCTTTTGAGTTCGGTCATGTAGGATGTACGGCGAGATACGGAGGAAGAGGACATGGTTCGAGACATGGGGTAGTTGGCACGAGAGACGGATTGGATGATGGATTCCGAGAGGGATTCGGATGGAAAGGGAATGGGAGGGAGTTGGAGAGGATTGGATGAGGGGGAGATACGTGGGGAGGGAGAGGGTTGATAGTCGGGAAGATGATGGTGGGTTGTCTTGTCTGGTACAGGAGCAGAATTTGAGAAAGTAGATGATCTTGAGGGTGAGGTGGAGGTTCTCGTGGAAGTGCTGAAGCGGGAAGGGAGAGGTTGGCCGGGGTAACTGTCCCTCTTGGCTTTGAGCATCATACTGTGCCTTGCGGTGCGCTCGAGAATTCTTTTTTCTGTATTGGGGAAGTATTCCGGGAGATGGTTTGTGATGAGTTCTGAGGGAGGGCGGTGACCGAAAAAGTTGCGGAGTTTTGAGGGACGTTTTGCGGTAGCGGACCAAGCGGAGGGCGAGGTGGAGGAAGGAGGGAGACGATCTGAATCACGAGTACTGAGAGAGCTGAGGACGCTGAGGGTACTAGCACGTTTGGTGGGGGGTGGATGGAGACGGATGAGATCGGGTGGACGAGGGAGCTTTGTGGGACGGAGGACAAGGCCATGCTCTCTTGTTGGATGGTCTGGGGGGGCATGACAGATGGACATGAGTTCAGCTTCTGTGAGAGGTTCACCTGGGATTGAGGTGATGAGATAGAGTAATGGAGAGAGAAAGATGGACACACCAGGACCATCTTGTTGGCCGAAATCGAGATAGACGCCCCAACCGTCTACGGTGAGGCCACCGTTTGCAGTGTAGGCATGGAGGAGAGGGGGGTCACCGTCGTGGGGATTTGCACCAGCCTTTTTCCTGAGGACCTTTTCGAGGACATCGATGGCAGTTGAACAGGAGGCGACGTCGATGGTGTAGGAAAGGCCGTGGTCGAAGAGGACAAACTTGACGAGCTTGCGTTTGATTTCATCGAGGGTGGGATGAAAGGGGCTGCGGGGGGAGCGCTCTTCGATGGAGGATAAGGCGGAAGGGTTGGCGTAGGGATGGGGTGTGGTAGCGGGACGAGGGGGGAGTTTGTGGGAGGAGGACGTTGGTGAGACGAGGATGGCTGAGCCGTTGCGGGTGTGAGATTGAGGAGGACGAGGAGGTTTAGTGCGAGGACGTGGTGGACGATGAGGAGTGGGCGGTAGTGGTGTTGTCGGCTGTGTTGCTGGCTGTGTCGTTGTGTGGGCTGTCGTGTGGGCTGCCAGTTGTGCTACTGCCTGCGTCGCTGTCTGCGTCGTTGGCTGTGGAAGTGGTCGCAGCTGGAGTGGCGCTGGTCGTCGTCCTCCAGTCCTCGCTCGCCTGCGCAGCGATTTGACAGCACTGTAGATCCTGAGTCTGTCTCCAACACTCACAATGCCAACCTCCTTGAGCGTCCCGAGCTCAAGCTCCAGCAAGACATCGCCCCGCAGATCGTGTGCCCGAAAGACATCGGCATGGTGGGCACACTTGCAAGTGGCTAGCCACCGTGCTGTGTGCTCGTCGGACCAGCTTGCAATTTGTTCTGGATATTCACTGGAAGGCGTCGTGGGAAACGGCGAGTGTTGACCTCGGACGACCACCACAGCAGGAGGCGACATATCGTGTCACGCTTTTGTCACTCCCTTCTCTTTCCTTTACCTTCCATGCTCCTCCCTTTCCTCCTCCCTCTCCTCCTCTTCACCGACCTCGTCTATGCCTCTCCATGGCGTCAGGATCTCGTAGACTGGAACCTCAACGTCAACCAGAACGCCTCTTCTCCCATCGACTATGACGCACATCGTCAGAACAGCTCTTACACTCCTTCTCCTGAAAACTGGCGCGCTCTCCCCGTCTATACTATCCTCCTCGACAAGTTCGCTGACGGCGACCCTTCCAACAATGACTTCTTTGGTACCCCCTTCGAGTCTGACTATCGCGAAACTCAACTCCGCTATGGTGGTGACCCAATCGGCCTCATTCATCGTCTCGACTATCTCCAGGCCATGGGCATCAGAGTCATCTTCATCTCTGGCACCCCCTTTCTCAACATGATCTGGCAAGCTGACAGTAAGCTCAATTGTTTGAACTCTCTCATTCCTTGCTTATTCTTCCTTTAGGCTACTCTCCCCTCGATTTCAGTGTCCTCGACCCCCACTGGGGTACCATCTCAAACTGGCTCTCCCTCATCGACGAGATTCATGCACGTAACATGTTCTTCATGGCTGATTTCACCGTCGGTACCATGTCCGATCTCATCGCCTTCCAAGGGTCTGTCTCAATCCCTCTTCGGCACCCCTTCTAATCCCTCTGACTTGATCCCAGTTTTCTCAACACCAGCGCTCCCTTCACTCCTTCCGAGTACAACTCCATTTGGAAGCGTCCCAATTACATGCCCTGGAACTTTACAGAGTACCGTGACTTTACCGTGAGCCATAGTCCTCCCCCCCTTCACCTCCTCAAACACGCCCTCCTCATCTAGATTCACAATGACCGCAATGCCTCATGCACCATGCCTGTTTTTTGGGACGATTCAGCTACCATGCTCCAGATTCAGGCATCCGACGGTTGCTTGCTTTCCGATTTCGATCAGTTCGGTGACATGGAGGCCTTTGGTGTTCACCCCGATTGGCAGCGTCAACTGACCAAATTCGCTTCCGTTCAGGATCGCCTTCGTGAATGGCGCTCAGACGTCATGGCCAGGATTAAAGTATTTGCCTGTTTGGCCATCAAGACCCTCGATATTGATGCCATTCGTATCGATAAAGCAACTCAGGTCACCCTCGACGCTCTCGCATCCTGGTCTACCAGCACCAGATCTTGTGCTGCCAAATACAACAAGTCTAATTTCTTCATCTCTGGCGAGGTCACCGGTGGTGATACCTTTGGCTCTCTTTACATGTACGTCAGTCTCCCCTATCATTCCGATATCATCTTTTTTTGATGCACATGTCAGCGGGCGCGGGCGCACACCAACACAGCTTCCTCCAGGCTTCCTGGCAGCTGCCAACGTCACTCCAGATCAAAATCAGTTCTTTCTACGCGAGGCTTCTGTGAACGCCCTAGATGGCGTTGCTTTCCATTATTCCATCTATCGTGCTCTGACCCGTTTTCTTGGCATGGATGGAAACCTTCAGGTCGCCTATGACATCGATGTCAACTTTGTCACTGCCTGGAATCAGATGTTCGTCGACAACGATTTCCTCAATCCTTATTCGGGTGCCGTAGATCCCAGGCATATGTATGGCACCAGTAATTTTGATGTCTTCCGCTGGCCCAGTCTAGAGAATGGAACAACCAGAAGTGCTCTTGCCACTTTCATCACTTCCTTGGTCATGCCAGGAATTCCCTTGGTGCGCTTTCCGATTATCCTCACATCCGATCAATTGTCTGAACTCATTCCAGCTGTTTTATGGTGAAGAACAAAATTTTTACCTTTTTGATAACGGCGCCTCCAATTATCTTTACGGGTAAGGCTTGGTGCAGCCCATTTGTGCTCACTCACTCGACCCCATACATATATAGCCGACAAGCCATGTCCAGCAATCTAGCCTGGAAACGTCATGGTTGCTATCATCTAGGCTCGGAACAATACTTTAACATGCCCCTCGACAAAGCACTTGTTGGCTGTCACGACGACTGGAATGCCCTTGATCATTTTGATCCCACAACCAACTCACGACGCCTCTTTAGCCGTTTCTTCCATCTTCGTACCGTCTATGGGGCCCTTCAAGATGGCTTCAATCTCGTTCAGCGTGGAAATTGGACCCATTGGATCCAGCGACCCGGTTCTAACAATACTGGCACGGAAATGGGCTTGTGGTCCGTGTCTAGGGCAGCTCAGCCAGGTGTTCAAACCCTCAATGGTATATTCAACGACCAAGTATGGTTACTCTATACGAACGAGAATTCCACCAAGACCTGGTCCTTTGATTGCAAAGAAACTCTATGGATCTCGTCCCCGTTTCAGTCAGGCGTAACCGTGAAAAATTTGTTGCCGCCATATGATACCTACACCCTTGATGAGTCCTTGTCATCTTTCAATAATGATAGCAAGGCACCGTTCTTTGGCTGCTTAGCCAACGTGACAATGGATCCATATGGTTATAAAGTTCTTGTCCCGGTCAGTCAGTGGGTCGCACAAAATCCTGCCATCACCAAATTTACGCCTGGACATGATTATCGGATACTATCTCAAGCGAATACGACGTCGGTCGATATATCGTTGGAGTTCAATGTTCCCATGGATTGTGATGGTGTCACTTCAAGCGTGTCATTGAATGTGTCTAGTTCGGGACACAGTGTAGGAAATGGACAACCAGGAGTCACTCATGTGCAATGTGGACAAGTACGAAATCCAGATCCGGCTGCTCTGGTTGGAACGGATGTATCGGCTTGGTATTGGAATGCGACGTTGGTCGATGTGCCGGATGGAGTGGTCACGATCACAGTCGATCATGCGCCTGCAGAGAGTGGCAACGCGACCACCAATGTACGTGTTTTCTCCCTCTCTCGCTCCTGTTCTCTAGTCCGATCGGGTATAGGCTAGGGATCATCTCTTGCTACGGAAAGGAGCGGCGAACAACGTGATGGTTTTCCCCGAGAATGATTACGATACAGACGGTTCATTCATGTTTTCAAGCGGAAACTATATCTTTCAACACAAGGCGTTTGGTGCCGACATGTTCAGGTATTCGTGGAATTTTGGAAAAAATTGGACGCAGTGGAGGAACTGGGAGGATACGACAACCATTGATCCCGCCCTCTTTGAAACCCCAGATAACTTTTGGTCGGGTCGACACCTGATGGTGCAATGTGCGTAGTTTGGCATCCTTTAAGACTGTCCGATTGATTCTTCTCAAGATTGGAGTCAGGCAACGCTGTCGGTAGCTGCCGTCATCCACGCAGACACGCAGTACGGAGGACCAAAACGTCGTTATCCCCAACTCTTGCTTCGAGGCCCTTATAACAACTGGGGTTTTGATCAAGGTCTTCCGTCACAAATGGAATTGAACTCGGATGGTCAGTGGGAGATTGAAATCATGGCTGCTTGGCCTTCCTACGTCCAAGTCAACGTCTGGGGATATGATGATTACTTTTACGGTGATACAGACGGTGACGGTGTCTTGGATCGTCTTCCTCCCAACAGCGTCGCACCCAACTATCTCAATATGTCTGCCCCTCCCAGACCTCATCTTGCATGGAACCTACTCATTGATGATGCCACCATGACCTGGTCACTGGTACCCCGCGGTCAAGCATCTGTAGGTGCCATCATGTACTCCCTGCTCCTCTCTATACCCCCCATAACTGGTATTCTCGCCGTACTCATTTTCATGTGGACTTTCTATGGCATCAAATACAACCGGTATGGCGTCAAGACCAAGAATCACACCAACTATTTCCCTATTCTCGGATCTCTTGGGAGCAGTAGCAAATCAACTACGGATTTGAAGGACAGTATACCTATCATGGGCGGACGTAAACAAAGACAAGTCATTGGATGGCCAGAAGATAAAAACAAGAGGAGGAAGGTGTTGATCTCGACATTGGAATATGAGGTGATGGATTGGAAGTTGAAGGTCAAGATTGGTGGACTGGGTGTGATGTCCAGTTTGATGGGCAAAGCGATGACGGATGTGGATTTGATTTGGGTTGTACCAAAAGTTGCCGACCTGGAATATCCTCCTGCTGATCCCGGAGAACCTATGGAAGTGATGATTTTCGGTGATCCGTACCTCGTTCAAGTGGAGACGCATCAGTTGGACAATATCACTTATGTCCTTTTAGACTCGCCTGTGTTCCGTGCGCAGTCTACGTCGGAGCCGTACCCTGCTCGTATGGACGATCTCGGCTCTGCTGTATACTACTCAACGTGGAATCAATGTATTGCGGCTACCATTCGCAGGTACCCGGACATTGATATATATCATGTCAACGATTTTCATGGTGCACTAGCACCCATATATCTCCTGCCGAGGATCATCCCTGTCTGTTTCTCCTTGCACAATGCCGAGTTCCAGGGCCTGTGGCCATTACGAACAAAGGAAGAGGTGAAGGAAGTTTGTTCGGCATTTAACATCAGCACAGACCTTTGCCGACAGTATGTGCAATTCGGTAATACGTTCAACCTCTTGCACGCCGGTGCAACGTTTATTAGTGCACATCAGAAGAGTGTGGGTGTAGCTGGTGTGTCGGACAAGTATGGAAAGCGGAGTTGGGCGAGGTACCCTGCATTGTGGTCCCTGACACATGTGGATTCGTTGCCAAATCCTGACCCATCGGATATTGACGCGTTGGATGAGGCACCTGTGAGACCGAAGGATGTACAGATTGATGTGGAGGCGGAGGCGCAGAGACCAGGTTTGAAGAGGCAGGCACAGGAGTGGGCTGGACTGAAACAAGATCCGGATTCAAATTTATTCGTGTTTGTTGGGAGGTGGTCTAAGCAGAAAGGAGTCGATTTGATAGCAGATGTTATGCCGTCACTGTGAGTCTTTTTTTTTCATTCGACTAAAAGGCCAACGTGATCGCGCGTTTTCTTTGCGTTTTCTATCCAGGTTGGAGAAAAGACCTTCTATTCAATTAATCGCTATTGGTCCTGTTATCGATCTGTACGGAAGGTTCGCGGCTGAAAAGTTGGCGAGGTTGATGGAGATGTATCCCGACCGTGTTTATTCCAAGCCCGAGTTTACGGCTCTTCCACCTTATTTGTTTAGCGGTGCTGATTTTGCGTTGATTCCTTCTCGTGATGAACCTTTCGGTCTGGTTGCTGTTGAATTTGGAAGGAAGGGTGCTCTTGGTGTTGGTTCTCGATTGGGTGGTCTTGGTCTCATGCCTGGCTGGGTGAGTTTTTTTGAGATGCAAAGACGTTCTAATTTTACATAAAAATGTAATTTAGTGGTATCCCGTCGAGTCCAGTTCTACTGGACATATGCTTTCACAGCTGACCAAGACGATTAAAATGGCTCTCAAATCTACAGAAGAAGAACGTGCAATTTTGCGTGCTCGTTCTGCTGTCCAACGGTTCCCTGTTGTTGAGTGGCGTCAGCGCATCGAGGACCTTCATAAACGTAGTATCATGGCGAGTCGTCATGGGTCTGGTCAGAACGCTTGGAGACCTGATGATGGTGGAGGTCTTGGAATGCGGATAATGGCTGACACTGATGATTGGAATCCTGCCCTTCAACCTTCTTCTGATCCTGATCATCAACCCGGGTGGGATGAAAGGAGTATCGCCAGTTATGCCAATACGCCGATTATGAGTAGTCAAGAGTCGCTTGCTAATCCTGAAATGCCGGTGCCACCGCGAATGGGGGACGAGGATGTCAGTAGTCATTCGTCGGATCAGGGTTATGCTGATTTTATGGGGAGAGTCAACAAGGCGATTGCGAAGGATTCGTTGAGAAATGTTTCTGATCCTTTTTTGGATCCAAGTGGGTTACGGCCATTTGGGGATCATTCGAGGATATCGTCTGCGGAGTCTATTTCGTCGATCATGGATGAAAAGTCTAACTCGCCCTTGAACAAGGCGATCGCTTCGGTAAGCCTTTATTTAACTACAATCAAAGACAGGAATTAAGAGCGAATCTTTTTTTCATATATATAGTTCACGGATGCGGATGGTGAAGTTGCTTCCGAGTTTGTTCAAAAATTGCAAAACCTTGATGCCAAGAACTCTGAACGGGAACTGTCGATTGAAAAATATTTGGTCAAGAGTGAAGAAGCCTTTTTTGGAAAAGTTCGACGGGACAAGCTATCGAGTGCGACTAGCATGAGATCTTCTCAACGGGAGTCTATGTGGGGTACACCTGCTCCCTCTATCTACTCTCGCCCTAGTTGTGAGTTTTTTTCTTTCTTTTTCTGGACCGATCTTAGAGAATGTCTTTTTTCCAATTAGCTCCGAGTACTCATCTGTGCTCGAACGGTGGTGAATTTGAGGAAAGCCAAATGCATGATTCGGTTCCAGTTGACACTGTTACCATGACCCGGTTGCAAATCGCCATGTCGCGCGAGATCAAGGGATGGCCACTTTATACGATTGTGATTGCCTTGGGGCAGATGTTGAGCGCGACGAGTTTCCAAATAACGCTCCTTTCTGGACGGAATTATCAGGACAATCTTCAACTTTATGTACTAGGTGCTGTTTTTTTGGTTGCGTCTGCGGTATGGTACCCGATGTTCCGTTTGAAACCTTCTTTCTATGTTCTTTCTTTTCCATGGATTTTCTTTGGACTTGCTTTCTTTTTGATTGGTCTACCTTCGCTTAGTTCCAATCTGATACCTGCGCAACATGTGATATCTAGTATAGCGACGTGGTGTTATGCTGTTGGATCGGCTGCAGGGTTCTTATTTTTTGGCTTGAACTTTGGTGAAGAAGCGGTATGTCAAGTCCTCTGGTTGTTGTATTTCTTTGACTGATTTTTCGTTACCCGACCCTCCTCGCCAAAAAACAACACAGGGCGCTGCAACTGAAGTTTGGACAATGCGAGCATGTACGGTGCAAGGTTCTCAGCAAATCTGGGTTGCTGCACTTTGGTATTGGGGTAACTCTTTGAATGGACATTCAGACGCTTTCATTCCACCTTGGTGGATTTGTTTGATCGTCTGGCCACTCGCCTGTGCGAGTTTCCTGTTTGCCTATGTGATGCTCTATGGACTTCCCGAATACTATCACCAGACTCCGCCTAAAGTTCCCCACTTTTTCAAAACACTGTTCCGTCGTAAGCTCGTTCTTTGGTTCCTGGCGTCGGAGGTTTTGCGTGATTATTGGTTGAGTGGTGTAGGTTTTTCAAATGAATATCGGTGATCGTCTTTAAGCTGATGTTGGAAATTCTTTTCAGCCGTATGGACGTAATTGGAGTTTTCTTTGGAACGTGGATATTCCCAAGTGGCAGATTCTGCTTTTGGTTCTAACGTTTTTTATCGGTGTTTGGGCGGCCATATTGATGATATTGACGTATTTCAGCAAGACACATACGTGGTTACTGCCTGTTTTTGCTGTTGGGCTTGGAGCGCCTCGATGGTGTCAGATGCTTTGGGGGACATCTTCTCTTGCGCTATATATCCCATGGGCAGGTTCTGGAGGGCCCTATCTCGGTATTTCGCTTTGGTTGTGGTTGGGTGTATTGGATGCCGTTCAAGGTGTTGGACTGGGAATGATTCTGCTGCAAACGCTCTCACGACTTCATGTTTGTGCGACGCTTGCGCTGGCTCAAGTGATTGGATCAATATGTGTGATGATCGCGCGTGCGACGGCTCCTAATCGACTTGGTCCTGGTACTGTATTTCCTGATGCTGCCAAGTGGGATTTCAGTGATGGTATCAAAGGTGTGTATGGTGTTTTTGTGAAGAACACAAGTGGCTAGAGCCTTTGAAACTTTTAGGAAGTCCCATGGCATCGGCTCCTTTCTGGATTGCGCTCATTTGTCAGCTTGTCATTATTCTTGGATACTTTTGGTTTTATCGGAAGGAACAGCTTGGTAAGAAGATTGTTTCTCTCCCCCCCTTTTTTCCCGTATTATCAAGATGATTGATTGGTGTTTTATAGCACGACCATAGTTGTGATTTGATGAACATAGATCGGGGGATGGACAACACTACTAATATCAGTACCACTTTTACTACTACCTAGATAGGCTCGATACCAAGACGCATTAAACAGACTCAAAAGTCATCATGGACCTCTTTTTTTTTTCCTAACCCAAAATTGGCAATGTTTTTTTGGATATGGACATGATTATTGATTAGTGTAGTCGCTATCCTATATATCAGATTTTTTCGCCCTGTAAGATGCCGTAGATGATTCCTTTCACCATCCCCTGGGGTGAGATAACCCTGGGGGCTGTACTCTATCCAACACCTCTCACTAATATTGGCATAAAGTCACTATCCATTTTTGTTTCTCATTGCCCTGGGGGGCAGCAACCAATGCACTAAGAACATG
>Ga0153986_1000044_pt1 | contig 34364 bp, 42 predicted proteins | sample TSGA070MetaG_FD_104724 | JGI IMG/M metagenome (GOLD analysis project Ga0153986, IMG submission 104724) | Attine ant fungus gardens microbial communities from Georgia, USA - TSGA070 MetaG | ecosystem: Host-associated > Fungi > Mycelium > Unclassified | place: USA: Georgia, Alexander Wildlife... | reverse complement strand
TCAGTAACTCAGAGCACCTCAGCACTTTGAAGTATGAAGACATGAGCTTGATTAGAAGGAATGTATAGACAGAAAGAGTACTATACACAATGTTTGATACTATATATGAAAATATATCTTTACAGTGTAGGGTTTATCTCTCTGACGGCGCCCAACTCTGATGGAAGCTTGAAGCGAAATTTAAATGAAGTGTCCACAAATCAACATATCAAACATGTCGCACAAATTTTCAAGTCGCTATATACCTATCGAAAGCCAACAAACGCTGAAGTGAAGTGGTATAAAAAAGGTATAAACAGGTAAACCAAAATAATATATATCTATGTAAGCTTCATGGGACATCCAGGAATCGTCCAATCTTGACAAAGTTCCAATGTAAGAAATCCAAAAATCCAGTCCACCCACATAATTCGAATTAAGAGGTAAATTAAAGAATGCTACATATGTAAAAACAAAAGTCCCCGAGAACTCAATGCTTCCGAGAGTCAAATCAAAACCGTTTTCACGGTAATCAAAAACCAAAAAAAAAATGAAATCAAAGGCAAAAGAAAAATGGTATTGAATCGCACCAAGGTATCCTCTCTGCTTCACAATTGAATCAGAGTAAATCACTCAACCCGTCACTGCTTCCACCCAAGCCTCCTGCGATGTTCATGAATCTCGTAACTCGTTTTTGTGCCTTGGAGGTCTGTGTCCACTCCCCGCCATCTTTCTCATCGTTTCCAGCACTGGCGGCATGTTTTTCACACAACATTCTTCCCTCAACCTCCCAATACTCCGTTAGGCGTTCAGTGCAGGGGATACTGCCAGAGTATTCGCATGTCATATGCTCAGGATGATATCTGTCGCCAGTATGCGAGACAGCACAAGGACCTTCAATGGGCTGACCGCAGCGAGCAGCGGCACACAGAGAGTCATTGGCTTCATGATAGTGATAGGCACAAAGCGGCTTGCCATCGTAGACATAGAAACTTTTGTCTGGGAACGGTTGCTATCGAGCACAGAATCAGCAATCATGGCTGGAACATTGAATCAAAGTGACACCCACATGACAGACGTGGCAGTCGAAGCAGTCTTTATGATATTTTCCCTTGAGCTGGCCGTCAGAGGATGACACGGCTTGCTTCTCAATTGGTAATTGACAGCGACGACACTGCAGGAACCAGTCCATTTGAACAAAAATCGAAGAAGACTACGCCAGACAGACCTTGGGCAAATACATATTCTTCCAACATCTTTCACACAAGACACCTCCTGTATCAACTCGAATCCACCTCCCATCTTCAATCTCCTTTCGGCAATGAACACATGCTCTGACCTTGCGGGTTCTTTCTTTGCGAGCTACTGCAGGTTCGAGCAAAGATTTGGGGTAGTCGTTAGTAGTCCTGGCTCGTGCTGGGAGTTTCGGTAATTTGGTCTCAGGTGAGTGAGGGGGTACTTGGACGGTATTACTTCGATGAGGATGGGTACCAGGGCTCATAGTAGGAAAACCAATGCCCTGATCCCAGCTTCCCTCTCGTAGATGCTTGACCTCTTCGCTAGAAGATGTCAGCAATGATCTACTGAGTGGTTTGCCTATGACTACTTCCTCCATCACGGTCTCCATTGTTGGATCGAAGGCCCCTCCGGCATAACGTCCTGGCATAGGGCCAATACTTGTCGTTCTCGAATAAATGCTTGTTGTGCCAGCACTACTGATACTATCGCTTCTTTGGCGGACAGAGTCAAGGTCGTTTAGGCTCTTGGGAGGGATTCCTAGAACCTGAGAAATCGCTGTACTACGACCGCTATCCGTTACAGGGTGGAAACGCACACGCTGGGAATAAGTTGTTGATAGGGAATCGGAACGAAGAATCGAGCGCCTTTGGTTTTCCGGAGAACGAACTTGAACATTATTATCATTTTCGTCAAAAGTTGGATCGGCATAGGCAAGCCCGCATTCAGACTCAGACTCGGAATCGAAGTCATGATGCGAAGTCCGGTAGTTGCTATTGCTGATACTGAGACGAGACTCACGATTAGTATTTTCTGAAACAAGATTGAGTGGTAGGTTTTGATGAAACTCGTTTGAATCAAGACGTGGGTCAGGGCGAGAGGAGTTGTCATATGATAGGGATTTCAAGGGAGCCAGTCCTGACAGTAATGAGTTATTCACAAAGTGATCAACAGACAAGTTGGCTCGGACAGGGTGACAAAGCTGCTTCGGAGAAAGGAACGTTTGGGAAGGAGGTGATGATTTTGTGAAAGACTCGGGAATCAATTCGACTTGAAAGCGAGGGGACAGAGGACCGGGGGATTGTGATGAGTAACCTGAACTGGCAGAAAGAGGCGGGGTATCGGTGGCTAGCCAAAACAGACCTCAGAAGATGAAAAAGTAAACAAACTAACCAAAAAAAGACTTACCATAGGAAGCGGTATCTATATCGAGAAACTTCGGGGAGGCAACATTCGGGGAGGCAACAGGGTGTCTATTGGCTGGAGGAGCAGTGAGCGAGACATACATAGCTGCTCGGACGGCTGCAGCAAACCCCCGGCGACCAACACCAGCCATCCCAGCCTCGCCTCCGGTTTTGGTGTCAATACCGAGTTCTGTTTCCAGAACGACCCTCTCGCCTATTCGGATAGGACCTGAGAGAGAGGCAGATGACTTGACGCCATTAGAAAGTGGTATAGGGTCCCGACGAGAGGGTGTGGACCAAGACCGTTCACGGCCATCTGATGGATTGAGGGACTGCTGAAAAGACATGAGTGCAGTGTTTCCTGTCAGTGGGCTGGGTCTGAAAGACATTTTGTCGCTGTGAGGGGCGACGATGCGAGGAGGATTGGCCCTGGCGCAGACATGGTCGCCGAGCTCAGAAATCCCGACACCCTCGCTACAATTCGAACACTTGACCGTCGGCAGAATCTGCGAAATCCGCGACGAAGCCATTGTCGTCACGCGTCACAATACTCATTATTTCACTAGTACATCAGCTACCAAGCCAGAGCATCCTTTTCACACCATATTCCATCTTGGCATACACTGTCGTGCTCCGCTCCGCTTCCTCTAAACTGTGCACCACTCAGTTTCTGACCTATCAGCGAATGCTGCACGTACCTCACGACGTCCTCATTCACGATAAACCCCCTTTCACAGACCCGCGATATCGCATCAACAATTCGGTCCACCACTTCCCGACAATTCAGCGCATCCGCAACCTCCTCAGATGTTTCGGAATATCGCCCACTGCTCATGTTTGTCCTCCGCATATTTCTCGCAGGATCAACGGGCAGTGCCTTGAAGGCAGCAAATGACCTTGTTCCCGTCTTGGTTGATGCAAGAAGCTGAGAGAGACTCTCGGGAAATTTTTGAGACATACTCCACCTCTGTGCTTGGAAGGGCAAGGACATCAATGAGGATTTCCCTGAGGTCGTCGAAGTCTGGGCCTCTTGAAAGGTGTTTTGTACACAGTAACTGCTGACACGAGACTCTTGGTTTAAATCAACCCAAGTCACCACAAAACCTGCATTTTGCTCTGGATCCCGACTGGCTTCTTCGAGGGGTGACAAGATGTAGGCACCTAAATTTATTTAGCGGGCTTCGTCAGCTGAACGAAACAGGCAAAACCTTTGCTGATACCGACGATATCTCCGAGCGGTACCCTAGTGTAAAGCTTCACTTTCTCGAGGGTATAATCATAGCTCTTAAATGGATCAACGGATTACGCGGCATCATCACTTTGCCATTCTCATGCTTACCACAATGTACAGAGCCTCCATCGTCTGCAAGAAGAAGCAACGTCACTGGCTATGGCGACATTTAGCAGAAGGCTAGCTTACGAGCAGAAGAACTTTTTCTTCAAACTTGGAGCCAAATTTGGTATTCAACTCCTCAGGAGAAAACAGTGTCCATCCCGCAAGTAAGCCTTCCCCCTCAGGTAAGACACGGGAAACAGAGGTTGCTATCGCCTCCGTCCGAATCTTGGAGAGCCTAATCAGGTCTCGTGGATCAGATGACTGCAGTTTCAGAAGGAACTCTGAGAAAACAGAAAGTGTCCGATTGCCCAACGTAAAATCAAGGACTGCTTGAGAAAACCAATCACTGAAGGTAGACGTGTACATTCTGGAGATATGACGTGAGTCTTTTCCATTATCATCGCATACACAACCTTTCCCCACCTCGCCAGTGAATTCACACCATCGTTTAGTAGCCCGCTCAGGTCACGTCGACCCGTCCTGTTGAGTGTCAGGATTTCGACCGTAACCAAGTATTCAAAAAATAAACCTTGTGAAATCTCCCTATCATGTATTTACCAAAAGGTTCCGCATAACCTGGAAACCTTCAACTTACCTTTAAAGCGGAGGTTCCAGCACTAAGGTACTGCTTAGTTCAAGACCTCATCAAACAGATAGGTGACGTACTAGGCACGACTGATGGCATCACCGTTGTTCGCCCATACTAGAAATAGAGCTGAGAAGGAGGTCATACACTGGATACTAATCACATACCGTCATTGAAGGTCAGCTCTATCTCTGGTCGTTTGGCCGATGACAGATCGAGGAATGCGAGCGCACTTAACTGCCAATACATGACGTGTCGGGCAAACGCAGACTAAACAAAATGATTGACATCGAGTTAGCCGGAAGGGTCGCCCGCCTACTGACCTGAACAACATTGGTCCTATCAAGGCAGTCTATGCAGTTGACGCGGAAAACACCCTTCTGCCGTGATAAAACCATATTATCGCAAATCCAGAGATATCTGGAATGTACTGTGAGATTGGCCAATTTCGGAGAACAAGAATCATCTGGCACTTGCCCGTGTGCTTCAAAAATACGCCCCAAAGAGTTGGTCAGCTTCAAGATATTTTCGTATCTAAGAAAAACCAGTGCCAAATAGTGAACTTGTTCACTATCCCTGTGGTACAAACGTACTTCATCCCTTTTGTCTCCGCATGAAAATCATATTCCTGATATCTTTGGAGTGTTTGTGAGTCTGGTTTGATGTAAATCAACACGGTCAAGTCTCACTGTACATCCACCTCCTTCGCGTATTCACGGTAGGCTTGTGAGATTGCACCCTCTTTTCCATGCTGTTCGGCGAGATTAACGATCGTCTATCAAGATTCGTTGAGCTCACAAGCAAAAGGTGTTATAGATCGCACGAATCACATGGGGTCCATATTTTGGTAGTGTTCTCTTCAAATGTCGTCTCATGGCGTCAAGATTTTGCTCATGTGTACGATCCGAAGCTAGGACTGGCGGTGGCTTTAATCCATATCCTGTTTGTGTCCAAAATAGGGGAACTGTAAAAAATTAGACATAGCTCAGTTCAAAAGACGGATCAGCAAATTACTCGAGCCCCTTATTTGAACATAACTAAAGATATTATCCTTTCCCTCACGCTGGCGAGGAAACACCTATCAGCCACCCAGACTGTGATGTAGAACTTACAACAAGATACCTCTAGTCGCATGATTGTTTCTGTCTCCACGAAGTTGGCGACGTGTGCTGCCTCGTCAACACCTCGCCGCTGATACCGCAGGCCTGCACGATCCTTCGACCGGCGTGAGATGATAGTATAATCCACATGGCTTTCTTCTTCCTCTCCATGCTCGGAGGGTACCACAAAGCTTGCTGTCTGAAAATAGCCCTGCATTATGGGAAGAACGTACGAATGAAGCTATAAAAAATGGATCAGGTGGGAGGCAAAGTTGTCCAGAATCCGTATACCCCAGCATCAACAAATTCCTTTGACATCCACTCATTCCACCAGAATTGCTTATCAACACGACGCCAAAGTGGCAAGGTCGGACGTGGCTCTGCCAAAACCGAGACTTTCGTACCAGGCTTCGGCATTGCAGTCGGAGAATCGGTCTTAGGAGAAGACAGCGCTCCCAGACCAGTTAAAAGTTCATGTTGCCTCTGAGACTTTGCAAGCTGTTCCTGTTTATGTTCTAAGGATCGTGTCAGATCTGCTCAGCGGTAAACAAAAAGACCGGATGCAAAACAATCAAATAAAGCACCAGATGTGTACGAGAAATACATATCGCCCTTAGTGAACTCTCTGACACATTCGCGAATGATTTTCTCCTCTAAATCAGCGTGTCGCTGTCCAATTGTGGTTGGTTGTGGGGTTAGTGTTGTGAGAATGGTATTAATCACTTCCACTGGTTTTTCTTTGGCTTCTTGGATGACTTTGTCAAGTGTATTTGATTGTGGTACCAATCCAGATGCTGCGATTTCATGGGTTCGAAATGCGCTCGAATCTGGTCTTGATGACCTATTCCAAAAGGACAATCGGGTCGCAACAGCTTTAAGGACAGGAGATGTCGCCGATTGTTCAGAGGACGTAGATGCAGCTGAAGTGATTGATTGGAGAGAAGCTGAGCGGGTTACCTCGAAGTTTGCATTAATTGGGGTGATAGGTTTCACTTGAACATTAAAAGAAAACTGTACATGTGATGAAGGAGCAGAAGAGTTCTTCACAGCTTCCGATCCCTCTTTTCGGTCAACGTCTTGACTTGTAGCACTCGGCGAAAAGAGTGAAGAGTGGGCCAAAATATTATTCCGAGAAGATATCGTCTGAATAGTAGACTTGGCCAGTCCTTCTCGAAGAGGTATCGCAACCACACTCTTGATTCCATAAACCTTGTATCTGGCGTCCAAAACTAGACCTTATCTGAACCTCTTGACCAAGGTGAGTAGTTAAGGAACTCACGACTTCCAGCTTCGGACCGTGAAGTAATCACAAGAAGATATGAACCTGGCGAAGTCAATCAACGGAAGTCGCTTTCTTGATCAACAACGGACACTCACACGAATACAGCTCTAGTATACCAATGATTCCATAGATGACTGTGCACTTGCTCCAATCGTGTTTCATGCCAGTAACCTCTTCTATTTTCACTGATTTTCCCCAAGTGATACATACAAAGTTTGTCGAGCCAGGTATATGAGGACGCAGCAGTAGTCCATCTCTTGTTGCCATGATTTCCACCTGGTCATAGGGGGATGGGTGAGGTAACGGTGGTATGATATATTCTAACGCTGCAGCTGGGGCTGACGCATGCCCTCGACTATCGGGGTCTTCAGATAAAGACTTGGACGCCTTGATGAAAAGGCGCTTCATGGCTAAGATATACCAAAGGATGAAGACAAAGTGACCGTAATTCAAGAGATGGAGGGGAGTATAACAGCGGCAGGGCTAGCGTCAAAAAACGAGTTGGGAAATCAATGGTCAGGCAAGCGATGTAGTACGGATGACATCACAAATCATACATATACATAGATTGTCCATAGATACGTTTATAAAAACCTTTGGTACAGCTACAGATAAGCAAATCCGATATTCACAGAGATACGATTGCATTATGATTGACATGAGTTTTGTTGAGCCTCACTCCGGGGGACAGGATCGGGATGGGCCGATGATGCGGCTCGTTGTTGGGAATCTTGAACAAACATGGTTGAGTTAGTTCCAGGCTGAGAAAAGCGGGCGAAAAAATTGTCCCATTGAGCTGGAGAGGTTCAAGTCAAAATTGCCCCACAATCCAAAGTGATCGCTACTCACGCCAGTCAAACATCGTTCCAGGGAGACCTTCGAGGAAACCATCGGATATTTCGTAGGCCGCTAGATTGATACCCTGTGAACCATCGAGCACATTCATTACTTGAACATTTCCTTGAGCTTGGGCATTCATCGCTGGGTTCACGTTGCCATACGTATCACTTGACTTTGTCAAAGGGGTGAAGTTAACCATCGAAGCTAAGGACTGTTGCTGCTGCTGGTCCTTGGAGGGAGGTGAATGAGCCCCTGGCCCCAGGATCAAATATTGATATTGGGGAGACGTGGATGACAGACCTTCCCTGCTCTCTTCGGGTGTAATAACCATACCCGCAGGAAGATCCTTGATAACGTCTTCCCTGGGTGCCTTAGCTATAAAAACACCACCGCCTGACCTGGTGGGATCTTTCTGATACTCTAGGTTGATTTGAGGTTTGGGTGTCACACCACCAGTTGGGTTAAGCGACGGGATTTCTGCAGGAAGAAGTGGCCCCTGCGTTGCCTCATACAATAACGCGATAATCTCTGCCGTCTAAGAAGCAGACGCAATACACCAAGGATAGGTCCATAAATTCTTGAGCACAACGGGACAACTGACCTTGCGTCTGGCTGACATATGTTCCGGATTGATAGCTCTCTCCCATCTTTGGATACAGTCTCGCAGTGTTCGCAGCTTATTTACAGCCCGAGTATCCTTTCTACGTACCCAAGTGTGATACTTTGAACTTGAATATCAGTGAAAACCAGGACCTTCAGCGATGAACTCACTTGTACTAATGCACAAGATGTAGCAGCATAAGCAACTAATAGCCACACATCATACATTTTTTCATGGGCATCCAACCAGTCAATGGCTTCATCAGTCAATTTAATCAATTTGGTCCACTGTTCAACGGTCAAACTAAATTTGAGGTGCGCAGGACACGTGTAACTGATCCGCATAAAGACTCGCCAAAACATCATGCACAGACAGGCATACAAAAAATGCAGTAAACCTGAAACCTGTTAGTACGAGTACGATAGTCGAGAATCTGATATGAACCTGCGGACTGCGAACTTTCTGATCCACGATATTTCAAGTTTTCTGGGAGCAATCTCTGCCAATCCTCAATATCTCCTAGGAGTTGGTTGAGAACCTCATCTGTTGTGAAAGCAAGGCCGGAAGGGCTGAAAATTAGTCAGTAACATGATCATAATAATATAGCTAAGATTGACCTGTAAATTGCCTTGAGCACACGACCAAGTATGATGCTCAACCGGACAAGTTCGTCCATATAAAGGTCGTTCTCGTGTCCCGAGGAGGGAAGACGTACATCACAATCGTGAACATCAATCATGCAAGGATGCCCATACGCAAGGCTTGTCCTGTATGGAAGGTTGTCATCTTGTGATAGTTAGGCATAAAACAAGGGCATACCAGCGATCGCATATTAAACATGCTCCCCAAAGGCGACGTCTCAGCTCAATATTCTGTTCAACTGACTCTGCCCTGTGCAAACCTAGATCTTGGGCCTAAAGAGAAGGTCTAGAAGCTAGTCCCTGAGCCTACAACAACTGTACCTACCATTCTGATCGCAGTCCCAAGACGGAGCCACAGTGCCGATAATGCACTAGGGACAAACTGGGAATGACAATCATCACTCATAGACAGTATCAAAAGAGCTTGGACATTCGATATAGTGGCTGTCGAGAGAACATCATCGGCTTTGATGACATTGTTAACGGCGAAGCGAATGGAGTCGAAAATCTTGGAAGGGACCTCTCGCCGAGTGGCGGCAACGAGGCACATGGAATACAATAAAACAGGAGGAGGGCTGGGGGTGGATAGAAACTCGGCTTGAGTGACGACGGGTAGTATAGGTGCAACATCGGTAAAGTACGAATTAACAAGCTTCTCTAAGACGTCCTTCTCGATGTGCAGGTCTATCTGTTTCGGATGTACCAATTTTTGTTCATCCACTCCAGGTTTCTGCACAGTGATAAGGCCGTCACCGCTCCTGCTAATCTCAAAGTGATGATGATAGCGCATGTCATAGTTCTCGTAGATTCGTGAATTTACAGTAGCTTGAGAATGCAATAAATAGATAGGTGAAGTTGGTCCTAAAGCGTTATGTGAGTCCGTTCAAGACACAAGAGGTCGGCTTTGATATCCGGTCTTGTGACACTTACCCAAAATTCCAACTTCGTGGCCTGCTACGCTCTCCTTACCGAGAGTCGGAGCATTGCGGTTATTAGAATCCATATTTTCCCTTTGACTAGCCATGGCAGCGGCAGCGGCAGCAACCTCTTCTTCTAATTTCTTCTTCTTGAACCTGGTTTCCGTGATAGGCAGGAAGAAAGTACAGTCAAACGAGAACTGCTTGCAATGGTTGCAAATAGGAGGGTCCTATTACGAGCGGTAACAAAAAGCTGACCATCTGTTATTGATAAGGCTTACCTCATCAGGGAGGATGTCGCAGCGTATTTTACGAGAACGACAGGAATCGCAGGCGCGTTGCTAAAGGAGACATGAAAAGTTGGCCCAAGGCATGTAAGGATAGCTCACTGTTTTCGTACGCTTCTTGAGGTCAACAATGGGATGAGGTTGTTGAGTAGGGGGTACGCGAGGGATGTCGCTTCCAGAAGCACCAGTCTCATCATCCGAGCCTCTGTCGCCAGGTTTCCCATGAGAGTCGCCTACCCTAGATTTTTCCCGCTTGCGCTTGACACCACCTCCAGGCCCCACGGGAGAAGGAATTGATGGGGAGTGCTCAGAAAGGGTGCTCGAGCGAGCTGAAGGATACATCAGCATCGGCTGAGGGTAGGTTGGGTAGGAAGGATATCCGCCTGCAGGATGATAATGGTGGCCCTGTGGGTGAACGGGGTATGCGTACTGGGGGGGCACACCAACAGGGGGGGGTTGTCCATGCATCTGCTGGGAGGGGCAACCCTGTTGTTGATGTTGTTGAGAATAAGGAGGGCTGTTCATCGGATATGAAGGATTCATAGTGAATGAGGGATACGCGTGGTAGTAGGACCCTCGAGGAGGGTATAGTGGATAGGGAGCTGTTGGAATGAAAGATCATGAGCGTAGCACGATAAACCCATGGCAAGAGGAATAAACATACACGGCGGATATGGATATTCTCGCGGACTGAATGTTTCGGGGCGCTCGCCTGATTTCTGGTCTTCGGGTCTATGGGGCGGCCGGGAAGTAGACTCTGTCCGCCTCCTTTGCCGCGGCTTGCGGACGGCCGGCTTAGGAGAAGCCTGAGTCGGCTGAGGAGTGGACGACGTCGGAGTCGGCGGCAGCGGCTGGTGCGGCGACGACTGCGAGGGATTGGCAGGAGAGTTTGGTTTGCCGGGAGGAGTAGTCATTTTTCCCCTGGAGTTCTCCGGGGTTATAAAACTTTCTAATGGTAATCGTTGCGTCGCCAAATTTGATCAAGCTCCTCAACCTGTATATGTCTTTCGACTCTAGGTCCAACAGTGTGCACAAGCCCCCTGAGCTGCTCGTGCCTTGGTACCAGACGTATTTGGTGGCTTAAATCACAAGGGAACCAGGAAGTTTGTTGAAGGACCGCTCGCCGTTGTGCCGAATATGCCAATGATAATCACGCACAATGCCGAGTCACAGTTTCAAGCGCCGAATGAATATCCCACGTCCCGAGATCTGCATCATACAATATTTAATCAGATCTGTAAACCAATTTCACGATTTGGGGTTCTTGAACCTCTCATCAGGCCTGAAATTTCTGTCTATTTCCATCATGTGATCTCAAAGCAGATTCTCAAAGCTCTACACTGACCCAATTCAAAAAGACTCAAGTTCTGAGCTGATTCGACAAACTCTATCTGACGGGGATGAGCTTCCATCTATTCAACTCAAGAGGGCGTCACAGTGATCATTCTCATAGTCCTGTCAAACCCGTGTACCAAGACTTTAAGATGCCAGTTGCTTGCATTATCTCCTGTTCACTAAACCTAGTGCATTTCAAAGTCAAACGAGGCAGGGAATGAGCTAATTGGCAACGTGGCAACGTGGCCACTCGTAGCAATTGGTATTTAACCAACATTTTCCTTTCCAACACGCGTGTATTCGACCTTGTGGATGTGGAGTCGATATCTCACGATAAACTAATCAACTTATCAAGTTGATGTTTATCCGGACCGCCCATGAAACTGTGTTTTCACCAGTCAATCACTTCTGCGGAATTCTCCCAGAAAGATTATTATAAAGAGGGTATCCAAACACGATATGTTACGCAGCAAGACAGATAAATTAGTTCACCTTGGGATAAATAAAGAAGGCCAAATCAATGATGGGGTCTATCCCAAACACCCTCACCACTCTCTATAAGTGCTGGATTTATCTCCCGTTTGTCTTCCGTCGCAAATGCAGATGCATCAAGCCAAGAATATCCCACAGGCCGGCATAAGACATTGAAAAAATTACGTCTCCAGTTACCGTAAGAGAACGGATTGGGAGGTGGTGCTTCTGGGATTAATTTCCTGTGGGCTTGATTCCGGATCTAGATAAGTAGGCAAAAAAAACACCGTATAAGTACCTAGGAGGGTCTTCGGACAAGAAAAAGATATCGTAATATACCTGTTCAATCGTTGTGATATTAAGAAATAATAGCTGCAGTAGAATCAATCAGTCATCTGATGAGAGCTGGAAATGGATAACCCCCTGACCAATCCAACAAAGGATGGGATTGGTTGGGATTGGTGAGTAACAAAGATAGATCACTTACTCTCATATGGTATAGTAGAAGCGCAGAAACAGGCCAGACAACCAATATTGACAGACAAAAGGCAATAACACTACCAACACCCTGTTTGAGGGCCTGTCGGAAGCTCAGGTTGTCGCGGACGGTGAGTAAGTATAGATGCAAGGCTGTTGTAAGAATGATGAGAATTAAGGTCAACGCCTGTAATGATTTTTCAAAGACCGAATCGTATCGCATGACGTTCTTTACTTACGGCCGAAAGTAATAATACGAAAAAGGTTGCGTAGTTACGACGACCGACGCAATTGTTGACCCATTGACAATGGTGATCACATCCATCCACACAGTTGTCGCACTAGCTCATGCTTCAGGATAGCATAGAAGACCATTGAGATATCAGATTACCATTTTACAATGGCTTGACCGTGGAGGCCGATACGTCCTGCAAGTAGGACAATACTTCGTTCTGACGCTTGATTTTGGTAAAGTAAGTCAACGAGTCCAGAACAATCAAATCACGGCCACTCACGTCTCGTTTCGAACCTTTAATTCCCGAGGCATTGGCACTCGGGGTCCTCCATCCGAAGGTATTTCACTCGAATAAGGGGGATCAGGGTCCAATTCCCGCGGCAAAATTCCAGGATCAGTGGTTGCCTGGAAGAATGTTAGGCCATACTATGCTGGAACTCCTGACATACTGTTGCCAACATAGTTGAGATCACGAGAAGAGCCATGTATATTCCAACCGCAGCGACAGCGGGACTTTGATTTTGCCACCACCAGACACACGTCGTTCCAAACCAGACACCAGCAATAGTTAAAACCAAAGAAAATGATGCGATAAATGCCCAGGGCGAGTCACCGCCAGTCAGGAGACGCCCACCCGAAAAGAATTTGTTGTTTGACGGATGGAGCTGATAGTTGCGATACTGTCTCTTCGTTTCTGGACTGAGAATAGGAATAGCGGAAAGCGGTGGCCAACGATCTGGGGGCTTGGGAACAAATGACGGATCAGGGAAAACAGAGTCTGAAGTTTGAAAGCCAGAATGACGGCGGTCAACTGCTATATTATCACCATAGGCTCCAGAGGAAGATGTTCGCTTATGGTGCGTAGGTAAGTCATAGTTATTAAGGTCTTCTCTCCGTTTGCTTTCAAAAGTAGCACGTCCTTCAATGAGTGCAGGGCGACTATTTTGTGTTTTCCGAAGGGACTCAAAGCTAAGTCCACGACTCAATCCCAAAAATCTATCGAAACTTGTACGAGCTTTGTTCTTTGCTGCGTAGTTGGAAGTCGTCCCGATGCGATCTTGTGTACCAAATGATCGCCCCGTTGCGTCCGGACGAGTTGCACTAGGTAACAGGGGTTCTCGACTTTGTTTCACACGTTTGGATGACTGAACATCCTGTAAAACAGTGTACATATGGTCGGTTGCCCGCGACCCATCACCTTGATCATCAGAGCTGTCGGATCGCCGGTGGTTTATGTCACTGAGCTGAAAGATCTCAGGATCTTGGATAACTTCCACAGCATCATTCATGGAACCCGCAGAACTTGGGCGAGAAGAGTCGGCTTGATTATTGGGTCTCGCAGGACGAAAAAACGATACTGAGGGTTGAATGCCATTTGCGTGCGTGGCCGAATGCATGCGTGAGAAATTCGGAGAAGTGAATGTTTGGGTATCCGATGGAAATCGATAAAGTTCTTGAGGTGAGGAATGCGAAGCCGGAAAAGAGCTAATGGAGGCCACTTTGCCTATCGTCGTATCGCTATGAGACTGCTGGGTGGTGGTAGCGTATAGAGAGTGTTGCTGTTGGTCATGCAAGTTTTGTGGGCTTATGAGAGAAGGAGGGATGGGGGAAGTGAACGGCAAATGCTGTGAGGAAGACATAGAGAGTTAAAACACAAGAATAGAAGAACGAGCGGACAAAAATTGTAATTCAATGGCTACTTGAATCACAGAATTAGGATTTCCAAGGTGACATTCACAGAAAACGAAATGCCAACACCAGTAGAAGCAGTGTCAACGAGTAGGGATATGGCTTGGAGTCAGGCGTCCGACGAGACTGCAGCACAAACAAAACCTTAACAAAACCTCATGTTCCATTTAAAGAAATTTATTCTCACTCCCCCCGGAACAATTTTAGAAACCATCTGGCAAGTTACTCCGGTGAACAATGATAAGACCCCGAAAGTCTAGAATAACCTTCTCAGACGAGCGTGGAACCCAAAATCATGAGCTTCGTCAAACACGAAAAACGACTGCTGCAGAATACTGTCAGTCTAATCACAGAAAAACAGATGACACTGACGACGTCCTTACAACTCTTGATCTTGTACCAAATTTCAATGACACATCTAATGGATCTTCAAATTCTTCAGCCCGAGCCCAAACGTCTTTGTATCTTTATCCTCATCCCTAGAGCCCACAGTCCGAGAATGGATGAAAGAGTCTTACAGGGGAGGATTTGAGGGATGATTCAAATGGTGAACCAGGAATTAGCGAGCTCATTCTGCCTACTGGTGGTCTATTTCATTATCCCAGATAGTAACAATTTTAGATATGTGGGAAATGCAGGCGTGAGGAATTTTGAAATTTGCACATTGCTAGAGAATATATACAAGGACCAACCGGATGAGATATTTATAAGTGCACCTCTTATGGTCGACAACTCCCGCCATCTACAAGGCAGATCAGGGAGTTGTCCAATCTGCTTGTATGGATTGACGGAGTGTGGACAAGAGAATAAATACATCTACGTCAAAGAAAAGAGAATATATTGTTTCGACTATCGGTCAAGATCATACGGAACGATCCCAGGGACATGTTATAATCATTAGCTTTGAGCTGTGACCAAGACCCAAAACGTGATCGACGATCACATCAAATCCCGGCCTATATACATTTTGGATGATACCATCGGCTTCATTGACTATCCCATGTTCTTTGGCTCTCACTAATCAGTTTTCAGTCCCATCTTCAACGATACCAATGACCAGTTTGCAGGAATTTCCAGCAATAACTGAGTCGGTGGACAACGTTCTCCTCCTCGCCACTCTCCATCGTCTCTCTACTCCACAATTTCTGGCTCCTGTCATCATCCATGCAGCTGCAACAGCACGACGACGTCTTGTAATCGTTCTATTCTCCAGGTTTTTCAACAAAGGAACCCCACATAGCCATCTAGATCAAGGATATCTCGCCTCCCAGGCAATATCACATACAGGCAAATGGAGGGCTGTCCAGGAAATTCTTACTTATGTTTACGTCCAAGCAACAAAGGTTGCGCAGAACATGAGGAAGGTATTGATGGATGTTGATGTCTTGTTGAAGGGAATGAACGAAGACATAGATGAGAGCTTAGGGGCAGGGATGGAGATTCTGTTCCGTGTCAGTGGCGGTGCGTGGACCTAGTCCTCACAGCAACTCGGAGGCCTCATGTTTTTAGATGCCATCCCAGTCCCGCTTCCCGAGATCATTGGCCTTTTGAGGACCTCGTACATATCCGTGGAGGAACGAGATTCGCCAATTGATTCAGTGGCTGAGACAAAAGCACAGGCTGGGAAAAGTCGGCCTACGATGTACCCTGTAACTGCACTCGGCGGGACGTTTGACCATTTACATGCCGGACACAAGATACTTCTGTCAATGGCTGCCTGGATCACGTCGGAGAAATTGATTGTTGGCTTGACAAGTGCGTAGATGCCGAATATCAATAAATTTTAGGGACTTACCAGACCCATCGTTCAGACGATAGCCTGTTGCAGAAGAAGTCTAATAAAGATGTCATGGAGGACATCTCTCAACGCTCCCATCGTGTGCGAGGATTTCTGAATTTTTTCAAACCTGGGCTAGTCTACGATGTTGTACCTATCGACAATGTTTACGGTCCAACTGCGTGGGACCCAAACATCCAAGCTCTCGTCGTCAGCAAAGAGACACTCAGTGGTGCTGCAGAAAGTGAGCTGCTTGGAATGTTGAATGCCCAATCTCACAGTGCCTCTCAGTCGCGATACATAGAAAGAATCATAATCTATCAACGCTGGAAGTCTTTGTGATTGATGTCATATCTGCAACCTCTGCAAACCTTGACCACCAAGATGCATTATGGTTGAAAAGCGCTAAATTGAGCAGTACATATATTCGTCAATGGATTGTGGATAATCTGTAAGCAACATAATGTAAAGTAGTTCCTGTACCCTGGGATCTAGTAGGGGGTTTATAAGTCGAGAAAATCAGAAGCTCGGCCCAGCACCTGCAAAACACCAATCACAACACCAAATGCAGCATCGATTACAGCACCAATTATAACATCTTATATTAGTCTAATTATGTATATCTGAATAGCGTAGAAAAGCCGTTCTTCGCTCTTCTCTCGTGTTGACCTCTTGGTTTGTAAAGCCCCTCATTGCGGCCCATGAGTTGATCAATTTGAATAAGCTTGTCAAGAGTCGAATTAGCGGTTGGAGGGGAGGCACTTGTCTGGGAAGGTCATGGAATTGGTGATGCAGCTGATTTTACAGGCGCTGGGCTTATATAAGTTTATGGATGATCGCACTTTTCTTACCATCCACCTACTTCTCCATTAACCTTTGTTCACTCATTTTTTTCAATAACTCTGCTGTCCTGTAACCTTGATTACACCAAGTAAATGTTCATTTGCCCAAATGATGTTCAAGAAATCTTTAGCACTTGTCTGGCTGTTGCAGTCTTCCCTGGCGTACCAATGGCCGTCACCACAATATGATGCACTCGAGACATTTTTATATCAAGGCCAGAGGAGTGACGGTTCTAATCTCGCTTCATTGGTGCATCCATGCCGCAAGCGTACAGGGACGATGGCATCTGTAGCTGCGGAGTGGCTGCGTTTTGTATGTTTTGTCAATCTCATCTCGAAGTGTTCGTCCAACTTATCTTCCTTCGTGACAGGCATTCCATGACATGGCCACTCACAACGTCGATGATGGATCAGGAGGGTTAGATGGGTCTCTTGTTTATGAGCTTGATAGGTCGGCGGTATGTCTTTGTGCTCTGAATTTATCGCCAAATCTTAATGCATGAACAGAATTTCGGCCTTGGCTTTAACCAAACTGTCACAGATTTTGAGACATTTCCAAACAAATACGTTTCTCGTAAGTAAACTAATCTCACCTGTGAAAGTTATCAACCATAATTGTAGGGGCGGACATCATTGCTCTAGGAGGCGTTTTTGCAGTCGCAACTTGCGGAGGGCCCATTGTGCCATTCCGTGGTGGACGTACAGATGCATGGACACCAGGTGAATTTGGAACACCTGAACCCCAGCAAGATCTAGGTACCCTCAGAGAGAGCTTCCGGAAGCAGGGATTCTCGGATACAGAAATGATTACCATAACACTCTGCGGTCATACCATGGGCGGCGTTCGAGATGCCGACTTTCCGATGCTTGTATCTGCTAGCACTACACCAGGCCAACCTCACATTATTGACTTCGATACAACAACACAGTATGATAACAAAGTGTAAGCCAACATCTGGCCCTCTATCAGGAGAGATTTTGACAAACAGACAGAGTCACAGAATACCTTGATGGAACAACCCAAAACGTGCTTGTCATCACCCCAAACACAACTATGGCCTCAGATCTCCGTGTTTTCATGAGCGATGGGAATCAGACCGTGCGCAAGTAGGTCTTATTTTCCTTTTCCTCTCGAATGACGACTGCTGAAGTTGGTCGATTAAGCTTGGTAGATCCTAATACATACATGAGTCAATGCCAGCGCCTGCTGGAACGGATGTTTAATACTGTTCCCCATGGTGTTTCGTTGACAGAAGAAATTACTCTGATTCTCGCAAAAGTTTGGGGTGTGCAATTGACTATTGAAAAAGGTCAACTTGTCTTCAAAGCGAATCTTCGTGTATATCATATCCACTGTTATATGGATCATGCATTCATAAATCTTCTCACAGCTCACACAACCCATTGACAACAAACTCAATCTGAACAGAACGGTCACTATGTTTTGGTGTGACAAATACGGTCAATCGGCCAACTGCACAAATAATACGAAGTCCGCTCCGTCAGTAAACGTTGTGCAAGACGATCCGAACAACTCACCTATCACCCTTCGCATGGGAGTCTACTTCGTGCATTACAATTTCGTTGTTCCCATTGAAGGTTCGGCATCAATCTCAAAGTTCTGGTTTGAGGTTGATGAGCACAACGGGACGAGTACGACAGTGTATAATAATGGAGGCAATGGCTATGTCATGGTACAAGATCAGGTCATTTTTGTCCCAACAATGAGCACAGCGTTTTTCAGATCAAATGGATCGTACACAAAGACCTATACTAATCGAAATGGGGAGGCCTTTACCAAAGTCTACAACCTTACCGTTGCTGTATGTCCTTTTGGCTTTTTGAGAGTTTGCAAGAGTAGCTCAATTGATAATTCTCAGGTTCGGCAAGGTTCTAGTCCTTCTCGAGTCTACGCGTCCGCCTTCGACAACGCTATCCACAACTTTCCGTATGCTATGAATACAACAATAGACTTTTCACGCAATACCTCTATTTCTTCCATCAATGGATATGATTTTTACTCGGGGACATTGGAAGATACAGGGCTCCAGACAACTCTGGACCTCCACGTTGATATAGATGGATTGATTTATACCGAGGACTTTGTGCCCACGACCTTTTTGGATAATACTCCCTACACTCAGCCCTCGATTGTGAACACGGATGCTGAAGCAGTTTCTTCTTCGCGGTCCTCGTTCGTTGCATCAATATTCTATGCCAGTAGTGCTATCATGGTCAATATATTTTACATGTTCGTGTATCTGTTATAATAGATGAAATTCATGGACCTGTTGATGCTTATAATTATCTGGAATAGATAGTCTGTCGAGATACATAGTATGATAATAGTATAATAATAGTATTGAGTCTGGGTGAATAATGCCAATTCTATATTAAGTCTGTTCCGTTCATAATGCCGCACCAAGCGTAAATCAACATCTACTCTTCAAGCATCTCGCTTTTCCACTCATCTTGCTCATATACAATCCAAGCATGGTACGTCTTTGCCGTTATCAACTGGTCTCCGAAATCTAATATGCCTCGATCATAGCAAGCAGATATCGAGGCTTTAGTTCTTTCTGGTGAATTTTTCATCGGAGGAGAGAGATCATCATCCCCCAACCGGTCTGAATCGTCTGAGGACTCTGGGTGGCACGATGATGAAATTGAGCCTAGTCCAGAGGAGCAGAAGTATCGAGATATGGGGTATGATCCTCAAACAGCACAGGAGCGTGCGTACAAAGAACACCAGGACGCAAAGGCTCAACAAGAATCCATCGGTATGGGTCCAGGACGAACAGGTGTGAAAGGCGTCATCCGGGATAGAGATGAAGCTGTGCAAATGGAGCATGAGAGACGTCAGAAAAACATAGAGAATCTGCGAGAAAAGATGAAGGCAGGTAATTTGGGCGGCAAGACATATCTGCAGGAGGAGAGGGAGAAGGCTGCGAGGGGAGAGGAACGATTTGATGATCTTATTTTCAAAGAATCGGAAAGGGACCAAAAACGCGACATTTTTGGTACACTGCGAACTCGATTTGGGTATCTGCGTGAAGTCGGTGTGAAACAATATGTGAAAGCAATCGAACAGGAAGTGAGGGGGATATGGGTATTGGTACATCTTTATGACCCGGTAAGCTTGCTTGATCTTCGATACGTCCCTGCTAACAACCATTCCTGTGCACACAGTCGCTTGAACGCTGTCATCTTCTTGATTGTCTTCTAGCTCAACTTGCTAAGGATGAACCGGCAACCAAATTCCTTCGTGCGAGAGCGTCTGCACTCGGATTCACTGCAGTGAACAAATCATTATCGAAGCCTCAACAAATGAAGCGACCACTTCGAATGTTCAAGGAAGAAGATGAATTCTTCGACAATGATGTCGACGAGAGTGGAGAAAGTGAGGACGAAAATTCGCGAGTAGACGATGAAGACGTTGATCTGGAAATGCTGCCCACTCTCTTGGTCTACCGTGATGGTCAACTGGTACATAACTGGGTGAGAGTTGACTGGGTAGCCGGAGAGGGCACAGTGGATGATCTTTTGCGGAAGTATGTCCCACCTTTTTACCACTATGAACTCATTCGACAATGTGCCCCACAGTCATAACATAATCCAGCAAAGTATCTTCGCTCAGGACATTGACACCGAGCACCCAGATTCTGATGATGCAGATTTTCAAGAAAGCTTGAATAGACTCCTTCAGAGATCGGGACTTAATGACAATTCACCTGGACTGAGATGATCTTCAACTTTATGCTCATAGATTAGACCGGTAAGCTCAGTCATGTCAGTGCTGAATCCATTGAATCCATTGAATCCCTACAGATTCAAAAGTCACATCTTCAGAGCGATTCACTCTGTTTTGTGGCAAAGCCTCTTGTAATCTGAGCCCCTGTCCCACTCCTCAGTTACTATCTCGATGCATACTTTTGGATTCTCAAAGAAAAGAATTAAGTGAAAGGGTACGCTACCGTTTGGTCTGTCTGCTCAGCAGTCACTTTGGTGGAGCCTTATAGTTGTGCCAGTGTTGACCCATTCGAGGCACTGACTCCCTTGATATAAGGACCGTCGCTGCAACCAACTTTGCCGTCAAGGGACCGGAAATCACCCAATCAGTTGACTCAAGCACGAAAGAGTTCAAGCGAGCTAAGTCTGGGCTAAGTTCATTTGCAAAGTCTGAGCACATTCGCATCGTGTTGTAACTATACATTCTCCGACATGCATTGTGATCATTGAGAAATATACTGTTGATTCCACGATCTGAGCATGGATGAGGAATTCTATGTCCTCAGGCCCTATCAGGTGTTGGGCTTCAATACGAGCCGTGTTACACTTGATTAAAAGACAGCAGATACTTCAGATCTTACACACGGAAAAAGCTCCTTCGTTCAACGCTACATTGTCAGCCAGTGTTAAAATGCTCTGATAGTGTGGAATGTTGCAGTTGAAGTTGAACTCCCGAGCTTGAGGCAACTGGATCACTATCTGAATCAGATAAAGCGAATCTTAATTGACACGCGATTGACTCTTCCCTCCACTACATGTGATTATGGCCTCTACGCATGGTTCTCCAAAGACGCACAGTGAACTCATGACCCTCCTTGAGCATGATACCAAGGTCAAGGTAGCAGGTTCGTGATGAATATATTCATCGATAAACTGCAATAACGCAGTTGATAAGGCATTGACGGTAGAAAGGCTCTTTTGTTTGGATACTGATGACCACGTAAATTGCTCATCTTCTCATAGTTGATGGTGTTTTGCGTGGCAAGTTTCTCGTCAGTCCATAACGCCTCTATCTGATCGTATTTAACGTCGCGAGTTTGACCAGTCGAAAGAGAAACTCCTTAGTGCGGCAAAGGCGGATGGTTTTGGTTTTTGCAGCGTTGTGTTGTATGTCCTACCCATTTATTCAATCGTTTAGCCATTCAAATTAATCCGACACGAAAAGTGGATGGGATATGCATGATCAGGTTTACTCTCAGGAATTGTCAATTTCCAACGGACAATATGGCTGCCGCGATATTCTCGCCTGGATAGACCTGTCGACATTTAGGAGGATACCTTGGGAGAACAATGTCCCGTTCTTTTTAGTAACGTTCAAAGATCCCAACACCAAGAACGCTTTGGCCGTTGATCCTCGGAATGTCGTAGCTCGAGTTGAGCTCAGAGCGATACAGGATCTGGGTTTTCTTCCGTATGCGGGCGTCGAGTACGAGGTGGGCGTAATGTTACTCTTAGCAGCCGGAGAGAGACTTATATACCTTAGTATTTCAATTTCAAAGGTGGATCTAATTGACAATCACTCATGAATCTGCGCGAATGATTCTCCAGAGACACCCGACTCCGTCGCAAAGAAGGGATTTACACGTCTTAGTCCCCTTACGCATGGAAGTGAATTACCTTCCACTCATCGAGAAGGAAATGATCCAACATCATCTAGTGCACGGCTATTCTATGCTCAGAACGCAACTCAATAATGCGTATTTCCAGGACATCATGGATGAGGCTCTTGACTTTGGAGTCCAGGTTGAGGGCCATCGTATGATTGCTTTTGCAAGATAAATGTCAGTCATCTAATGGACACATGTAGATACTGAAACTGGACCAGGAGTCTATGAATCGGCCCTGGCCTATACAAATGCTATGCGAATGGCAGACAATGCAATTCTGTTTAAATACTTAGTCAAGAGCGTAGGAATGAAACACGGCATCATACCCAGCTTCATGGCAAAACCGTGGGGCAATGTGAGTTGGATACCAAAGCCAGTTTGCGCCTCTAACATTGTAATCCAGCTTCCAGGTTGCAGCGGGTATGCGTGTCAACTTTTTTTAACAAGACCTATTAACTGAAATTGGATTAGACATACTCATGTTTCGTTGCGTGACAAGAACGACAGAAACATATTTTCTGTCTCAAGATCGCAGCTTGAGAGTGGTCGCTCGGGCGCTGCGAATGAAGACACAAGATTTATCAGTCACGAAGCTGAAATGTTTCTAGCTGGGCTGTTAGACGGGTTACCGGATGGTGAGAAATTTGACATACTCCACAGCAATCAACTCATTCCCCTGTAGTCATGCCCATGGTATCAAATTGATCTTGAATAGAAATTCTTTCGCTTACTCTCATAAGCTAGTCCCTACAATCAATGGGTATAAACGTCTTGTGGGCGGAGAAGCTTTCTGGGCACCAAATGCTGTGACTTATGGTTACGACTCTCGCCAGGCATCGATAAGGATTATCGCACCACCATCTGTGGCACCCGAAGCCACGAGATTTGAGATACGCGTTCCTGGAGCAGACATGAACCCTTACTATACTTTGGGAGCCATATTCTTGTTGGGGATAAGAGGAATCAATAAGAAATTGCAATTAAAGGAACCGCCGTTCAGCCGACTTACACCCGATGACAAGGTTCAAAACAAAGTATGTGCCACTTTTTCTTATCATTCTATGGAGACAATCAAGGGCGAGTCCTAAAATCCAGATTAAGACACTGCCAAGGTCACTTGAAGAGGCAACGCTGCAAATGATGCGCCCTGATAGCATTGCCAGAGAACCTGAAATTTTTGGAAATGAGTTTGTGGATCATTTCGGTGGGACAAGGCTGCACGAGGTGAAAGTCTGGAATGAGGCAGTCACCAATTGGGAAGGTGAGTTTACCTGATCTTTGGCTGCTAGAGACTCATACATGTATTGCAGTTGAGCGTTACCTAGAGCTCGCTTGATCAAATAACCATGTACATGTAATACAAGGATTGATCAGAAACATAGTCAATAAATCAGGGAACCAAATCTGGTCCAGTTTTCGAGATCTTCTCGAACCAATGAAAGAAATGTGGAACATCCTGGACGGAAAAGTCCTTTGATTATTACAAGGAGGTTTGTGTAAGAGGACGCGTACTTCTGCTATGGACTTGTCCATACTCCTTTCAGTTATAAATTTGGGGATGAAACCACCAATGTCACTTGAAGTTGCCATACGCCACTCCACATTTCCGTTCTCAAGCTGTTTGACGCGTTCTACACTGACATAGTATGCTCTTACCCCCTTTCCTTCATATTTTTGCAACTCCTTGTGCTCCGAGAGATCAATGGGGATAGAGACGATCAATCTGAAACATTGATATCAGCAATGCTAGGATAGGAAGTGAGATGGTACGAAACCCTGAGGGCGGATTTGTATTTTCTTCATGAGCAACCTGAAGCACAGTAAAGATTCGGTTTGAGACAGGAAACGGAAATTTGTAGTGCAAAGCCCATATCTGAGCAGTAGGTGAGAGCTCTTTGACTTTGGTTACTTTGTTTACAATTGGAATAAATCTAGAAGCAATGTGGAAATTGTGATGGGCTTCGCAAAAAATGACGCATACTCCTTTTCATTCGGCGCTTTGTCATAAGCCATTTTGTCCCAGAGTTGTTGAAAAGTAATTTGGTCTGGTGGATGTTCGCTGAGACGACAATGCCAATCCCCGGAGTGGAACAAAGTTTTGACGCCAGCCAACGTTTTGCGCACTTTCCACGTATCAGTTGACTCGATGAGTTCACGACCAGCAGCAATGATTACTTCTTCCGAGGGGATTTCTATCCCTTCTTCTTAGAGCTTGGAGATCATCTAGATGGATCAAGACTTGCCAGAAGGCCTGAGAGCTGCGATATTGAGGACGAATTTGGGATCTGCCATTGGATGCTGAGAAAGAAAGACAGAAGTGGCGGATTGCTATTCTTAGCTTACTATGGAATCGTTCAATCACTACTACAACGGCAAATTTATGGAGCAACAGCAGAAAGATTGACGTTGACAAGGCCGAAATAACGACTGCGACCATGCTCAGCCTCATCACGGGGAAGGACCTCCCCACGTTCCAGCACGACACCAACAAATCGTCGGGTGCCTCGCATCCATTTCTCCTTATAAAACCGAACGAATCCAGGGGCAATGGCGTATATTGTGTGGTCCCGTCCCATCTTGACCTGATAACCATCGTGAGAGAGATCGATATCCAGTACAAAGTCACACACATGCTGTCCTGGGTGGAACAAGGTGCCCCGTTGTCGCACAATAATGTTGCCAGAAATCACCTGTTGGTCTGGGAAAAAAATGAGCCAGTGGTTCATGAAGATGGTCCACATTACAAACCCGAGAACTTTTTAATACCAAGACGCTTGCCAGGAGAGCCTCCGTGATTTTGAACGGTACCTCCTGCTCTTTTTGTTGCAGTTCTGACTGAGCCTAGATGAACGGTTAGTAGCAGGAGGAATGAGACTTAAACCGCAAACCGAGGAGAGAGAAAGGCGAGCAGATGGCATGAGGAATACGAGTCAGAAAGGACATGTCTCGCAGCCGACACAAAAACCACTCTTGGACCTCGTTTTCGGCAATCACCGACCAGGATTCATATATTACTATACCTTCACTATCCCACTTTTATCTTCTTCTCCTCTCCATACAATGGTTCTACTCGTCACATCTGATAACGAAAAGTTCCAAGTTGACAAACAAGTCGCAGAGCGCAGTATTCTCATCAAGAACATGCTTGAGGGCATGTCTCGATTTTTCCCTCAACATGTCACACGTCTCAATTCGGCTTTCCTTTTGCAGATGTCGGTGAATCTGACCAGCCTATACCGCTACCAAACGTGAGCTCGAGTGTCATGAAGAAGGTCAGTAGCTGGAGCGCGTTGTCGAGGTGCGATCTTGACGCTTGCAAACTCTAGGTCCTGGAGTACTGCGAGAAGCACAGAGACGAGGTCCTCCCCTCCACTGATTCGGAGTCTGGTCAAGATGAGACCCGCAAAAGAACTACTGATATTAGCGAGTGGGACCAGAAGTTCATCACCGTGGACCAGGAGATGCTCTTCGAGATTATTCTTGCTGCCAACTACCTTGATATCAAACCCCTTCTGTGAGCTTATCCTTGAACCTTCTCTTAACCATGTTCCCAATACTTGTCTCAGGGATGTTGGTTGCAAGACTGTTGCGAACATGATCAAGGGAAAGACACCTGAGGAAATCCGTAAGCTCTTCAATATTGCCAATGACTTCACCCCCGAGGAAGAGGTAGGAAACAATACTAGTGCAAGGAAAACATCGGCTAATTGATATCGTGTAACTTAGGCGCAGATCAAGAAAGAGAATGTGAGTAGCGATCGTCTTGTGCCCCATGGAAGTTTTCATCTTTTTTTCAGGAATGGGCTGAGGACCGATAGGGATTTTACACCTCATACTCCTACTTTTACTATGTCGCTGTAGTATTGTCATAATCAACTTCCATTTCTTGATATTTTCATGAACATTACATGCTTTGTGCACGGACCTCTATCCTTGATTGGTTCTTCACTTTAGGTAATATTGACCCAAGCTCACATTATCGACTCGTAGTCATTCTATCTATTCCTTGTTTTCTATGTCTGTCATTCCAGATCTTCCAGGAGATATTGTCCCACGGAACTCCGACCAGGAGCGTTGGCTTAAATCCCGCGTTGGCAGATTATGCCATATGGATTCCGAGCGGTGGGTCTCGGTTGACTTCAGGCTCAGTTGTGGCAGCTCATACTCAGCCCAGCTTTCCAGGCAGTCAGCCAGTTAGTTTCTCTGTAAAAGATTTGGCAAGGCTAGAATACCACGAGCAAGTTCTCCAGCAGTTCCGTCTAACCTTTCATTGACTCCTGCCTCAGTTTCTGGGTATGCGAAAAGTCTGACGGTGTTCGCGTATTACTGTTAGTTTTGACGGATCCTGCGACCGGTGAGCAGACGGTTTTTATCGTGAGTACAGCAGGCAGGCTACAATTCTATACTGATAGTTATATTTGATAGATTGATCGTCACAATACTTATCGTCAACTGAGCGGTCTCTACTTTCCCCATCATGAAAATCCCATGAATCCGCTCATGGACACACTGGTAGATGGTGAGCTTGTGGTCGATGTGGATCCACGCACACAACGGGTCTCTTTGCTTTTCGCCCTCTCTTTCAAGTTCTTCTGATCGTTATATGTAGGAAGCCTTGCGATACCTTGCCTTTGATTGTCTAGTCGCAGACAATCAGAATGTCATGTCCAGACCACTGGACAAACGCTGTGGTGTATGCCCTCTGCCGCCCTCTGCTATGTATCTCATTCACTTGCATGCTCAGCGTCTGAATGCGTGGTTCTTCAAACCCTACGAAAAGATGATGATTGACCATCCTCGCATGGTTGATCAGCAGCCCTTCGAGTAAACTTTCCTCAGCCTTGTCCTCATCTTGAGTTGAACCTGGTTCTCAGAATTCGAGTAAAGCAAACAACTTTTTCTTATCATGTTCGAGCTGTATTCGATGGTATACCATTGCTTCAACATGGAAACGACGGCCTCATTTATACGTGTGTTAATGCTCCTTATAGTCCTGGGACAGATGACAACATGTAAGTTGACTCACATATCTAGATAGTCGCCTCTTGCTTATCTATGCTTGGCTAAAAGATTGAAGTGGAAGCCGCCATCGGAAAATTCGGTCGATTTCAAGCTCGTTCTACGCTTCCCGCCACTTCCACATGATTTAACAAAACCTGATTTTCATGCCAAACCTTTGTTTTTGCTGCATGTGTGGACTGGGGGTGACCGTTATGAGCAGTTTGATGAAATGTATGTTGAGGACGAGGAGTGGGAACGGTTCGTCTTTCTTTTTCCTTCTCTCTCCTCTTTTCAATTCTCTATTCTTGCATGGGCTTGGAACTTATCGTGGTCTTAGTCTTAAACAGGGTGGTGAGCAGATCGATGATCGAATTGTCGAAGTCCATTGGGAAGTTGACCATTCACGTTGGCGCATGATGCGATTCCGTAATGATAAACCCAACGGGAACCATCTCAGCGTCGTCGATAATATTATTCAGAGTATTGCAGATGGGGTAGAGAAAGAAGCAGTAAAGCTATTAAATTCTTCTTTCTTTTGCACACTGTAACTCATGGCAACGTTTAAGCTTCTTGAACGCTCTGATGTAATCCGCAACGCTTGGAAGGCACGCCTACGTAAGTCGGCTTCCGCACCTTCAAATCAACAGTATCCACCACCAATCCCATCGTCAAAATCAATGCCACCTCCTCCACCTCCACTACCTCAACAACAGCAATCATCGTCATCACGATCAATGCAACCAGGACCCCATCTTGTGTCTCAGGCGGAAATGCGCTACGGACCTTTTGCTGAACCGATGTGGAGCAAAGTCGCAGGACCATCCACAATTGCTGGAATGCAGCGCTAAGTGTCCATTGATATGTGCCTAGCGCTGGAATCATGCTTTTGGTCTTGCTTTTCGGTTCCCTTTCAAATCCTCGTATCGTATTCATGGTACCCAAATCGGAAGCATCAGTTTTTATCACAACATGTAATTGTTAATCACGTATTGCTCTACCTCACATTGTCTTAACTTCCTTTTCATTTGATTAACCTCCTGCATGTAACTTTATGCACTCCATGTAATTGTTTTATCACAATATATATCTCCCACCATTGACGTGACGATCAGAAACGTGTAGCTATCTTCAATCATTGGTGCCTTGCGTAACAACATGACCAACATGGCAACATGAATGAGTCGAATGACTCATTTGTTCAACGTTAAAGTTAATGAGGAATGGACAGAAATGATGATGAGATTGATCCTATCCTAAGTACATCTGCTTTTGCTCTTGTGCTTAGTGATTTCGTGTGAGTTTGATTGCTTGAAAATTATTTGAATCTCATGTTCATCAGAGTGGATCGAGGATGCGACTGTACAGTCATGGCACTTAAGAATAAACCTTGTGTCAGCTCCCTGAGCGAGATTGTTCTCAACGCAATGTGTTTCTCAGTCTGCAAGACAAACAAAAGGTGAAATTGAGAAATCGTTACAAGTTTCGTAAGCATCAACAGATATTCTGAGAGCAATTTGAATGACAAGGGGCGAGGCATAGCGAGAAGATGACGAGGAAATGGAGTGCATATCTAATCGTTACAAATTGGGATTCAAGTAGAGCGAGATGGGAATCAAGGGGCGAAAATATCAAAGCTGTCATCACGATTCGTCGGAGACGTGCTGCTGTATCCTCGAGAGGAGAAACAGCAGGAGCTATTCATGAAAATAGAAAGATGTGCAAGAAGGATGAACATGTCATGAAAATAAGTTGAAAAATTATCAAGTGTGTCAATGATGCAGTGAATGAATAAGCAAGATTGCGGGAAAATGTGAAGATTGCTAAAAAAATGATTTGAGATGCGAAAGACTTTTGAATGCTTGGAATGGGTACATGAATGTAGTGGGATACCACGACGGCGGGAGGAATCAGAAGCACAGAGTTGGCAAATTCCCATGGCTCAATTGAAGAAGTCTAGAGCGGAGGAAAGAGGCGAAATAGCGAAGTCAGCATAATGACTGGGCTTTTTGACCCGCAGAGAATAGGTATCCACGAAGCTGAGCGAGCGAGAGCGAGCAGGGACTAGCGTACAGGGAGGGAGAGGAGACAGAGGAGAGTCGAAGAAGCCCATGTCCAGCGGTGAAAGGACGTCCTCAAACGAGAATCCTGAGCTGGAGTCTATAGACGAGTCCCGTTTGCAGGGTTTACCCGGAGCAATTGTAAGGGCTGCAAACTGCGCAATGGGCATGGCCTACATTAGGTAAGACGAGTTAGTGTTAAGAGTTAGTTTTTAAGGAGATTCTGCTAAGAGTACCTCTGGAACATCTGAGGCGGTTGGGACCCAAGGCAGTTGCACAAGACTCGGTGGCTGTTGAACGCTAGCATCGATGGGGGAGGCGTCGCCGATGTTGTTTTCAGTGAAGGGGGCGTCGCTGACATCGACAACATTGGAATCGCACTGGCCCTCGGTGACTGTCCACCAAGTGATGTCCGCAAGAACCCGCCTGCCAGATGTCTCTGACGATGCAGAGCGCCTGCAACGACGAGCGCGGGCGGAGGCAGAAGAGTAAGGAGAGCGACGGACTGCTGCAGAGGAAGGAAAACGACGAAGAGATGGCATTGTGAAGAATGGTGGCCGAGGGCAGGGCCTTGAAGGTTGGAGGCAACATTCAAATCTGCTTTTTCTCTTTATATAAGAGCAAAAAGTGTCACTCTCCGTCACTCTTCACCTGTCGTCTTCCCTGTCTCCGGTTCTCAATAAAACCAGCCACCAGCTCCGCACATGGCCCTCCACCATACCCAGTCTGACATTCCCGCATGCCGATCTCAGTAATCTATTCGCTTTGGCCAGTGTTCTTCATGCCATGCTTGCTTTGCGGCGATTTCCATCTACGGACGCCGAGCAGTGTGATGGATACGGATCATTCCTTGACTTTACAGTCGTTCAGCTCAACGTCACCAACTTTTTACTGACATATGCACGCGTCTTTGTGCCCATGGACATAGTTGCCTTCAAGCTCATACGTAACCGCGCGTTTGGGACGCTGGGACGCGTCGAAATTAGGTTAATTAACGCGTCATCTTCCTCGCTGGTGATCATAGGCCGGTCTCTTAAACTCCACCAGACAGTTAGATGCTGTCTCTCGTCGGATCCGTACTATTGACATTAAGTCATTCAGTCTTTAATTCTTTCGAAAAACGAGTGTCTGGTTCTCGATTCTTGTCTCATGTCAACCCATCAATTGGCTAGTGCTCAATGGTTCACGATCGCTGCACATCCCATCCATTGTCGCTGATTGGTTTAGCAGCACCCCAAGACCAGAGTTGTGACCATGGTCGTTCTCGTACAGGAGCTCTACGTCAATATTTCATCATTTCATAGCAGTTTTATAGATAGGGGTTCAATCACACTTATGGCCTTCTCGTTGTAACAGTTTTATATGCTGAACGTAATGCAGTTGTTCTGCATTTGGTATTGTGCGACTGATGGATATCAGGTCCTCCAATCAAACGTGACTCAGCAGTTACAGCGGCACCAAACTACTTTTGTAGTCATCCACCCATGCCAGCTGGGAATCCATCACCGGTGGCGTGGGCTTGAGGTTTGGCGATAACCCTGAAGGCTGAGAAAGCTTCGCGAAGGCCGGAGGCGCTGAGTTGTCTGACACACTCACCAATAGCACTTCACGAGCCATGGGGAGGTGTTCCGACCCTATTTTTTATTTTAATTTCTTCTGATCGACTTTGCGACATTCGTCGACAGGCCATTTTGGTCATATCGCTGGTGAAAGAGAGGACTTGTGTCAGTCCTGTCACAAACCATGGATTGAAACCTACATTTCCTTATGAGTATTTAATGACTACGATGTCTCAATATCGTCGGTTATCTTTTGACATGTGGAACTTGGTCTCATGGTTTGTTCTAGTTCGCCCACATCGTGTGAACGGGTGTTGTGAATTGGCCTTGGGAGTGGAAATTCATCTCAGATGACATGATCTCACACTTCATAATTGATATATCACCAATTCTCGGCGGAGCTTCAGGATGACCAACCAAATTTGTCCGTTGTCACTGCACATTGGTTACTCTCTGTCCCAAACTTTCCATGTAAAAGCTTACCTCATCTCGTGCTTCATAGAAGTCCTGCTACGTCTGAGCCACGAATGATTTCTTGCGATAGACAAGACGGACCCCTAATTATTCGGTTTTGACATGGGAATTCAGGTACGCTGACGCCCTGCTGTTTGAACTTGTTCGCCGTCACTACTGGCTCACCACCCGTTGCATATGCTATGCGACGAGGATAAGAAGTTTGATCAGTTAGTGGTATGAACATTAGGTCTCCCTTGAAGATTCCAAGGAACGAACAATCCATTTAATGGGTGGTGGTTTGAGACGAGGATGGCAGGTTTGTGTACGTAATTTCTGTTGACATGGTGAATCGAAAGGGCTATTTGGATCCTGCTGCCAAATTTGCATATAAATCAACTATAGCTGGAGTATTTCGCGCAGACGCAAGTCTAGTCCATATCCATTTGGAACTAGAATTGCCGCAGTATCATAGCGGGCCATTGTCGGAAGTTTTGAGCAGTGCTGGCACGCCGGCCAATGCCGGATATCCGCACCGGGATGCCGTCTAAAATTAGTCTTAGCTATAAGATTAATCGTACCGAGTTCACTGATATTGGCACCGCTATATAGTCGTATATAATCGAGTGGGTCAATATTCATGGAAGCCAGGTGATTCCTTTCCAGGCACCTGCTTCTCCTCCTCTCATTCTTGCATCGCTTATCTAGGAGCAATGCCCTCTCAACCACTTAGGCCTTGTTTCCTAGTCCCATGTCTGGCTCAGTAGTCATATTATATGGTGCTGTCATTACTCCTGTCGACTCAACGACGTGGAAAGCCTTGCCCATGTGTTTGATGGGGATCGGCTCGACAGGGAACATAGATTGGATGCTGGACTATGTCAAGGAGAATCAGTTGGAAGAGGCACTCAACCAGAAGGGCTTCGTCATCAGCCAAGTAGTATATTTAAAGGATGGTGAATTTATCATTCCTGGTTTCATTGATACTCATACAGTATGTGCATGCATACCCTTTGTCGGGCTCTCTACTGATAATAGCGATACCAGCATGCTTGTCAATTTCCTAATCTTGGAAAGTGTGTCTCTCAGTAATGGTCTCTTATTGTTATGCTCACCATGAACCGAAGAGGTGGTCAATATGAACTGCTGGACTGGTTGAGTAGCGTTACCTTCCCGAAGGAAGCGGAGTTCGCAGACTTGGATTTCGCAAAGAAGGTGTATAATGATGTTATACGGCGGTCATTGGACTCTGGAGTATGTTGCCTCAGTCATAATGTGGCTCCCATCTTGATCTTGCTCCCAGACGACGACTTCGTGTTACTATGGTACCCTTCACCTGGAAGCTACAAAGATACTCGCAGATGCTGCAAACCAACTAGGTAAAGAACCTTCATGTCTGGTGTGCCTATTATCCAATTCTGACTGATGTCATGGTATTACTTTCAGGTCAACGAGCATTTATCGGGGTACGTCATTCATCTCGCATTTTAACGTTCTTTTTCATAGCATCAAACTTCGAGGTAGAAGTGCAGCATGGATAGAAAAGGAGGAAGCGCGGGATCCTACATAGAAGAGAACGCGGCGAAGTCTCTACAGGATACTGTATCGCTTATTTCTTATATACGTTCGCTCATTCCCGTCTCAAGCCACGCAAACATCGGGACCGCGCCAGAAGCACTTGTGCAACCTATCTTGACTCCTCGTTTCGCAATCTCTTGCACAAGTGAAAACCTCCGTGGAATAGGTGAACTTGCGGACCGATATGACGTACAAGAGCGGCGCCCTAATGAATCCCGGATGCGGATACAAACTCACATATCGGAGAACCAGGGAGAAGTGGGACATACTCTCAATCTTTACCCTGATGCAGACTCTTATGCCCAAGTATATGATTTCCATGGACTGCTCCGAGATACTACCATCTTAGCACATGCGGTTCACCTATCTGACGACGAAATTCGACTTATCAAGGCACGGAAAGCAGGCATTAGTCATTGTCCTACGAGCAACTTCAATTTGAGGAGTGGTGTTGCTCCAATAGGAAGATATCTCGATGAGGGGTTAAAGGTATGTTTAAAAGAAGCATTTGAAAATTCTGATTGACACTTGACCCAGGTTGGACTTGGTACAGACGTATCGGGTGGGTTTTCTGTGTCAATTTTGAACACGATTCGAGATGCATCAACAGCATCCAAAATTGTCGCCATGAGTAATCCGTTCAGTCATGTACCTGAGGAAACTACAAGTTCCACTGAGGCAGTTGACAAGAAACTAGCCTCTCCACCTTTTACATTACCTTCCGAATGGGCTCCGGCTACCTGTTTTGCCAACAAACAGCTTCCCATGGAGACACTATTTTATCTGGCGACGCTGGGGGGAGCGCAGGTCTGTAATTTATCCGACAGGACTGGATCGTTTTCTCCGGGAAAGAGCTTTGATGCTCTGCTAGTTGATGTGACAGGAGATAAGGGAGCTCTTGGGCTGTGGGGTATGGAAGCTAAATCGGGTGGGGACTCAGATTTGAAGAAAAAGAAGCTTGAGGAGAACTTGGAGAGATTCTTGTTCTGCGGTGATGATCGACACATCCTGAAGGTCTTTGTCCAGGGACGTTTTGTTGGTGGCAAATTATTCCGGAAATGAGCCTAATCAGAAATGGTGTCATATATTACATAAGAAGATCAAATGATTTGTAGTACAGTCAAACCTCTAATAAGGCATACCCCTCAGTCACAGTCAGTCACAGTCAAAAGGTATGCCTTATTAGAAGTATGCCTTAATAGAAATTTACCTCTTTTTAGCTAGAAATTGACCAAAAACAGGGTTATTTCACTTTTCTGAGTCTACTATAGTATCTCTACATGTAATTAAGCCTTGTGAATAAAGAAATCAGTAATAGTTTTTCATTGAATGAGTCACTTCTAGCTGTGTTTCATGCCCAAAAATTGCAAGGAGATTCTCTAGCTTTTTTGAAAAAGGACCATCTATCTCTGCAATAAACCTCTGTATTGTTGCTGTACCATGGAGGGCCTCATAATGGCTTGGGCATTCAATAACAAGTGAATCATCATCAATACCATTGTCTC
>Ga0153986_1000043_pt1 | contig 34574 bp, 40 predicted proteins | sample TSGA070MetaG_FD_104724 | JGI IMG/M metagenome (GOLD analysis project Ga0153986, IMG submission 104724) | Attine ant fungus gardens microbial communities from Georgia, USA - TSGA070 MetaG | ecosystem: Host-associated > Fungi > Mycelium > Unclassified | place: USA: Georgia, Alexander Wildlife... | reverse complement strand
GGAATGAAGCCAACTGCCCCTAAGTCAGCGATGACAAAGAGAACTCGATAAGAGTTCCCATTAGATTATGCCCTACTTAAATACAAGCAACTCTATTTACTGTCATTTGTACATCGGAGTTGATGTCAAGTCATAATCGTGCAATCTTATTGTTATCGCACTTTGGTTTTTAGAAAATAAAGAAAAGGAAAATAAAAGAAATATAAATAATGACTTAGCCGTTGTGGCTAGTCATATACCTGTAGGGGTGATTCATGACAGATGGCCCACTTACCAGTATATCCAACAGTTAATAGATAGAGTACCTATGAGAGGATCTCAAGTGAAGCAGAAAGCTGAGTGAGACAGCAGTAAGAGACAAAAAGGAGCTTTGCTTAGTAAGCAAGCTCCACCTGTGGATTGGGCAATATTACAAATATTACAATATGTATATAATTTAGTTTAACATCAGGGATGTTCAAAGCACTGTCAATGTTGTCTAAGGAATCAAGGGTTTCATAGGGATAGGCTTTTGAAGACGTGGCATGATATCTGGTTAATCCAACATATCCAAGAACGGGAAGTGAGTTGATTGGACTAGACAGTAAGTGTGACTTCATGTGACTTCATACTGGCCAGCGGCACAGTGAAAGCCTTGTTGAGGTAATCCCATTTACAAAACAATCAGCTCAGGCATCGTAAGAGCATGTAGACAGCTGAAGGGCAAGTATATCTTTTACATTTCCTGGGTCTTCGTCTAGTGATGAAGTCTAGTGTACACATAAAAACGTAGCCTTAGATAATCAGTTGACGTATACCAGCAGTAGTACCACATCAGTCATATTCCCTAAAAATAACACACTCTATGTTGATTAGCCGCTACGAGCGCAGTCGAACAGTAGTTGAACACTACTACAGCAGTTCTGATGGACAATAGTATTTGGATGATGAAAATCAGAATAACTAGCTGTCATCTGTCAAAAGACTTCCCCAAGTGGATAAACTAGTTCAGCCGGTGCTAGACAGTCAGGAATTTCATCACATAAAAACATCGTCTTGATCTTCAGTCTAAGCGATATGTCAAAGTACTCTCTCAGTATTGCGCGTCCCCTTTCTCTCCACGAGTGATACCGACAGAGTAGGAACTTGGGGTGGCCAGAAAAATGATTGCTTGGCACTACTTATGTTCTATGTTCCTATAACAATAGTGTAAATAAGATGTTTGCAATTGTGTTTTAATCTAGGGGTATCGTGAATAGGCATAATGTCATAATTTAATAATCAGCAGGGATATGTTTTAAATGGGTCATGACTTCTAGCTCAGCCACAAGTCCTTTTCATATCATACTTTAGCACAGAGTTTCTTCTCAATTGACAGTCTTGCCCCCCAAATTCCCAATGAACCAACGATGACGGTGCATCCAGAAAACAAAATCATAGCTTGGTAGGAGTGTGAGCTACTGTGGGTCAGCAGTGCACCTGCGGCTGGATTTCCAATAAGCGACCTATGGAGATATTTTCAGATAAGCCATTCATCTCATGATGATCGATAAAATTTGGAGGAGGTGAAAGATCTATGTAACAACTGGATACAATGATCGCCGCGGCCACGGCCTTGACGTAAGGATAGAAAAAATGACTTACGGTACAGATATAACACTATACAACATACCCATTCTAGTCCCCATCTGGTCCCTATCCGATATACGGGCAATTGAAGGCGTGAGCACAGAAATAAAGGCACCCGACAAGAATCCATAGACAGTGGAAAAGACCATGAGGCCAGCCAGGTTCCGCACATTTAACCACAAGATGAGTGTTGATAAACCAGAAAGGAATGCAGCAGGGGTGAGGAGGTTAAAGTGCCCGATAGTGTCGGAAATGTACGCTGGGGCAATCCGTCCAAGTATGCCACCTGCATTCATAACTGAGAGCAAGTAGAACGCCAGTTCCGGTGAGATCTTGAGATTTTTGGCAAATTCCACGACGTAAAAGAAGGGGATGTATAGGCCTGGTTGAGTTTAGAGCGAGCCTTGTCAGTCTCGTCAATGAAGTCGCGTACCAAGGGCTACAAAACTGCTTCCGAGGGCCAGAAGTGAAAACCGAGGATCTTTAAATGCTGCCAAGTCAATGTATGGACCTGGATTTCTATGCTTCCTGCAGGCAGGGTTGGCGTTATCCCCGATGATTTGGCGATTATTTGTCACTGTCAGAGTCGCCAGCGTACAGCAAACGCCGCTGATCAAAGCTGACACTCTAACCCCCCATGCAAATCCCAATTTTTCAAATAGGTCTTTAATGATGATTGGGAAAAGTACACCACCTGGGTACCAATTTGACTTCGCCTCCTCAACAAAGTAACAAAGATTTACTCACCTACACTCGACCCCGCTGCTGCAATACCTAAAGCCGTGGCGCGATATCGACAAAAATAGGTCGTGATACTAGCAAGCGCAGGGTAAAACCTGATCATGATCAATCTTCCATTTGCGCTTCAAGTTAAGTGGAGCTCACATAAGAGCTACCCCAAAACCGAAGAGGAGGCCCTGCGCAAGGATATACTGCCAATATGCAACCGAAATGCTCGTGAACACCAGACTCAGAGTAAAAAGTATACTCCCAGCGATCAGGAGTCCGGTTGGTCCATATGTATCAAAACAACGGCCAATCGGTGCACCCTACGAATCCAAATCAGTGCTTGAACTTGACAATTCAGACAAACTATGTTCACTGAGAGGAAGAAGACTAGAAGCTGCAGCGAGCCTATCCATGATATGGTGGACTGCGACCTTGACTTGAGTTGATGACTCGAATACCACGTTTGGAACGTGCCAAATGTATTCATTTGACCGAAGGTAACCAAGAGAGAGACAAAAGCGCCGAACACAGTTAAATACCCTTTTGTCCCTGGACGCTCCTCTCTACTCTGGACGTCGAGTGCCTCTTGTTTTAATCCCAGTTCAGCTTGTCTCTCTGCTACAGAGTTTGAGGGGGCGGCGGTACTCGAAACAACTGAAATTGATCCAATGGTGTTGGGCGTCGGATCTCTCTTCTCATCGTCATTCATTTGCACGGCTGCGTCGAAAAAGGGAGAAGAGCTGGAGGGGGAGGCGAGAAAGGCCTTTGTCAGGGTTCTCGTAGTTCTCGTAATGCCTTTTATATCGATCACATGTATCAATTTGGAATTTTAGAGTAAAAACTTGATCATGGAAAGAACCGCTGAAGTCGTAACAGAGCATTTTTCCGTGCCTTAAGGCATTGTCATAACTCGAGTGAGCCGAACACAGATTTTCTGATTACAGGATCAACCGAACATCACGGAATTGCGTGCCTTGGCCTCAATGTCTGGATAATGGTCTAAACTTAAAGCTGTACTTACTATGTGAAAGTTTCGGGGTGAGTATGATCGTAAAACTAACAGATGCCCACCGCGAGCGAAGTCAGCAAAGCCTCATGAAAGACTCCACAAGACGGAAAAATCGGCAGCGTACGGTAGCCATCGCGCGCGCATTTTTCACGATAATCGAGGATATTATTAATCAAGAACGGAAGAAGCGGATATATACACCATTTGGAGCCAAGGGGGGGCGGAACAATAAGCCGGCAGCAACCAGTCCTGCTCTGAAAGTATGAAGAGAAAATCAATTTTCTCTGGTAAATAACGGACTAAATTTATATATCGTTATAGACAATAGGTAGTGGTGCAATATCCTTTCAGTCGATACATTGACTTCTATCTGTTTACCCACTTCCTGTAGTTGGTAAACGTGAAGCTTTCAACACACGATAGCGTGCGATCGCTTTTTCCCGCTCCCGCTCCATCATTGTCCTCTGAGCCATTGACAAAATTCCTTCTCTTTGCGCACCAAAATTCACGCACTTGGTACCCCAAGGCATTTCCTTCATTTCTGGTGGCCTTTGTGCGATATCATTCAGTCGCCGTGGCGCCGACGATGATAACTGCGTAAACTCCTTCGGCCGTCCATAAGCATCATCTTCATTTGGATCCGTTGACTTCGAGCCTAGAGCCGCTGCCGCCACTGTAGGTAATTGACCTTGAAGTCTGCGGCCTGTAATTGATCTGGTCATTTGATTCCAGGCTGACTCTTTCTTCCTAGGCCCAGAGAATGTTTTACGCATTCTCCGTTCCACGACTTGAGACGATTGGATAGCAGATCGAACTGTTGGACGCATATCATCGTCAACCCTCCTATCACGTAGCAATAGTTGAGCCAATACTTTGACCAAAACGTAATGGATCGCACCTGTAGAAATGCTGTATCGATTCTCCTGGCTGAATCTTGGGCTGGGTGTCTTCTGTTCTTCGGCGTTTGTGTTTGACTTTGTCGTCATTGCCTTTTTTTTCCGAGTTTCGTTTCTTTCTGTAATCTTCTCTTATTTTCAGAGCATTGATGATTCGTGCTGCTGATTTCGGGATCTCCTCGCTGCTAATGGACTCTTTCCCTGGCGCAAGGTTAGAGCCTCTTTCATCAGGGTTACTCTAAGCGCTGGTCAGGATTTGGAAGGAAGGACGCACTGTCCCTTTCGTCTTTCTTCGCGGGCGCAACGCTTGACCTTTTTATGAGGCATGAGAAGAACTACTTGGAAGATCAATGTGTCTTCCACTTGGTCCAGCAAAGCAATGATCAAACATTACATCAGCTTCACACACTAGTACATCCTCAGGGGAAGGTAAAGGACATTTTCATCTGGGCCTTTGGCCCAACTTGATCCCACTGCTAATTCTGAATGTATTTGAGTTGTGTTGAAGTCAGTTCACCATGCTCCCTTCCTTCAACTTTCTGTGCACTAAATACTTGACTTCTTGACTTCACTCATTAATTTTCTAATCACTCAAGCACAGTAAAAACCAATCTCAAGTCCATTGTCACATACAAATACAATCTATAATCCAATACTATTGAATACTTCTTTATATACTAGATTCATGATAAGGAGATATTGGCAGTGATTAGGTGCTTGGAGGTGTGGAGGCACTATCTATGTTGAAGTATTGAGCTGATGTCATTATTGTTTGAGAAGGTTCTGAGGTTTTAGTTTTATATAGTTACAATTTGTAAGGATAACTTCAGCACTCGAAGTGACACAAGAACTGAAGTGTACATCATGCTACATAGTACTTTATATGTGGAACTAGTAGCTGTTAGTGTCCATACAGAATGTAGGATAGTGCCTAAGTATTAATATCATTAATGGCACTAATGAGAACAATAAGGGATGTGTCCAAAGAGACTTAGCACCAAAGATAGCATCGTTGCGAGTTTGTCAATCCAATACAATTTTGTTAAGTTTTTACTTACTGGTTTGCGACAGAATCAATATTCTTATTCCAAGGCAAACCATCCTCTGTTTTTCAACAATCTAGAAGGGGCTAAAACAAAGTTTGAGATCTAGATAGATTATGAGAACTTACAATACTTTATGTCTAGCCAAAAATTAAACTATAAACAGACTAGATGGGCATTGTACCTGTCTAGGTTTAATTTTTCCCTATAGCATGTGCCAAGGAAGAGCATAGGGAAGGTAGATAGGCTGAGCAGACAGCCAGACTGGCAGGAAGGAGAAGTAGAGAAGGATAAAAAAGGTGTTGGTAAAACCAGAGTATTGTTGGAAATTGGAATTCATGCAAGCCTGCATGATACATGTGATTCCTTATGTTTTACATTCTTATTGTTTTAACTAGGTATATAAGTATAGTGATACCTAAGCTGGGCTGCCTAAACATCACACTCAATGTTGGAGTTAACAAGGAGAACTCATTAGAGTTCTTATTAGATTACTCTCTACTTATATACAAACATTTCTATTTACTGTTGTTTGTACATACAAATCATAGTTGTATCACCATCGAGTCATTTTTCCTCATGCTCAGTCTTGTCTTGACCTACTGAGCATGTCTTGACCTATATTTAGTTTTGTGGAAAATCAATGAAATGAAAATGAAAATAATATAAATATTGACTTAGCTGTGGTGGCTAGTCAATGGCTCAAAGTGGCAATTTATAACAATAGGTAGAATAATTAGTTTGTATTTGTTATCTATTTTGTTGGAATTTGGAATTTATACAAGTCTGCATAATGCATGTGATTCTTTGTATTTCACATTTTATTGTTTTTATTGTTCTAACTAGGTATATAAGTATGAATAGTTAGTTTGTATTCACTATCTATTTGTACCCTCTCCTCATCATATTTCAACAGAAACAGATTCTGCCCAGCTTGGTGGATAGTCATCAATTCCTAAGTTAATGGAGTCCCACCAAATCAGGGCCACCATAATTTGCTTGACCATTATATTGTGCTGCCAGCATGTCTGCTGCTAAGTTGCTGATCCAATAATGTATTCAAGTATAAGACTTAGTTTGTTGTGATGACACCTTAAGCCCAACTCTTAGTGGTAGTACCAAGAGAACTCAATAGAGTTCCTACTCAATTAATGTCTACTACTTATACAGATTGCACTTGGTCTGTGCATGTTATAAATCACCATCTCGAGCTATTGACTAGCTACCATAGCTAAGTTAATATTTATTTTCCTTTATCTTTTCTTTTCTCTTTATTATATAAGCATGGAGGGAGCAATGGCTCAGGCATCAATCGATCAATACAAATGTATGTACACATATAAATAGTATAAGTAATAGTACAATTGATCAGGAACTCTTAATGAGTTCTCTTTGTCAACTCTAATAAAGAAGATGCTTTGAGTCTTCACAACCTTAAGATACTATAGTATGCTGTTCTGACTAAGTATCTCTTGCAGGTACTCTATGACTTGTCTATTGATCCCATCTTATCTCCCATTACTCCTTATCAGATTGTGGAGAATCTATCCTACAATTCAAGGTATAGGTCAACCAACCCATCCTCAATGTCCAAGTCCAAGTCATCCACCACCACTTCTACTATCCTAGGCATTTCCTCTTGATCTGAGTATAAGTCATATAGTTTCTCAATTATATTGTGTGTTCATGGCACCAAGTGTTAGGCAATCTGGCCAGTGAGCAGCCATCAGGTGCCCAGAAGAGACTTAGAGAGAGGAACTTAGGAACAGGGGGGTGCCACCTGTCATATCAGCTAATTCCAGTGACTAGAATTAAGCCAACTGTCCCCTTTATCAGCGATTGACAAAGAGAACTCGATAAGAGTTCTCGCTGTATTGTGCCCTACTTAAATACAAAACTATCTATTTACTGATGTTTGTCCATGTGTGTGATCATTGCATCAGTATTGAGTCATCTTGTTGTTAGGCTGCAACTCTTTTATAAAATAAATGAAAATGAAATATAAAAGAAAAATAAATAATGACTTAGCCATTGTGGCTGGTCAAATACCTGAAGGGGTGATTCATGACACCACCCATTGGCCAGGGAAGGTTAACAAGAACTCAACAGAGTTCTTCTAGTATTCTCTAACTACTTATACAAGATCTACTAGGCATCCACATATATCTAAGGTACTATAATTGTCCTAAGTTCCCAAGATCTGTCTACTGTAAGTCCATCTGTTATTATGCATAAGGCTCCATTAGGGAACTATTTCCATATTATTCCTTGACTCTTGACATCCCCAGGATGTCACTACATACTCCTACAACTGTCCATCAATGACAGCCACCGACTGGCTATAACAGGGGGCCTCAGGCCATATCATAACACCAAGTTGCTTGTTGAAGCACAAAAGAAGGGTACACAGCCTATAAACCTACAGATAAAAGTTCTCCAGAATAGAGGCAGAGAGATTAGATTAACTGTTGAAAGGGGGGGAAAGGACCTACTTGTAAAGCCTAAGATAACTGGGATGGTACTTAGACTTACTCAAGGTGGTGGTACCAAGAGAACTTGATAGAGTTCCTACTTGATTTTGCTCAGCTACTTATACTACAGTACATGGTCTATGCACTACTTTCCCACAGGTACTCTAGTGACTCATCAAGTGATCCTATTGATCTCTTATCTTATCTATGTGTAACTTATTTTACAATTTGAGGTATAGGTTAGCTGGTCTGTTCTCTATGTCTGAGTTAAAGTCTAGTCCATTACTGTAAGGATCTGTCAGCATAGTGCCCCAAGGTTCCACTCAATGTCAAAGTAGACAAGGAGAACTCATTAGAGTTCTCATAGGATTGTGCCCTACTTATAAACAAACAGATCTATTTACTGTCATTTGTACATATATGTGCTCATTGTCCCACAATTGAGTCATTTTCCTTGTGCTTGGCCTTGTCTTGCTTCTATTATTAGATTTGAGAAAAGAAAAGAAATATTGACTTAGCCATGGTGGCTAGTCAATGGATTGATAAAAGAAAAGAAAAAGAATATTAAATATTGACTTAGCTGTGATAGCTAGTCAATGGCTCAAAGTGGTAGTTTATGACAATTACCTACTATTTCTACAATCTTCAAGATGTCTTTCTCATCTGAGTACATGTTGTACAACTCCTCAATTGGGTCAAGTGATTCATAACACTACTGTTAGTTTGAGCTATACTAGAGGCACAATGTCAGGTGTTAATTGTATACTAATGAATTTGAGAAGAGATAATTCAAGAAAGGAGAAGGGAATTCAAAAGGGTATATGATTATATAGCTTTATAAAGTAATGGTTATATAGCCAAATGATGAAAATCTCAATCTAGATCCATATTGCAAGATGCTCCAAAGGATATCAACCTTTATACACCCTGAGCTACTCCCCTAGAACAGCTGGTTAATGGACCAACTCATGGGCACCATCATACTCAAATGTCTCCCCATCTGCACTCCTACACTGAACCTTACAGATGTAATATGATCTAGCATTCACACTGAGCCAGACTTTTCTAGCCTACCAACCTTTTTGTATTATGAGACAGCTTCTCAACCAAACATTTCACTAGCCTTTAAAGGCCTTCTCAACCAAATCAGACATTACAATGGACTAGGAAAGCTATTTATAGAATTATGTCATATTATGTAACCATGGAACATTCTAGAAGGTCATGTGAGCACAGGAGATAGGTGCACAGACCAGGTAATATTTGTATAAGTACTAGGGCAAATGCAACAGATGTAAGGCTTGATGTCATAAGATAACTTGACCCCATAGAAGAACTGTACAATATGTATTTGAAGGAAGAGGATACCCCAAGGATAGTAGAAGTGGTGGCAAATGATAGACTGGACTTTGACTTGGATATTGAAAATAGGCCAGCTGACCCATACCTCAAATTGTAGACTAAGTTCTCCATGGACTGATTAGATAAAGATAAGGGATTGATGGGATCACTTGATGAGTCACTAGAGTACCCATGGGAAAGTAGTGCACAGACCATGTACTGTAGCATAAGTAGCTGAACACAATTGAGTAGAGACTTTATTGAGTTCTCTTGGTACCACAACCTTGAATAAGGTCTAAGCACCACCCTGGCTACCTTTGACCTTTACACTTGACTTATTGAGATGACTTAGATCCAACTCTCAGTGGTGGTACCAAGAGAACTTAATAGAGTTCCCACTTGGTTAATGTCAGCTACTTATATGTTAGATGAAGTCATGAAGAGCTTAAACCTAACCCCAGGTGGAGTGTCAGGAAGAACTTGATAAAGTTCTTTGTTGTATTTGACTGGTACTTATACAAATCCTACTTGGTCTGTGCACCTATCTCCTGTGCTCACATGACCTTCTAGAATGTTCTATGGTTACATAAGCTGACATAATTCTATAAATAGTTTCCCTAGTCCATTGTAATGTCTGATTTGATTGAGAAGGCCTTTGAAGGCCAGCAAAATGTTTGGTTTGGAAGGCATCTCATAACATTATACTGTTACACCTAGTCTGTGCACTATGCTGACTAACTATTCCCACAGGTAGCTACTGTAACTTGTCTGTTGATCCCTTGATCTTATCTATCTGAATCATAGAGGATCTAATCTACAATCTGAGATACAAGTCTGCCAGCCCATCCTCTAAGTCCAAGTCAAAACCAACTCTGTCATCTATTACCTCTACTATTCTTGGGGTGTTCTCTTCCTCCAAGTACATATTGTATATTTCATTGATAGGGTCAAGCTGGTTCATGACAACAAGGAACTCTATTGAGTTCTTTCTGACTCTCCACCTAGGGGTTGGCTTAAGTTCTTCATGACTTTGTCCTAACACATTTGTAGAGATTGCATTATAATTGAGTCATTGTCATCTTACCTTCTTATGTCATCCAAAAAATAAATGACAAGGAAATAGAAAAGAATATAAATAATGACTTAGTTGTGGTGACTAGTCAATTGTCCAAAGAGGCAGTTCATGACAGCCAGAGATATATTTTGGTTCTAGGGCATCTCATAACAGACTCCTTTCTTTCTCTCTTCCTCAGTAGTGGACTTGTCTCTGTTCTCCAATTCTCTTATCTCTGGACCTTAGAGTATTACTATCCTCTCCACTCTCTGAGCCTCTCTCAACTCTGGACCTTGGAGTACTATTTTTTTTCTCTTTCTTTGAAATATCTTTTATTTATTTTCTCTCTATGCTACTCCAGCATTCCATAACATCTCTAGTGGACTTCGAGTGTTATTCCAAAAGTATATCTTAATCTAAGAGTAAAGTATACTTATTTTATCCTAAGTATAAGAGTATGTTTTACCCTTAGAACTAGTTTTCCTTTTTCCTTAGTTGTCTACTCTACTAGGAGATGTCTGAGATTACACTTTTAAGGTCAAAATAGATCATAGATACAGAACTTACTTATTTAGGAGGTCTTGGGAGGAACTATGCCCCCTGAAGTCATATCCCATCCCAGGTCTTCGTATGACCAACCGGTTAAGGTACCTTCAGAAGTATGATATGGGAACAAAGACTTATGCATGCCCGGTTCCTTGTGTATCTTATCAATTGATTCGACGTCCTCCTGAGTGAGGTTAAGGAGCTACAAGCAGATCAGAACCATAGCCAAAGGAATAGAGATCAAGATCATATTACTGTGAGGTTATCCTTCAGCCTTTGTTCGTTCTCGCTCTTTGGAATGACAGCCGTTTCCCTTTGTATACCCCAACTGAGGATGACCTGAGCAGGTGTGGCACCATACTTCAAAGCAATTTTTTTGACTTCTTCGTGCTGGGAGAAGGTCGATGAACGACCTGGAATTCCTTGTTGTCAGCTGAAAGTAATGATCCGATGGGCAACACACCAAGCGGTGAATATGCGACAATCAAAATTCCCTTCTCCTCACAATACTTTATCAAATCTTCTTGTGGCAGACATGGATGTACTTCAACCTGATTGACCGCGGGCACAACCTTGACATGGGGGAGCAAGATCTCCAAAGTTTTGATAGAAAAATTGGATACACCGATAGACTTTACTTTCCCCGTTTCGAGCAATTTCTCCATTTCCTTGTATGTCTCGATGAATGTCGGTGATTCATCTGGCCTGCGTACGCGAAGAAAGTTTGTGTTTCCAACTGGTTTTGACTCATCTATATGATCAAAACAAAATGAAACTGCACCGAGGATTTGAATAGAAAGACAGACCTGCAATAGCCGCCTGAGGCCAATGCATTAGATACAAATCGATATACTCGCAGTCTAGTTCTGCGAGTGACTGTTCAAAAGCTTCACGAACACGATGATGGTCTACATTCCTAGAAAATTTGGAGCTGAGCACTCGCACGTAAGGGAAAGAGATGAACATACGCAAGTTTGGTCGTGATATATAATTGATTCCTTGCGATCCCAGATGCTCGGATAGCTTGACCAACTTGTTTCTCATTTCCTATATCATATAGTGATTTTGATTAGGGGAATGACATGGAAATTCTCAAGGCTAACCATAACCTGTGGCCTAAGACATTGCAATAGTTGTCAATTCCCGATCAGATAAGAGCTCTAGCCAAGTTTCCTACAGTGTCGAAATGTGTGTAGCCAACCTTGAAGGTATCAGAACATAGACTGATCAGAACCGTGTCTCAGGCGTACTTTGAGAGCCTTCTCAATCATATCATTGACACGCTGACCCCCGACATCATCTCCCATAAAGCATCTGCTCTTCGGCCACTTAATCAAGGATCTCAACAATAAAATTGTACGCTTACCCCAAGCCTATAGATGGAATTATTGAGCCATCATTGAGGGTATAATCAGGTATTTTGTTCAGCATCTTGGATGATGAGGGAGGAGATATAGGTATACTCCGTTACGAAGGCCGTGACACCTACCAAACGTCCTTGACAAAAACTTTGAAGTAAGTCTTCCAACAATATTGTGCACCCTACATTTAGATCTGCTTTTTACCCACAGAGCTGAGGGAACTCGACATACCACTATCCATGACAATTCTCAATTCCTTTGTCAGCCAAGCCTACTAGCTCAGAAAAACTTCAAGAACTGCTATGCATAAAGAAAAAGGAGCAAGGCATTGATAGACGCATCCTTCCTATCATTGTGCTGCAAACCTATCTTGTATGCTCAACATGAAGGATATTGGGGTGAATGAGATCGCCAATATCATCAAGACACATCAAACGACAGGGAAAGGCTTGGGTGATAAGTTGACTCTACTCCGTGGTGAATTTGATAGGATAGAATCAGAGGTCATCTTGACACAAGGATTTCTTACGGATCATGTGGAAAAGCAAGAACTCCGTAAAAAAGTTCAATAAGTATTACCGCAGAGAATCAATCAAGTGTCCTGGCGTGCTATATACGACATCCGAGTGGACCTACATACCAAGAAAGTCCCGGTTGAGTGACATTACAAGGCATTCATTGCTCAGAAATATGGTTTGTTATTTCAGGTGCTGAAACACGTGTTCAATGCAGGATTGGAAAGATGTTGAATTAATGCTTGGTCATTTGGCATCGACGTTCCCCACCTGTTTCCGTGGACAATTTGAGTCTCTGTCCTTCTTACGCCAGCTCCTCATATTACCAGGTAGTGGCCAGATGCGCGAAAATGACACAAGCATTTCTCGTGCGCGCGTGGAGACCAATGGCCCATCCGGAAACTAGCCCAGTGCCTCCGCACATTGTCACAGCGACTTTTGTTGTTCCTGGGAGATTCCATTGGATGACAGTACCCACAGTATGGCAATTGTCAAATTGAACTCATGTGTGAAGATGTTCTGGCTCACCATTCCTAAACGGGAAGCAAAAATTCATATGAGTATTATTTTTTCTCTAAAACATCTCATCGTTCCTGTTTCAGATCAAAATGGTGATCTGTTTTCCCTAAACAAATAGGCAAAAATCAAGAATCCTTCCAGTCATGCGTTGCTTGGCGGAAATGTGAGTATTGATGTGAGTGGAGGTTCCATTGCAGTTACCATACCACTTGCTCTCAATCCTGAAGAAACCTCCGACGTGCTAGCCCTATGAGTCATCCATCGAACTCATCATCCAGCTTTGGTCCTGCATTGCGAATCATGTACCATCCTTGAAGCAAAGAGACGACACGCACTGGGTTCTACAGCGAAACAACCCACACATAATCAGCGTATCACAGTATTCAGTTCATAGACATGCTTCAACGACGGTTCGTGGGTAACCGACCGATTTCCTCTCTCAAACGGCTCTTCTATCGCCGCCCATCCCTTGTCGACGTTCTCAAGCAGACGGCTTCCGCGTTGGTCAAGACGCCCAATTTCCACTGATGTTTCCGCTCAGTGGAATGATGCAAATGAGTCTGATGCCAATGCTGAATTGCTCGACAAGGACGGGATATTTGTGCTGGCCCAACGCAGATAAAAAATGATCTTTCGCTACATTACGAAAAGACTTATCCACCCCACACCTCGATTCCAAGACTCTAACAAATTGTATAATAATTGGACATGATTGTGACGACCATGAGTTGAGCATAATAAATTGAAATGCTTACATATGCCGCCTGCTCATGACGTCACTACAAGAGCAAAAATAGCAATTTCCTCCATCCAGCCTGAGAGCCTCATGCAGATGTTCCGATACTTTTTACCAGACAAGTGTCATTCCATATTTGTCCTGGGTCATTTTTCCAATGTCATTTCGCGCGAGGTGAAAAAAACACTGGCAACAGTACACAAGCTTGTGATTAAATAGTGTTACAATTATTGAACTCGAACCATTCATTAGAGGTTGCATTGAATGGATGACATTGATTAGTAATATATCATAGGAGAGGACGTGGCTATCACCAGTTCACTATCGCTCGATCAAAAATCCGTCATTAAGTATGTTGACTTTATATCTGTTTCCACAATACCTCGCAGTTTGCGTCGTTGTCTACCCGGAACACACCACCTACGTCAGTCACAACCGTCCTATCAAAGTTACACACAAAGACAATCCTAGAAACCGAGGGTGTATAAAGTCTCATTTCACCTGCCAGTGCGCGGAACGCCGGTGGGGAAGAAGGGGCTGGAACCCAGTCCGAAACTTCGACTTCAACACATTGTATCCGGGGAAGTCGCATCAAGAGTCCATAAAATTGCAGACGCTATGTGACCAGGGAGTTAGCCAGGTCAGAAGCTTCGGTAAATGATAACAGCAATCACCGCTCACCTGTCTTCCTGAAATAGGCAATACAAGTGTGCCAAGGTACCTCAGCTCCAAAGAAGTGACTCTCGAAGCCACAATTGAAGTCAAGAGTTCCATTGAGAAGACGGTCGTATATCTCGAGTCTGCAATGTCCAAAGCACGCAATGGGCACGTTGATCGACGAATTCTCGTCAGGAACTGCGTCATTTCAGCTCGTTTCTCATCTAATTTCGTACGGGAGAAACATGTTTTCAAGCACATAAGTGGCCTCCCGGGAGTGATAGCCATAGCAGCTTCTGCAAACGTGCACTCAAGTGTGGAAAGGCGGGGAAATGCGGCGGAAGAAAGTGAATGGGGAAGACGGGGAAGACTTTCGGCGTTCTTTTCGGTAATAGTGGTGGCGTCCAGGTTCTTGGTATCAAGATAGTCCAGAATGTATAGGTCAATCAAGTCAGTTTGTCTGTTGAGAAAAGAAATAAGGTGGCTGTCCCAGCTGAGGTCGCAATGAAAAACTCTGAGTTGAAAAGTGCACTTGCTCAACATCCAAGCAACGTTTGCATTAGCACTATCGGCAACGTGTATGCTGAGGTATCGGAGGTTGATCATATTCTCCAAAGCGTGTGCAATACAGCTCCAAAAGTTGTGTGGAAACTCCTGGGCAGAATCAGAGCCTCTTTCGCTGTTGGAACTATCTGCTGAGGTGACTTCTTCGTCCATCGTGTAAAGTGTCAACGCATCCACAAATGCAGAAATTCGTGGGGTACTGGAAAGCGTACGGCACAGGAGAAGAGTTTTTGGGACATCACGCATTTGAAGGGTGCCGTACAAAGCACGTTCGGCAAATACACGGAAGCTTTGGTTAACCTGACACAATCTGGAGAGATCACCCTGGCTCTCGGTTTCGCTCACAACTTTGTGACACATCTCCAGTGTCATTGCCATAGACCTTCGAGCATAGCCTACACTGCACATAAGGTTGAGTGAGTCCATTTACTCGAGATTTTGAATATGTACCTCTTCTGCCCTGTACTCTTCGTGAGGTGAGTACTACTTGTCGCCGTTGTTGATGTTTCTTGGGGGACGGAACTAGATGAACGCCCTGTAGCAGACATCAGAGCACCTACACAGTGACTCCTGAGGCTGGCCGAGAACGGCGAATGTGGCTGTCAACTTGCGGCAGACGATACTTCAATTAAAGAGAGGACCGTAAAGGATCGAGGACAGATAGATTGCTTCCATCGGTGGTTATCAATGTATCCACTGGTGAATCGTGGAAATCTTGGCGAGAGGCTGATCTTCGGTCATCGAAGTAATCCGCTCTCAGCATTGCTTTAGCTGTGGTTGTTCAAATAACCCTCCCACGGGCAATGACTTTGTGCCTTGAATACCAAAACAATACCCTCACTGCTTGATAACCCACGTGGCAGCCACGCACAGTTTCCCGACTCGTGGTGTTCCTTTGTTCAGAGTCCCAAAAAGCAATGCCAATTGCTCAATTGAGCTAACTAGCAGTTGGGATGATGACAACCCAAATTCGAATTGTTGGCAACCCTCGACACCTTTCAACCAAAAAAACTGTGTTAGGTCATCTTTACCGATTAATCTCTGAATTGACAATGAGAAAGGACTCCCGTGGCTTCAAATGTACAAGTTCCACAATACCGCATTATGGGAGACAGACAAAGTAGGTCGATTCTGAGTTTTCGATTTGTTTCTCGGATAAAAACCAGTGTTTGAAGCCATTTAAATAATACTATCAATTTTCCCAGGTCAAAAGCACAGCTAGCCCACATATGAAAAAAATTTGAGGCCGATCATCGTAGAATATACTTGCTCCGAAATTCATCACAATCTCAGGCCCGTGTCTCTTTAAAGCTTCTGCATATGGCCGGATATTCCCAAGTCATACATCCGTCCATTCGAGCTGTTTTCTCAAGAAGTCCAGACAAGATCAACATTTTGAGCAATCATGAGGGAGTGAGATGTTGTCAGTGGGAATCCAAAGATAAACAAAGACGGTAAACCACATTGCCAGGGATTGGGGAGCTAGGACACAGAGGCGGGGCAGAATTTGATCTTCCAAAGTCAGTTTTCAAAACCAGCCGATGTGAGCTCGAGGGTTATATCGTTTCATCATCAAGTCCAAGAAGTCATCTATAAGCGACTGTTGTTACAACAAAAGGCTGAACTGTAAACCAGCCAAAGTCGTTAAAAATGTAGTGGCGCACTCACACATGAAAACTTAAACTTTAGAAGAAAGCATCCTGAAGTTCAACACGTATATAAAAGCTACTCCAATTTTTCAAGCTCATATAAACGTGACAAGACCACGTCTTTATTTGTTTCTTCGATTTCACCAGCCAAAAAAATTTCATCCAGGATAGCATATACCTACAAAAGGTGAACAAAAACGCTGAGCAATTTCTTTATAATATCACCTTGTAAAAATTGAAGACAAGATCTAACTCGCATACGTTGTTAAAGAAAGAGTCTTTTTTTCAAAAATTCAAATGAGTCACTTTTCCGATACGACAGCAGGGATAAGAGAGGGGGGGGGGACGTACCAAGAACTTCAACAAAAAAATGAATTGCTTCGAGATAAGCCAACTCATTATCATTAGCATCTACACAGATGCAAAAGAACAATCCAGCATATCGCCGATATACGATTTTATAATTGCGAAACTGATTTTTTCAAGAGAAAAAGAAATATCAAAAAAGGGAAAAGATGAACACGGAGGATGGAACGTTTAGAATGACAGAAAATATTCAATTGTTTTCGCAGAGAAAGAAGATGAAAATCCAGACCTCAACAAAGTTCGATTGATATTTTTGATCTCTAGGCGCTACAAGGCGATGCACTTCACCACGCAATCTCACCTGGTGAAATCAAAAAATCAGTTGTTTGGATATGCCCAAATATGAATCCTTTCGAATTTCTTTTTTACCTTCTCATCATCGTCATAAGGAACATACCACTTGGACAGACGAGTTTTCCCTTGTCTGTTCTAAAAGATCAGCATCAAATGAGTCAGAGATTCTCATATGGTGATGAAACAGCGTTCTCACTTGCACCAATATAAACCTGATCATAGTCGTTCGAAAACACAGCAGAAACAGAACAGAGATCAACAGAGAACAGCCTTCATTGTATTTGTCAAACTCACGAGAACTAAACAAATTACGGATGACATTTACATAAATAATCTCGACTAAAATAAACTGTTACATGGCAAGTATGCAGCAGTCCGATTGTTTTATACAAGACAAACAATGACAAAGTGAAAAAACATAGAACAACATACCATGAGATAAGGAGCAATATGGAGAAGCAAATTCCAGCTGTCACAAAAGGCACTCCCACCCCTTTCATTCTCCGGCAAACAATCTAACAATCATATACGTCGTTGATCCCAAAAATCTCACAACTGAGGGGAGGAAGAGAAGTCAACATCCATTTAGAAGAGGTATAACTCATCACTCACAAGCAAGTCCAGCAACAGAAAATAACAAAAATGCCATATACCCATTTACAGCCCTGTTCGCAGTTCCATTATCATTTGTAGTCGTAATTATAGCAGCTAACAATGCGTTGCTCAACGTCCACGCCAACAGCACACTATACATAGAGTATTAACACTTCGGAACACGGAGCGAAAAGCCAAGAACCCACTTTGTCCTAAAAGATCTATAATAATCCTCCTGCATCGTCTTCTCATCAGATTTACTCTCCGCTTTCGGTGGTTTTGTACTCAAAACATGTAACGCATCTTCGTACAACGCATTAATATCCTTCTCGCTCGTCGGAACATCCACCTCAACTTCCTTCTTATCGCCTGATGTTTTGACGACGCCTAAATCGGAAGAAACTTTATTATCGCCTTTAGTTCCCCAAGAAATATCATGGACATTTGCAAACTGTAGTGTTGTGAATTATGATCTAATAATAGAGAAGCAGGAAGACGTACAGCATAGACATTAAGTACAGCGATGTACGAGGGCGCCATGAACAAGTATTGAATAAACGAGGTCACCATATGCCACGGCTCAAACTAGATATCGGTCAGCAACATGAAAAATGAACAATAAGCATACTCACAAAAACCAATGAAGCAAGTATGTACAAACCCAACGTCGCTAACAACGAAAGCACAATATTCCTGAAAATTGGTTTCGTAAACACCTCCCCAAATGACAACGGTCCATCTTCCGCCACCGCTTCTACCCCTTTGAATGCCAACAAAAACGCCGCCACCTACACAAAAAACCATGAGGATCACGACTGCACACCATGTTCCAACGCACCGTCATATAGATAGTAATAATCCCAAATCCAATAATTGCCATTGTATAACCCCACTTACTCCCCTGCGGTCGATTCCCAAGACTCAGAATAAAACACATGATCAACAACCCAAGATAGAAATAATCTATCACCCGATCAAAAACTGCCATCGCTCTTGAGGCAGTATTAGGATGATCGGGATCCGCAAGCATCGACACCATTGCTGACGAGAGGATAGAAAATGCGATGTAATAGTTGGCCTGAATGCGATTAATGTGAGCAAACGGAGAGGAGGAGGGAACATACCAAGGCGAACCACGAAAATACCAGATTAAACAGCTGATATACCATTTCCACATGTATCCAAAACTTGCGCATCCAACTATGTGACGATCGATATATATAATAGAAATGGAAGGTACTGTGTATCGCAGCGAAAAACGATCCGTTTAACCATCGACGACGTTGGGAAATGAGTTCTGGGACCTATAAAAACATGATAAAAGCCGATTCTTATTAATGTGACAACATACTTGATCTGGAACGTCAGTTATGGCATATGATGATTTGACATAATGTAAAATCCATGATCCACCACGCTTGGATACAAGCTCCCAACATAGAATCTGACCATTAAATTAGAAACGCATTACAAAAAAGAAAATCTACTCACCCGATCTTCAGCAAGGTACATATTAGCAGTGAAAATATCTGCTCCTGAACCATGCTGTGCTGCACATGAGTTAAATTCCTTCCTTTCACTGAAGTGGTAATCACCATCTTTTCACCCAGAAAATACTTCTGTAATGGGCCTTCTCCCATTGAATCATTCTGAAGAGCAATATACCTATATGCACTGAATGCGCCAGGTAACACAGTGATATACCCAAACACCGATTCACTAGCCAATATTCTCATCAGCACTGATGTGATCACTCAAACCACTCACAGGGGTTTATCCAAGATATTACTCATCTTATACTCAAAGTTCTGTGCCGCAACCAATGGATTCAACAAATTCCTCAAGTACTTGCCCTTCAACGCCACAATCTCGCCACAAGCGCCTCCCACATTGGAATTGATATCAAAAGCCTTCCATAAATGATAGATGGACGTTGAACCTGGTTCTGTGCCTACATCGAGTAGGACACAGACGTTGGGCTGAAGGATGGGGCCGAAGGCGTTGAAAAACCAACGGTGAGAATTGATTTTCTTTTGATTTTTTTCTTTGAGACAGAAGATGACTTGGATGGGGACTACACCGCGAGAGGCATCTTCTATTTTCATTGAAGGTGTTATGGATACTGATGTAGGAATGAATGAGGACTTCAGGAAGGGAGATCGGATAGACAGACCTTGGGTGGTGTATTCGTAGATGTGTGCCGTGACTGGTTTATCATCAATCTGATTCTTTAAAGAAGAGTGAAGATGACAGGTGTATCAGCGGTATGTTTTTGGCGCACCTTAGCCACACCTTCTTGATAGGCCCCCATCGCAGCAATAACACTCAATGTTCTTGCATTGATCTTGGACCGTCCGTCGCTCACAATACAAACAACAACTTTCTTCCATCCTTCCTTGCCCCACGTCTTACTGCGGTCCCTTTTACACAAATGAGCGATATTCTTAACAACGCCATGAAATGTCCTCGTAAACAGCTCTTCATCTTCATTGTACATGGTCATAACAATGAAAAGCTCGGTCCGACGGGGAGGATCATACAATACTTGGCGTAAAGTAAACCCAGCGTCTTTGAAATCGTTGGGGTCACACGTGGCTGCTGAGTATCGCATATGTGTAAATTCACGGTCATTTTGATTGTTACAACGTTCAAGGAGTTTTTGTGGGACGGGATTGTCGAGAACGAAGTTTCCGTGAAAGAGTCTGTCAAAAGAATAGTGAGTGGTGTGCGTTTCTCAGGTAGAACTAAGACCACTAACTCTACTCTCTTAATTGTCTTGTAACGCCGAGGAACACGCTGTGGAATTCGTCCGTACCGGATATTACTCCCTGGCCCTTCCTCGTCGCTGTGGTCGTCTGGTAGAGGTTGATTTAGCATCTGGAAAGAGCTGCGAGAAGGATCGCGAGTCAGCAAGGGTATATCATGATCTAAGTCGCCTTGAGACTGGTAACGAGCATTATTGAAAGGCGGAATGTCTGCCTGGAACGGCGAGGGAGCCTGCATGGGTGCTGCGCCGTAGTAAGAGTGAGGGGGATTGAATGGGTCTTCGAGCCGGGAATATGGGGCAAATCCATCGTTATAGTGTCGGCGCTGGGCCTCGTCGGCCTGGCATAGTCAATCCTTGTCATTTGAGCAGAAAACAAATGTACCTCTGGCAAATACGACATGGTGAATAACAACAAGCTTTGTTCTTATGTAAGCCAAATATATTATCTGGAACTGCTATTTAAGGGAATCTTGACTACAAAGATTGGCGGATCTAGAATATCTTTAGATTGTATGAAAGCATGAAGGTGTTAGCATTATATTGCACCGACAATTGGCCAGATAGACCAACTCAATAGGAAACCATCCATTGGTCGAGCCCCGTATATTAAATTTGTATTGATTTTTTGATTTTTTAAGAAAATCATCCATGGTCCAGTTGCCAGGACAACCTATGTGATCAGAAAACCAGCCACTTCACTGTCCAATTTGATTGACTCTTTGATCAACTCCATGAGAATAGATATATAAATATACTATCGCTATGGGGAGATCATGATGCATTGGTACAAGTCAACGTAGGCTGATGAAGATGAACATTCAAGACAAATGTATTATGAGTTGTTGTCTTAACTGCCATGTTTGAAATGAATCGACAAGGGACTATTACTGCCAATGCATTTCTAAGCAACCTTATTGATGAAGGTTTCAGTCTACACCAGGGACTTGCCATTGAGACGATAAGCAGTTGCAATCGGATGCACGTGTATATTTAATCGCAGGTGTTTTTACAATGTTCTTGAAATGTTGAAAAATACAACTTCTGAATATTTGGTTACGCTTGCCAAGGTCGTCATTGATGGCAAGTAATGGTTAAGTAATGGCTTCTCCAGCCTCTGGAGTGCATTATGGAGAAAATAAGAACTCAGTCAGAGAGAAAGTGAATTGATCAATTGCCAATGCAGAAGATTTAGGATAATGGATCTAGTACTTGATCACAACCTCTGGTATCTCAACCTGGTCTTGCAGCACATAGGTCAAGTTGTAATAACTTAACCCCTTCACCATTCCCTCTCCATATCTCAAGACTCTCTCTGCATCCCTGATCACCCTATTGCCCGAAAACACCAGCTGCAACCCAGGTAAATCCTCAACTCCACCTTCACCAAAATTAGAAGGAAGAATGTGACCAGGGATCCCAGAGATCAGAAAAGTCATCATTTTGGAGGATGTCGCAGAATCTGGAAAAGCCCGTGAAGGCACATAGGATAAGGTCAAGTTGTGTGGCGAGGCCCGAGCGGATATACTACTTGAAGTCACGTAATGCTGTCACAAGACTCATCAGGAAATCCGTTTTCGAACTTTTGAAATGCTCACTTCTATCCAGGCAAGCCTCCCACCCGCACTCTTTGGCAACCTCCATAACAAAACAGCTGGACTAAATTGGTCAGGGTTAATGGATGCACCACCAACGGAAACCATGTCAAATTCTATCCCACCCACACTTAACCCTTCGGCGTTCCAACAAGTATAATTCCTTGAAAAAGAGACATCATCGAACGGAGGCGACACTGCGTGGGTTTTTGTAAGGTAGGGCTCAAGGATTGACTTTTGGTTCAGGTGGGAGAGGACAAAAGATGGTACAAGTGGATCATGGAACTTGGACAACAGAGTCGTGCTACCTCACTGTCAGCTCGAACGTCAATGTCTCACATGATACTTACAGTAATAAGGCAGCAGTATCTGCAAAATGTGCGCTTCCTATTAATGGGACAGGAATGGGTTCACAATCACTTAACCCATAGTGTCGTATGATTCCAGCAATCTGACCACCCAAAATCGCGAAATATCTCTTCTGTTCATGAATCATAGTACGAAGCTCAATTGTCGTCAAGGATACTTTCTTACCATATCGAATCCGTAGGCCCTATCCCAAGGTCCACCGAGCGTACACAAGCTTGGGTTATAAAACTTGGCCGTTGTTTCCCATACCTTCTTTATGATCCCTGGTGCTTTTTTCGCTATCTCAGAGTTTGAGGGCATATATTTGAACAACGACAAAGCGTAGAGCGTGACTCCCGTATATGTCCCAGAATTGAACTGGAACGATAGATCAACGAGATCCATTAATCAAGCCATTAACGCACCTCACTAAGCGTATCATATCGCTCAAATTCTCGAATTGCTTCTTGAGCCCAGATATTCCCCCAGTTGGTCATATTCCTATCATTCATCATGTTGCCTACATACGTCGCAGACATTACTCGCAAGTACCTTTTGAAGCGGACAATGTCAGATTACCATATACACGTGCAAGATGAAGCGCACCAAGGATTACTATAGACGGGAAACACTGTGTACATTGTAAGAATGCAATATCGGATGCTTCAACAATGACGACTCTAACTCACGATTATCGCCATCAACACCACCGACTCTATATCCGTCACCAACAGTTGCATTATACATACTCTCTTTCATCAACGCTATCAAAGAAGAATCTAAGAGGTGCTGGAACTCTTCCATGACAATAATCCATGAAGTAGAAACAAAAAGAGCATTATTCGGATCATAAGAGCCGTAGATCTAAGTCAAAGCGTAAGACACACAAAGAAACACGCAAAAAAAACCGACTTGAGGTGGAAACAAGTGACCAGAGTCAGGAGCATTCATATCATCCTTGAACGTTCCAAACCACAGTTTTGATGGATCTTTGAATTGAAATTGTAATCTGGGATCAACAAACCACTGTTGTCATCGTCGCCGTCGAGCCAGGGAAGCAAGTGATCACCCACGCTTTTCGGATCAGCCCAGATGCCACTTCAGCATCATCACCCTCATTTCTAGCTAACAGTCCAACAGCATACCAAGCTGAATATCTCGGTGAATCGAACTCGAATCCGAATACAAAATTAACAATCGATCACGATGCACCTTGCGTGGCAGATCCAACGCTCACCAACAGTGGAGAGGCAAAGTTTACATCCAAAGCATGAATAGCTTGATCGAAGAGCGATCTTTGACCCGAAGAGATCGTATTCAAATAGCTCTTCTGCTGGACGACCTCATCTCCGAGTAGACATTCTGCAACGTTGATCAATGTACAAAAAATCAAGACGGAAAGCCAGATCATCTGAAGAAAAATCTTTTGAAGAAGTAAAGAATCTGCCAGTTACACAATGATGATCGAGATGCATTTTCCCCACATTTGGCCCCTCTATGATTAGAGAACAGTGTCAGATTCTCTTGAGACTAGGCTTACATGACAAGGTTTAGATAGATAATTTGACTGCTTTTTAATCCTTGAATTTCAAGATAAGCAGATTCATCAAGTACATCAAGTCATGTATGTATCATTATGTATCCCGATTTCCAATTATAGGTAGGTCGGATGTACTTGGGCCTTTCATATTGTACCAACCCACACATGCAGAAAAGCAGTCTCGAATGTCTTGGGAACATCATGATTCGTTATAGCACATACAACACGACAAGTAATGAACCTTGGTGTAGAAAACTCCTCAAGGCTTAAGGAGTTCTTCAACAACTCTATCCCCTGATATCTTGGAGGCATTCTGGCCACGATAATTAAGTCGCCTCAAGGCATCAATCTGACAGGATGCAGAAAACCGCTGAGAACTGCATCAAGACATGGAGATTGGAGACTCACAACTTTACTTCGTTCAAATCCAAGCTTTTCAAATTGAGCAACATGTTGGGGATCTAATCCAGCAATTGCAATGTCGTCTCGCGCAAAGGATGATACACTCTTGCTGCTCTTTGGACCAGGGCCACCTGCATAGATTTCTGTCCAATACCGCGCCGTCTCCTCGAAGCTCGACTTGCTGGTCATATAGTGTTTCGCAACTTCTGCGTCTTGGGGGTCATTTGGTTCAGGCGAACAAAGTAGACTCTGGAGAGAGATCATGCTTGATTTGAGGGTGAGGACAGGAGACCAAGCATCTTTCAAGATGTCGAGACAGATGGCGCCAGAAGCTGAAGACACATTGGGATGGTACACTTTCGTTATGAACCTCATTTGGACAGGTTGAAAAGGATAAGAGGTCGGTATCATTATATCCTTTACACGTCATGTATAAACCACCAAAGATCCCATCTACAAGCGTGAATCAGACTTACTACCTCAAAATTCCCTCCCTCATAGGGAGTACCTGATGGGCCTGGAAAAGACCCTTTCAGATGAAAGGGAGACTCCCCAACGAGTTCAATCCGGATCTGTGAAATCTTGTCATTCTTGCAATCTTTGGGTAAAGATATATGAGAGCCCGGATGATTATCAATAAGGTGTTATTTTGTTAGCCTCACCCGCAATTTCCTTGTTGACCCGACGTAAACGTGCATCCATAATGCTCTACTGGATAAGTGGAGAAGTAGATGACTGGAAACTATGCGATGGAACACTTGATAGTCAGGTTCAAGCGCGTGAAGTTATTATTTGTGATATAGATTACATAATGGTACATTGCGATCACATACGCAGAAAGATTGCAGAGGCTGTTTTGTATATTTCGTGACGCTTTCCGAGGTCACCATCGTCTGTCAGCTCTGCGGATTTACTGCTTTTTGCAGATCAAGTATTTGTGTATTAAAATGCAGGGCGACTAGACTAACGTCCCTGAGCAAACAACATCTCAACTCAGATTAGAAAACATAGCTTCAAAGTCTGATAGACCATGGGGTAGAACTGGTATTCATAGAACCAATTCAGACAGTGGACCCAAAATATAACCATATCTTTTTGACAACCCGACAAATGCCAACGTCCTGTGTTATCGCCTTATGAGAAGTCTGCGTCTGCAATTCCACACATCTATTGTATAAAATCTGTGGACTCGAGAGACAATTGCGCGGAAGGCTGGAGTTGTCAGGTTCATGCCTGATAGTGATTTGCCTGCCTCAGACATTCTCCACATAGATCAAGCATTAGAGTTCCCGTCGTACACGGATGTACTCTATAGGCCCTTTGTAAAACCGTTCACCAAATTCCTCAAACCCCCGTTTTTGATACCACACAAGGGTCGTTGTACGTGCATCGCACCAGAGTAACGTGCCATTCATGTGAGATCGTGCAAAGGAGACAGCGTATTCAAGGAGCTGGCTACCAATACCTTGATACCGATGTTTTGCGTTGCAGGCGAATTTTCGAAACCGAACAGTGCGTCCCATGTGAGTCCCGGTGACATGAGGAACGTCCTCTGAGAAGAGGGAGATAATTGCAACCAGATCTTCGGACATCAGGAATGCTCCAAGATGAGTACCACTATCATCTTCTGGGAGCTGTACAAAAGCAAGGTCTTTATCTGGCCAAAGCACAGAGTGGCGAAGATCAAGAGTGTCCTTGGCCTCAATACGCTTACAATGAATCTCAAATGCTTCGTCTGCCGTAAGATATAGTGAAATCAATGAATGCGAAGTTTCTTACCTCTCAGGTCAGAACACATATGCTGTAGTTCGATGTAAATTAAGTGTGCGAGCGTGTACGCTTCACGAGTCTGATCAACAGGGAACATGCCTTCTCCGAACAACGGATCATTGATAGATTTCGGCTTGAATTGAGATCCATCGACGCGTAACTAACTGAAAAATGATCGATACTTCGACCGCCGCGGGGTTCGAACAAAGCGTGGACATACAGTGAGTCCAGCACTCTGGGTAAGTTCTGCTCCAGTCCATCTCGCCTTGCTACAGTCATAATAGATCAATGCTGTCCATCTTCGCTAAATTGGCGCTAGCCCCAAAAAATGTCCAACCGGCAACCGCACGGTTGCTTTGATTATTATTTTCCCAGCACTCTGTGACTCTGCTGGCATAGTGCATGCAACTAATTCCCTCAAGTTCATCGTAGGTGATCTTGAGCAGTGACAAATTTCATTTGACTCCCTCCCTTTGGTTAATCAGTCCAATTAGATACTAGATACTAGATTTGGATACAGACAGATATATAAATGGATGACTCCGGGTAAATCAGATCACGAGGTCCGCTGACTAAGTGATGGCAATGTAGACCCCAGTTGAGAGGGGGATATAAATTGATGCAAATATTTCGAGGTGCTGATAAAAGCCTTGCCGTGTATCGATACATTCGATACAGAAAACCGGTCTTTTGTCCCAATTATCATCTGCGACGGACTATCATGAGCTACTATCAGCCCTCTGAGGAGCGAGAATACCTGGCTCTTGCCGACCATGGCCTGTGAGTGCTCTTTGCAATGACGTCAGGAACAACATATCAATATCTATTAGCATTGGTAATCTCAGGACTGCTGCACTCGTTTCTCTGGACGGCTCGAGTTCGTTTTTGGATCATCTTATCGTCTTTTCTGGCTGACGGCAAGTTGTGTTTAGTCGAAAGTTACTGTGTGCCGCATTTCGATTCACCATCTGTATTTGCTCGTATCCTTGACAAGGATAAAGGTGGCCACTTTTCTATCCAACCTACCATACCCTACACTTCGAAGCAGAACTACCTTCCAAGCTCAAATGTACTCCAAACCAAGTTTATGAACGATGCTGGAGTTGTGAGCGTCACTGGTATGCCTGTTGCCTCGCCTCTAGAATCACCCTAATAATTTTGTGGCATGTTAGATTTTCTTCCTCGTCCGCTCATTACCAGCACTACTGGTTCACTCCACTCAAAACCTCTTTTACCTTGGCTCATCCGTCGGGTTGAATGTATTCGAGGGTCACTCTCCATTAATGTCGAGTGTGCGCCTGCGTTCAATTATGCAAGGAACCCTCATGTCACCACCATTGTTGATGACGACACCGTCCTACTTTCAAAACATAAGAAAGGCTTATTTGAATCAGCAGATTTGACCCTCGACTTGCGTTATATTGCGGAAACAACCACAGAGGATGTTGATGTGCCGGTCGTTCACCTTACGACTTTGGATCTCTCAGCAAAAGGTCATAAAGGGCTTGCGATACAAGCCTTCATCCACCTTATCGAGGGACAAGCTGTGACCTTTATCCTGAGGAACCCCCCTGTGTCTGCAGACGCGAACAGCGTATCCGCTCTTGCGAATAAGGCGCAACAAAGTCTGAGTCCTGAGATCCTTCAGGCTGTGGATGGTGCAATAGCTACTGCGGATCCTGATAGGGCGATAGTTTCTAGGAGGTTGCTTGATGATCCCATGCTCACCAAGGTGTGCACGATCTAAATTGACTTGTCTGAACCTCTGTATCTTTTCACTCCTTCGGTTGTAGGAGCTCATCCACTCGCTACTTCATGTAAGCCTTCCATTGCTCCTAGCGAATGTTTGTTTCGAGCGTGACCCACATTGGATGTAGACTACAAACAGATACTGGTATGATTGGATCCGAAATTCGACATACACGGGTTCTTGGAAGGAAGCAGTCCACCGCAGCGCCCTCGCTCTCAAACTTCTTATTTTTGAACCAACCGGTCCGTTCATCTTTGTAGATTGCATCTGTTCTCTGCCCTTGTCCCTTTCTATGTCCTTTTTAATCTCTCCTTAATTGTTGTGATGGCTGATTCTATGTTATGCGGTAGGTGCTGTCGTGGCGAGCCCAACGTTCAGTTTACCTGAATATATTGGTGGAACGCGTAATTGGTAATGTCCTTTTCAGATGATCGATGGGCGGGTCATCTGAGATCACGATGCTAGGGATTATCGCTATTCCTGGATTCGCGATTCCTCGTTCACATTATATGCGTTGATCCGGCTCGGATTCACCGAGGAAGCTAACGGTGCCTATCATTTTCTTGTCTGTGCTTCTCCTTTGCTCAGACCTAGGGCCATATTCTTTTCAGCCTATCTCGAGTTCATCTTTGAGCGTTTGAGGGACAAGAATCCGGATGGAAGCTTGCAGATCATGTATACCATTCACGGTGAGCTCTTAGATAGATCTCTGGTTTCATTGCTATATCTTCCCCAATCAGGTGAAAAGCACATACCTGAGATCGAGCTAACTCATTTGGATGGACATAAAGGCTCAAAACCGGTCCGAATCGGAAATGGAGCTGCAGATCATAAACAGCTTGTAAGTCTTTTTTTTTGCTTTACATGGGCCGATATTGAAGAGAGGGTGTATCAGGATATCTATGGTGAATTGTGAGTCTTGTAGATATACCAGCCTCTAGATGTTGTGCTGATGGATGGTTGTCACGGCGCGATTTCCCTCCAGGATGGATTGCGTATACCTTGGTCAGAAGGTGAGTTGTTATGTCCACGATTGTTTGAGCTTGAATATTCAATAACTTAGTTCGGAAAACCCCTTGTATGTTCTGCAGTCATTTGATGAGGGATTTTTACCTGACTGTTGTACTGAAATCAGAGCTATGATGATTGGTATGTCCACTATTCTCTAATGTGAGACGATGCTTATGATTTTGTAGGGTGCTAGTACGCGGTGTGTGAGTACCTCCAGACATGGGATCTTCCTTGCATTGAATGTAGTGTATTTTGTCTCTAGCGTCGATTGTGAGTTGTCTGTCACCTCACGAGAGAAAAGGAACTCACATGCTCTGGCAGATGTTGTCAAACATGCCGAGGAGCCAGACTTGTAAGTAACTCCCAACTGCATCTGAGATCCAAGCGGGTGAACAGCACTATAGGTCCATCTGGTTCGTCATTCTCTGTTATCTGAGAATATCAAGGTTCATTTCTTCTCAGGGAAGTAAGGAATCGCGAGAGGAACTTTACTGTGAGCGTGTGTGATATTTACATGAGAAGACAAGCTTGACTTTTTTCCCCAGTATTCTAAAGTATGATAGTATTCTCACCGATCTGGGTTAGTCTGACCTTGCGTAGATCATGATCTGGGTAGCTATTGATCGAGGTAAATTTTTCATGTTTCTACTCTCTCTGTCATTGTTAGCTAAGCAATCTTGCTCAAAAGGTCTTCGCCTGGCGGATAAACGATCCCTCCCATGTCCGAACCGTTCCAAGTGGCTTGCAGTCCGTGACGAGCTGTATGAGGAGATCATGAGCAGGGCGTGGAACAAGGAGGAGAAATTCTTTGGACAAAGCTATGAAGATGTTCATGTGCTCGATTCTGCTGTGTTGATTATGCCCTTGGTGTTCTTCATGCATGCGTCTGATCCGAGATTTGTGTCAACGTTGAAGCAGATTCTGAAGACGCCTGCGAGGGGTGGATTAACATCGAACGTGCGTTTTTTTTTTTTTTTTTTGAAACCTTGTATGATCGTTTCATTGATGGAATCCAGAATCTCGTGTATCGTTATGACACTCTAAAGGCTGAAGATGGTGTGGGAGGGGAAGAAGGCACATTTTGTTTGTGTACATTGTGGTGCGTGGAGGCGTTGACGAGAGCGGGTGAGACGGATGGCACGTTTTTGCGGAGGGCTATATCGATGTTTGAGGTCAGACGCTCTTTTCTCCCCCCCCCCTCGGGCTTGTTTTTTGTTTTTGCTTTCTTTGGATTCTCATTTTTTTGATAGGATTTTTTGTTGTATCTGAACCATGTTGGGTTGTGCACTGAAGAAATTTCCGAGTCGGGTGAAGCGTACGTGTTTTCTTTTGAAATAGCACTCAAAATCGGGCTTTTATGTTTTTTTTTTTTTTATAGTCTGGGTAATGCCGTTCAAGGGTTTACGTGCGTATGATCATCAATCGTGGTTCTTTTTTTCCATTTCATCTTACGAGATCGTGTAGGCATGTTACGCTCATTTCGGCTGCATACAATTTGTCGAGAACGTTGAGCAAGAAGGGTTTGGTTTGAGAGAGGAGAAAGAGAGAGAGAGAGAGAGACAGGTCGTGAGATCATGTATGTAGGATAAGGGAGCAGAAAATATGATATAGATAGAAAAAGTGAACCCGACCCGGATTGAACGGATGACCTTGAGGAAACAAGCTGAAACTGGAATCTCACGCTCTACCACTGAGCTACGGGTCCTTTTAGGCACATCCAGGAATGACCCCTGTTCACCCCATCGTAGGATGGTACAATAAGGGAAACAAGTCTATTCTACTTGAATGTACACGACTGATTTCCTCCTTTTGTTTCACGATAAGCTCTAGGAAGCGCCACAAAAGGACGATCCGACACCGGGGCACCACCTGGGTTCTCTCCATCGTCAGTAACACCAACAAGAAAGCGTAACGTAACCTTGCCTTTGCCTTTGCCCTGGCCCTTGGCATGTTTCTGTTTCTGTTTCTGTGTTTTGATGAGGGGCTGAGACACGTCCTCGCGCTGCGCCTCATCCAACATGTTCAACACGGCCGTAAAATCAAAGCTTCCCTCCCCTTCCCCTTCCCCTGCTTCTGCTTCTGCTTCTGCCGTCGTCGGATCTTGTGGCGTGTTGTCCATTCGCTTTCGTTTCCGGGTTCGTCTTCTTCGAATTCGTTTTCGACCGACGACGACGGTAGTGTCAGGTGCGCCACCACCTCCTTGCTGCTGCTCTTGTCCTACTTCGTTGGAGAGGGTAGTTTGGGAAAGAGGTATAAAAGGAACTTCAGGTTGTACATCCACCATCGGTTCTACATCCACCATCATCGCTTCTTCTTCTTCTTCTTCTTCTTTGCTTCCCGACATCACCACCGCATCACTAACCAGCTTCAAAAATCCCATCTCTCAGCTCCTTGCCAAGGAGGGCAAAAAAAAAAACACTCACCACAGGCACCTTGGGCAACACTTCACTCACCGTCGTCAACACCGTTCGAAAACGAGTTGTCCCATCCTCAAAGGCACTCACACCCCTGTTGAACGCCATACCACCAAAAAGCGTACTTTTCTTCGCGAACAAGGACACCGCTGCGTCGTTGGTGTCCTGGACAAAGAGCGACGAACACATAGCGTGGGATGGAGCAAGACAGTGCCGTGGTGGACCTCTCGACACGGCATCCAAAGGACGTCGCTGTTTTTCTGCGGACGCTGCACGTAGCTGTTGTCCTCGCTTCACAGCACGCTTGATCACCTCTACCAACTCTTTCCCTCTCCTCTTCACCACATCCGAAACTTGCTGCTGTTGTCGCTGATCCACCAGCATTCTCAACAGCATCGGTACGTCTCCAGGAGGCGCTTCGGAAATCTTGAGGAGATGGCGACTCGGCATCACATAAAGCGTGCTCTCGTCTTCCTCTCTCGCTACCCTGTCACGCCACTCGTGTACGGCCTCATACACCGATTTTGGTATACCGGTGGCACCCGGGGACTCGCCCCATTTTTTGTCCCGGATGGCGTCGCAAGGCTCTTTGGTGTACACACGAAGACATGTTTCGGCGGATTTGGCGAGAACGTGGTTGATGAAGGCATGAGCAGGATCCGAGGAGGCGCTGACGGTTGGAGGAGGAGCAGAAAGTGAGACTTTGGCATGGGTAGGGGAGAGGGCACGGTCGACGAGTGCATGTCGTAGATTGTCGTAGATGAAGAGGAGAAAGTGGGTATCAGAGCGAGCGTATTCGAGCATGTCTTGAGGAAGAGGACTATGACCTGAAAATCAGAATGGATGAAGGACGAGTAGAGAGGCGACTTGCCGTATACGCCAGTCTGCTAGCTGATATCGTTTGTCAGGGACGTAGTCGCAATACATTTGCAAGAGGTTGGCAAGGCCATGACGGGGGAATTCTGTGGAGAAAAAGGTGAGAAAGGGGCGAGAGGACTGGGATAAGCTATACTGAGGAGCTTGGAAGCATGGAAAGAGTCAAAGAGGTTGACGACGTAGAGATTAAAGTCTTGCTGTAGCCATAGAATGTCGCTATCGGCGCCGTGAAAGACCTTGACGATGTTGGGGTTGGTAAAGACCTGATTGAGTTGCTCGATGTCGTCTCTCAAGGTGAGGAGGTCGATGATGTAGTCGTGTGTTCGTGTGCTGATCTGCATGAGACAGAGGAAGCCAAAGTAGGAGCGGTAGCTGTGATGTTCGAGGTCGACGGCGAGCTCTGTGACGGCGGTGAGGGTTTGAAGCAGGGTTTGGAGGGACTCTGGGGTGGAGACCCAGGTGAAGAGGGATTGGGAGAGAGAGGAAGGGGTTGACGGGGCAGCGGGGGTGTAGAGGTGCGCAGGGTAGACTATGTGGCTTATTTCGTAGTGGTAGGGATGGGGCTCGTAGGGGTCGAGGGGGACCTGAGCGTTGTATTTGTGGGTGAGGGAGGGGTGCCAGGGTGTGTCGCTGTTGTCTGGCTTGCGTCTGAAAGCAAGCTGGGGCTTTGTAAGGCTAGCAGCGTGGTAGACGACAGGGTCGTGGTGTGCCGACTTGGTGCGACCGAGGGCCTGGTCGAGGCAGGCATCCTATGTGCTGGTTGTGAGAGACGAAGGAGGACAGGTGAGAAAAGGAACCGACGGTGCGTTCAAAGAGGTCGTCCATGACATGGACGACGAGGGGCTGAAAGTCGACGAGGAGGCTGTCGTGGTCGCGGAGCATCTGGGTTGGGCTGGGAGACGAGAACTGGAGGAGCCTGTTGGTGAGGGTGAGAAGGCGAGAGTGGAGGGCGTCGATGTCGTGTGCGACGGTGGAGTCGAGGGAGCGGTGGAAGGGGATGTCGGCGGGGAGGGTGGCGGCATGGCGGGTTGCGCTGAGGGCGGCGTCCTGCAGCGACGCGAGATGGTCGTTGTCCATGAAGAGCAGCACGTGCTTGTGTTTGTTTTTTTGTTTTTTTTTCATTGTGTCTGTTTTTTTTCTTGTCATGTCGCTTGTGCTCGACAATTCTGGGAGTGTGGCCAGAGACCATCTGGCGTCTGAGCGGACGTTTCTGGCGTATGTTCGTACGAGTCTCGCCCTGTCGTCTGCCGGCGTCGGTGAGCGCCTCGTTTTTGTGGCCGTGCTTGCTCATGAGCGCAAGCCCTCGTGCAGCTGTTTGATATCGGCCGTCCTGCGTCGCACAAGTGGGCGCGACCGCTCGGCGCATCGATGACAGCGATGGGTCTGGCGACGCTATTGCTGGGTAGGTGGGATGTGCTGCGGTGTCTGGCCAGCTGACGAGGCAGGCTGCTGGAGGTATTTCCGAATACAAGCAGGACTCACGCGAGGTGTCTTTCCGGTGGCGAGGATGACGGTGGCGATGGTGGCCGGTGTGATTTCTGTGTTCACATTTGTTGTCTTTTTAGTACTAGTTTAATGTCATATCATTTCTATCAAGATATTATGCTTATCTTTATCTAGCTTGAAAAAGATATGACTTGCAAGGCTAGCTCAAGAGATTACTTCCTGGTCAAGTTGCAAACAGAAACCAGTAGCCACTCTGATTGTAGCTGCCAACTCATTCTCTCAAGTAAGATGTTCCTGTCCCTCATCTCTATGGTGGTCTGGTATCATTATGGTAGAGATGCAATAGAGGACAATAAAATCAGACCACACCACTAAAAACTTGGTCAGGTACTTTTCCATCAATTCTATCTGCTTGGTCTGGAGATTCTATAAACTTATGTTGTTACTCACATGGCAGATATTTAGATGTCAAGTTGCTGCTTGAATTGGGATGTCAAGTCACCTGATTGTTTGGTGTCATCTCACCTGTCAAGTCTGGACTTGTCACATAGTCATGCTCTACCGCTATACCACTAAATATTAAAGAAAATCATTAGTCCTCTATGTTAGACTTGGCTGCTATTGTATATTATATTGAAAATATACAGAGTTTCTTTGAAGATGGTTGAATTCAGGTCCCTATACTACATTACATGTTACAACCTTT
>Ga0153986_1000042_pt1 | contig 34725 bp, 42 predicted proteins | sample TSGA070MetaG_FD_104724 | JGI IMG/M metagenome (GOLD analysis project Ga0153986, IMG submission 104724) | Attine ant fungus gardens microbial communities from Georgia, USA - TSGA070 MetaG | ecosystem: Host-associated > Fungi > Mycelium > Unclassified | place: USA: Georgia, Alexander Wildlife... | reverse complement strand
TAGTAGTTAGTCAATAGTCCACAGAGGCAGTTTATGACATACTGCAGCACTTGCCTAAAACCCATAGCTGATACAGCCTGTCCTTCATCACCCCTGCCATCAATCAGGTTTTATCTTCCTATTTACTATCCTTCCAGAACCTTCTCCTACCTTTTACTTCAAGGGTCTTTTGTCTTCTTTGTCCTAGAACCATGTGGTGTACTTCCTAAGTGTCCTGGAGCTTCCTAAGTTCTTTTATCTGTGTCTGTGTTTAGAGTTATAATATATTGATGGGATCAGAGAAGTTTAATAGACTCTCTGATCAGCCCTCTTGAGTTCCTTTGCCTTCTAAGTTCAATTCTGTATATATTTCCAATGATACTTGTTTTCTCTATTCTAAGTCATGTCGATCTAGAACCCAATCTGTAGGGAAATATCCAGATACCAAATGCTAGTGTACCATTTTGGCTCTCAAGGTATTTTGTTAAGAGTAACCCTTTTGGTGGTAATAGTAATGGTCTGGGTCTACTATGAGGGATAGTAAAGGTTTCTAGAGCGAGTTACAAGAGCTAATTTGTGGTTATCAATTATCCAATGTTACTTTTTTGTTGAATTTTTGTATTAGGTGTAACAGCATGCACACAATCCACCAGTAACTCTCCCATACGAGCTCTGAGTCCCTGGCTTGTCCAAAATTATCCTAGAAAATTCCCTTCCATGCTCATCCGTCTTATATAAAATTAGTAGTTAATTCCTAGCACTCTTAGCTTTGTTCTTAACCTGGTGTGCCCCTTAGAAATTCTATCCTCTTGTTACTACCTTGGAATTCCACCAACTTTCTTATCTAGTTATCCTCTATTGAGTGTAGTACAGTCTTTTATTCAAAACCCAGCCATCAGTCCACTGTTAGCAACTGACCACAAGCAGCAGTGGTGCTAGAGAAGGGACTTAGGTAGATAAGGAAGGGAAGGGACTGCTACTCGTATATCGGGAAGATTAACGAGAACTTGACAAGAGTTCTCCTAGTATTCTCTACCTATTTATACAAGAGATCTACTAGGTATTACATGCAACTAGGTACTCTAATATTTATCTGTCATGTGTCCATGTCATGTACCTGACAGGACCGTTCCTATGTTGTCCTATTAATATTTACACCTTCCTAGAGGTGTTATGTTATGAACTGCCTTAGACAGGCCTTCTAACATCAGGAGTCAGTAGCTGTCATTGATGGACGGCTGTGGGAGTACGCAGTAACACCTCTGGGAAGGTGTAAAGATGGACAAGTGACATGGGAACATCTGTGTGATAGACACACATGGACCTATGACAGATAGATACATAGTAGATAAGGTGTGGGAGTTAGATCATAGATACTCTCATAGATACATGTGATCGCCTAGCTAGCTCAGTTATATAAATAGGTAGAGCAATGCTAGAAGGACTCTTGTCGAGTTCTCGTTTATCTTCCTGATTTACGAGTAGTAGTTCTCTTTTCCTCTATTCCATCTAAGTTCTTTTCTTGGCACCACTGCTGCTCACGGTCGGTCACTAACATGTCACTCTAACTCCCACAGCCATCAGTCAATGACAGCCGCTGACTCCTGATGTCAGAAGGCCTGTCCAAGGTGGTTTATGACACCCACACAGAGGGCAGCACCTGACAAAGGTCCAAAGTGCTATTTTATAACATATTTTGTTTGGAAGCTATCTCATAATATAATCCCAGAGAGGGCATATAGCCTCACTAGTGCTTGACATATTTTCACTAAGAATCTCAGGTGCTACCATATGTGTATGGTAGTAGAAAACAAGAACCAATGTCAAAAATGTTTGCTATTAAGCTCTATGTAATAGATTGATAATTTAAAAAGACTGGAATTATTTTATCTTTCTAAATATTTTTGTTAAAGTCCTTGTATAAATGCTAAAAATGCTGATATGAGAATTTATGAGAGATTTGTGAAAACATTGGTATAGAAATTTGAGATTTGATTATTAGTGTTGCAAACAGTTAGTTGATTCAAGACAAACAGCTACCACATGGAAGACAAAACAATGCTAGACTGATTGGGCTATGTAGAGAAGTGTTGAGTAGGCTACTGGAGGTAACATGAAAGAGCTCAGATACAGATGCCCAGCAAGGAGAGTCCAGATTTACATGCCACTTTAAGGGTGTCTTGAGAACATAATGCAAGAAGAGGACGGATGGAATTGATCAATACGTCACTGATGTTTTCAACAACATCGAGGAGTTTATCAAGAAGACATTTTATGTCATAGACAACTTTGGGACCTGTCAATTTATAGCATATATGCATGTCAGAAGAACGCACCAGGACCGATAACAGGACCAATCCCCGGAATACGATCGACCAGGTCACTGAGATATGATAAAGTGTCCTTATGAACATTTATGAGTTCCTTGATTAGGGTCTCGATATCGCTGTTGCGGTCGTAATACTCTAAGCCCTTCTCACGCCCGAGATAGTCAAGTTTCGATGAGATGCATAGCAGATTACTGTGATAAAGCCTCAGACCATTGACCAAGGTGTCCTCGAAACCCGGCGAGTCATCCGAAAGTTTAGCTATGGCAAAGTCAATCACAACCCTTTTCCCAATGATCAAACATACACAGGCTCAAGGAGTTGACTAAGAAATCCTGATAACAACTATTCATCTTCCGATATGCCTCGTCATATATCCTGTGGTCTTCTGCGACATCTCGCTTGCCAATATCAGAGGCGGTGAGTATTTGAGGAAATCGAGCAACAAGACTACTGTCCAGAGAATGGCGACGAGTTTTATCCCGTATAGATGGGTTACGCATGTAATCAGAGACCGCTAAAGGTAAAGCCGACGCAAAGAATTCCAGACAGAATCCTGCCAGAAGAAACCAGGCCACAGCGCGCAGCACCATGATAGATCGAAACATATACATCACAAAGACTAGTGATCGACGTTCGCGAGATGAAGGAATGGCAGTGAAACGTTGGCTGGGAAACACGAATTGTATCCGAAACAAGAATGTTGGTAAATTGTTTGGTAACCTTTGGTGAGGTATGGATTATCAGGTGACTCAATACAATCAATACAATCAGTGCTACCTTTTTCCACAGGGCAGGAACTCCTCTTTTTAGATCCACAAAGATGTATAAAGCTTCATCGGATTTATATCGAGCAAGGATCTCCGATAACAACCATTCACGTTATCTGACATCATGTGTAGATATCTACACATGTCACAACTTTCGAGGTGAGTGCCTCGAATCCAAGCCACACTTAGGGGCATTACACCTTTACAGTAGCTACATTGTCCTGAGGAACAAGTCCAGGATGACCAAAATATCGAATGTAGGTATGAAGTGAAAATAATTCCACATTTTTGTTTTGCCGTACTGGTCAAAAGTTATTGAGTTTCAGGGCCCTCCTGCGTCTGCTCCATCTATGACTGTACCCATTGCCTTCGTCATTGCCGTATCCATTACCATTACCATTACCATTACCATTACCATCACCATCCAGGTATGTCGGAGTAGGTGAGGTGGAAGTGGTGGGAGTGGCAGATGGCTTGTATGTGGTAGAATGAGGCCCAGGTTGTGGCAGGCACTGATAAAGTGCATTGTACCAGTCGTAGCCTTTATTACACTGGGGTTGAGGTTGATTGTCTTGAGGAGGGTAACGAGGTACACAGCAATTCTTAATAAGGCTCCAGTAGTGGCTACTGGGAGGACAGGAGACACCCTTCGGAGGAGGCGGGGGATTAGTTGCTCCCCCGTTGGGCAAACAACATTGTTTATCCTGCCACCTTTACTCGTTCAGTCCACAATCTAGTTCGAAACCGAGATTATTCACCAAAATTCGGTAGACTCACAACTGTCCTTCAGGTTACTAGCCATAGCGAAGGGAATAATAGCGGGAAAAGCGACAAAGATGATTGGGAAGCGCATGATGGATTCAAGAACAAGGAATGACAGGGTTGAAGAAAGAAGCCAAGAGGAAAGATAATGAGCATGTCGTTCTACAAGAGTTCTATTTTATAGGGCTTCTTTGTTTGTAGAACATATAGAATGTGTTTGTCAAATCTTTGTACCTGAGCGTTCACAGCTCGACATTAGCAGACAAGACCTGGGTAACATTCACAAACCATTTATAGAATCTAGCAACCGTTACGGGGACCTTAAAATCAAATCATTGAATCAATCATGAATCAATCATTTCCTAGTATATAATTAAGTCTGTCGGAAGTATATCATCACAGACTTTCAGGAGAACTTTGATTACTTCTGATGTTATTGGAATCTGCTTGTTTTTAAGAGACTAGTCGAGGGTAACTACAGGTTGATTCACTAGACCAAGAGGGAATCCTGTCAGGTTCACCTTGATGAACTCGCTGAAAGAGCTATTTGCAGTGCTCGAGATGCGAAATACCGTACGTCTGCATCAGAGTCATTCTTTTGTCGCTCTAGGGTAGGAAGAACGAATTCTTGAATAAACTGACTTCCGTCTAGCGTAAGACTGAACATCGGGATCATTACTTCGAAAGACTTGGCTACGTTGAAACGAATGTTGGGGATAGGGTCATTGGATAAATCTAGCAGAAGACCCGCAATGTCAGTACGGATTATCTCCGGACTCAAGGATGGTGAGATTATCTGTATTGGGATGTGGGTCAAAGATAGGAAAATATGGGGAAAACGTGAACACTAACCGTGATAGCTTGGATCGTGGTCATCCTGAAGAGAAAACTAGGATGGGACCCCATGCCAACTACTTTGGGTACGATGGCAACTCGCGCCCAATCCACGCCGAAAACCTCGGTCAGTTTCTTGAGATTGACGGTGGCGGCTTCCCGAATGCTATACACAGAATCACCCAGCCAAGACATACACAAGTTGCCTAACTCTTCATCAAAGAAAGGTCTGCCAAATTGGGTTGCCAGAAGGGGGATGTACTGGATTATGGCCTGCCGAACGCGCCAGGATTTGTCTTCAGCTAGTTCCACGATAGCAGGAAGCAAACTATCGGACAACAACTCAATCCCAATTACTGGCCAGGATCGTAAATCAGCAAATGCAAGTCAGACGCAGAGGACACGATACCGTTGTTGATAGTTTCAAGTTTACTGATAACGTTGAGCCTAACCTCAGAGAAATCGTCTTTGAGGAGATGTAAAAAAATGGGGAGAAGGTGTTCAATGGTAGGTTCTCTAGTAAGGAGTGGAGCAAGACCGTGGATTTGGTTTGCCAGAGCCGCACGGACATGCTGAGACGCATCCTGGGAAATGTCTCGGACACAAGGAAGGATTCGAAGCAGTGCAACCTTGCTGCCAAGATAAGCAGAAAAGCCTAAGAACAGAAGTTAAGCGGTCGTTGTGATATTTGTATACAGCTCTACCTGAAATTTGCGTCGCAGCTGCAGTTCGGACTTCTGCTTCGTTATCTTTGAGAAGTTGGATATATTGGCCAATCAACTCGTCCCGCACGAATTCAAGCCCGACAGCGTCCGCAAGCTTTAAATTGTCAAGTAGTTCGAACAATCATAATAGATAAATGACATGACGTGTACCTCATTGAAATGAATCGCTATCATGTATCGTACTCTCCAGCTTTTATCACTTGTACTTTGTCTAATCTGCTTGAGCAATGATTCATGCTTCGGCAGAAGTTGTCGCGCAAGGACAATGAGAGTTGTGACTGTCAACAGGCGGACAGAATCTTGATCATCAGCCTGGAGTCTTCGATATATTGGTAAGCCATCCGATATCATGTCTTGTTCGGAGAAGTGCTTGAGCAAGGGCTATATCTAGTCATCAAATGCTAGTTATACCATCGCAATGATGATCACTTACACTCAGAGATTTTGCAGCGGCTCTGCGAACCATCGGTGTATCATCCGCCCCGAGTGCTGTATACTGCCTACGTAAATCCTCCTGTAAGGCAGGAGATACTTTGGAGTAAACAGCTGGGTAGAGGGTCGCTGCAGAAGTTCGTGACGTGAACCACTCGCCAGATGAGAGTCGTTTGAGTAAGGGAATATAATATTGCTCAGTCTGATTTTGTGAAAGAATAGCACCTATTTTCGTTATCGACTCAGCTGCCTGGATTTCAAGGTAATTCGTCGGCAGGAATTAAGATATGAGTTGAAACGCGTACCTTATCGCGCACAAGAGTTTCCTCCACTGCAGACAGATGCTCTAAAGGACCAAGGATAACATGTGCATGCTCTACACCACCAATATACTCCTCGAAGTTCTTCCCCAGCTCTTCCGCCAAGGCGAGTAGGACTTCATCTTCGTCATCAACAGAATCTTGAAGAAATGGTATCAGCTCTTCGCGAGCACGATCTGGACCCAGCGCCAGTGCTATTGTTGGGATACAATGGATTGCATTCAAACGAAGCTGGACGTCTTCAGACCGCAGTTCATCCATGAGGATGGCAATCGGGGCGATCTGGTGCAGATAGGTGAGTGAAGGTTATTGAATTTCGAATCAAGCCGCACATCCTCCATTGACATCTGAGAATCCATTATCTCCTTTGCAATATAGTCCCAAGTGGAAACAAAATACTGTTTTGTAGGAGAGGGGCTATTGGATCACAGAGTGTGTCACATGATCATGAAGACATCTGCAATAGTATGGTGGTATTTTCAATGCCCATGGTACCGGAATAGACTTCGTCAAAATAAATATGAATGCAGTGGATAAGCATTTCACAGTCAACATCATGCTCACAGGGTGTCATGACCAGGCTGGTGACAACTAGACTATGTGAAACTTCTAGTTTGTCATAAAATCACAGGTTGGTTTGGCTTGGAATAACAGAACAATTATTCCTTTGTAAACCGGTGAGTATATACAACAAACTACTAAGCTTATATAGTAAATAAAAAAATCTTAGAAAGTTCTTGAACCTTCAGCCAGATTATGATGTCAGCTTGATATCCCAGCATAGTTTTCCCCTGCCTGTTTCCTTAAGATAGGAAGATTGAAAGAAAGGTGAGAATGAAAGCAGAGGAGAAAGATGGGAAGAGAGGGGAGAGGATGTACGGATGTACAGCATGGCCAAGACTCCATAAATTCCAGAAACTAGTTATAATCATAACATATTAGCTAATTGGTTCGGACGCTGCCGAAATAATCTTACCTTCATGCCAGTAGAACGACTGAAGGATAAGGTTTTACTTCAACATCCCAAAGTACGCGTTCTTATGTTTGCGTTATGTTCTTTGAAAAGACGAGGATCACAGGGTGCTTCTGTTGAGGTTCTTCATTATGGTGCGACTGTTATATCCTGGAAGGCAGGAGGCCTCGAAAGACTTTTCGTGTCCTCGAAAGCTATCTTAGACGGATCGAAGCCTGTGCGGGGTGGCATCCCTGTCGTTTTTCCATGCTTTGGAGCTGGTATACACTCTGAACACATGAAGCTTCCGCAGCATGGATTCGCCAGAAGCGAGAAGTGGACATTTGATGGTATCACTAGGGACAATCCCATCGAGGTTTCCGTCAAGTTCAGTGAGTGTACTTCCCTGGTCATATTTTGTATTTGCTTTGAGCTTATTTCTTCCTTTCTTTTGCTTCTTTTGCTTGAAGCCCTGAAACCATCAACCCAGATCATGACTAAATATGAACCTAAATTTGAAATTTCATACACTGTCACTCTGTTTGAAAATCAGCTCGGCACTGATCTCACTGTTTACAATCCGCCAGACAGCATCAAGGAGCTCGAGTTCCAGGCTCTTCTCCACAATTATTTCCGGGTTCCTGCAACCTCCGTCAGAATCACTCCATTGCAAAATGCTGGTTATTATGACAAAACTCGAGCTAATGACGAGGAGAAAGCCATCCGCAGAATTGAGTCTCGTGCAGAAGTAGACGTTCAAAGGTACACAGACTTTGTCTATGAGGATGCCCATGGGGTCTATACTTTGACATGGCCAGAGGGGAAAATTGTCATTGAAACCAAAAATCTGAAAGATGTAGTCATTTGGAATCCACAAGAGGAGGGAAATAAAATTGGAGACATGGAGGAAGGAGGCTGGTAAGTAGATCAGCTTCTGGTCGTGGCTTACTCGACAAAGATTTCAGGGAGAGGTATGTTTGCGTTGAACCAGGTCACGTTCGGGGATTTGCGAAGATAGGCCCGGGCAGAGAGTGGAGCGGGCAGCAGATGCTGACTGTCGTCAAGCTCTAGACCTGGGACTGGTATTAATTTGTATCAGGTACAAACCAGTGTAATGATGGACGCGTGAGAAAATCACTTTTGAATTGGGGAAGCTTGACTTAATTAGCTATCAGTATCAATGGTTGGACCATTCACGATCCAGATAAACCAAATCGACTATGTAGTCGTTCAACCTGGGGCACTTGACCGCCCGTACCTGTCAAGGGTACCTGTCCTTCGAATTTATGGCCAATCTTCTATCGGCTCACGAGCATGCCTTCATATTCACCAAGTCTATCCCTACTGTTACGTAGAATATCCAGGAAACCTCCATCCATACCATGGTGCGGGTTGAGCCATCCAACAAGAGTGAGCCTAACTTGACCTTCACAGTAAAACGATATATAGGAAACCTCAAACAGTCATTGAATCACGCTGTTGCCTTGTCTTTGAGATGCGACCCTGGCTCCTTGAAATCTCAATATGTGCGCGCAATATTTTTAGTCAAAGGCGTTAAATTTTACGGTTTTCACTCACAATATTCGCCATTTTTGAAAATAATGCTGGTGGACCCACGGCTAATGAATCATGTGGCAGCAATACTTCACTCTGGTTCTGTCCTAAGTCACCGTTTTCAAGTCTACGAGAGTCATCTCAGCTTCATCCTTCAATTCATGTGCGATTTTGGCTTATATGGCTGCGGATATATTGAGATTCGAGACGTGTATCGTCGGAGAGGACTTGAAGAGGATGAAGAGGCAATAATGGATCCAGAAGTAGCTTTTGAGACGTCACCATATCCTCGGCAAACGCGTATGCCACTCGAATTGGACATCATTTCTCCCTCTATCCTGAATCGAGCAAAATTAGCGGAACGCAGACTTCACCATACACTTGCAGTACCAGGCCCAGAAAGACCTACAGAGCCGCTAGTGACCAGCGTGCGCGAGCTTTGGGAAGATGAGCGTAATCGCCGTCGCGCAAGGGGCCTGAACCTTACCCCAGAAGTGCCCTGTGATCCGAGTGAGGCATCCAGAAGGTCAAATGGTTGTTGGATTGCAGAAGCTTATTGGTGGGATGAATTTAGGCGTCGGCTAGAAAAAGAAAGTCCGTTGATAGCGGAGGCTGATATCAATGATCTATCAGGCTGGGAGAACCAAGTGATGTCCGTTTTCGAGAGTACAGAAGCACTCTGGGAGGCACAACATAGAACATGGAAACATAGGGGCATAGGAAATGACATGGATGTTCATGACCATAGGACAGGACAGGACAACTTGGTACTTTCGCCATTTGATGATTTTTTGGACGGCGGTGAAGTTGATGTGAATGAAGCTCTATTAGACACAGAGACGACCAATCGTTTTAGATACACAGAGGACGCTGACATTGAATCAGATGAAGGAGAAGAGCGTAACCAGATAGACGAGAAGGAGAATGGGGACGAGGAGGGTATCGGGGAGGAAGATAGTTATGGAGGTGACGATATCCGGAATCTGGAAGGCAGCAAGACTCAAGAGGATAGTATATCTGCTTCAAGCCATTGGTGAGATCGACTATCTTCCATTCGCTGGCCCTTTCTGTGCTAAGTCGTCTCGAAGCGTTTCAATAGACCCGTTTCTGGATGATGCAACACCTCGAACATCAAGTTGGTTTTCGGCAAAAAATAGAAAAATAGAGAATAAGGCCAGGCGGTAGGCAGTTGGGGCTTTCCAGATACAGTTGGAGGCTCAAAGTTATCTCTATGGCAGGGCATTCAATGATGACATGAAACACGCAGCGGATATTCCGTTGAGCTCTAGCATGTTACCTATCTCTTCAAGCATGATATCTCAAACTTTGGCCCTCGCGCCAGTACTCGCTTCATACCTTACTGAGGTATACCGACAATGCATGACTTCTGGAGCAAATGCCTATCTTTATCGTCAGTTCCCACCGAGTAGAACTGACCTGATCGCAAAGATCGGAGCACTCAAACTCCAGACGAAGATATATCGACCACCTTTCTACTCAAACGAGGCTGATATATCAGAAAGATCAAGGGAGTTTGCTGGGTTAGTTTACCATCTAAAAGGAGGTAAAAGTACAGCTTTCCTGGAGGAATTCGTGCCTGTCACACCTGTCTCGGAATCTGCACAACTCTCTTACAATTATTCCCGGTTCGAGGTACATTCTGGGTGGGAGTTTGCATCCTTCCCACCCAGCAGAAGGGTAATACGACAGTGGCTCAAGTACGAGATGGTATTTCGAAAAAAGCTTTCGAATCGAAAAACGCCACGTTCCCAGGTGCGATTCAACTTGCTCACCTCGAGATCGATTCCAACCGTCCTTCCCGATCAGATTGAGGGACCAACCCAGTTCAGACACTCTCCACTTGCGTGTGCGGTCAAGATATCCAGAGAGCAACAGAACATGACTATAATGTGTTTAGAGGTCATAGGTATGTCATCTTTACTGTAACTTGATGGATCCCAAGGTTTGATATTAATGCAGCACCTGCTTTCGGGAAAACTGTACCCGACCCAGAATTTGATTCTATCTGCATCGCAGTATACGGACTTCAAGCCATTGGAACAGGGGATATACATACCGGCATCGTTGCTATCCAAAACGTGCAGCTCAATCCCAAGCGTATCCGGGATTTCCCCCTAGATTTAGTAGATACAGAGCTCGATCTGCTAAACAGGATTTCTGATATTGTTGCTGAGTTTGACCCTGACATTCTCACAGGATGGGATGTACAGCGTACATCCTGGGGTTACTTGAATTCTCGGGCAAAACAGTATGGTGCGTTGGTGTTGGTATATTAATCAGTTTGCTAGTTAAACAGTAATCCTCAGAATTTGATCTGCAGGACTTCTTGTCTAGAGCTCCAGCACAGAAGACGGGAGATGATCGATGGGGGTCACAGACTACCACCAGCCTGAAAGTTGCTGGCAGACACATTCTGAACGCCTGGCGCATCATGAGATCGGAGCAGATTCTGACTTCTTATACCCTCTCCAGCGTTGCATATCATATCCTGCAGCAGAGGTTCGACCCTTTAGTATGCCTGGGTCCTCGGGGGCTAATCAGACATTACAGGGTACCCTCCTACTCCATTGCAACATTGTCAAAGTGGTATGATAGTTCTGTGCCAAATCATATGGTAACTCTGCTACGTTATATGGTAACGTGTGTCAGTGCTACTCTCCGAATTCTGGAAGAAAGTGAAGTTGTTACAAAAACCGCGTACGACAGTCACCCGGTCTAAATGATGCCTCTTTGAGTGCTGATTCCGCCTTCCTTTTGTCAGAGAATTTGCTCGCATTTTTGGAGTTGATTTTTACTCTGTCATCAGCCGTGGATCTCAATTTAAAGTGGAATCATTAATGTTCCGCATCGCCAAGCCTGAGAACTTTGTTTTTATATCCCCGAGTAAAAACGATGTATGTCTACCGCTGCGTTTTCTGGAAAGCTTATCCTTTTTCCCCTATTACCATAGGTGGGCAAACAGAACGCGGCAGAATGTATGCCACTGATTCTGGAGCCCATGTCTGCGTTTTATTCTAGTCCTCTCGTAGTCTTGGATTTTCAGTCTCTATATCCCTCAGTGATGATTGCCTACAACTATTGTTACTCAACCTGTCTTGGTCGAGTTGCTGCTTTTCAAGGGCAGTTTAGGCTGGGGGTGACTACTCTAGATATAGCTCCCGGTTTGCTCGAGACCTTGAAAGAGTTCATTACTGGTGAGCATCACACGCAAATTCGGATGATCTTATGCACCCTCACATCAGTCGCACCAAATGGCATCATGTATACGAAACCACAAGTACGCAAAGGACTTCTTGGCCGCATGCTCGTTGAGTTATTGGATACCAGAGTGATGGTGAAACAAGCGATGAAGGCTGTAAAGTCGGACAGAGCATGTCTGATGGCAACTTGACTATGGTCGGCACTGACATAAGATATCGGCAGGCTCTGTCTCGCGTCCTCAATGCACGACAATTGGCGCTGAAGTATATTGCCAATGTCACGTACGGATATACGAGCGCGACTTATTCGGGCCGTATGCCAGCTGTTGAGATTGCAGATAGTATTGTACAAACTGGTAGAGAAATTTTGGAACAAGTAAGCAGCCAATTCCCCTGGAAGCGTACACTGACAGGCGGGTTTCCAGGCTATTGATATAATCAACAATAATGAGCAGTGGGGTACTAAGGTCCGACTCCAGCGGTTCTCGAAGGAGCAGTGCTAATTGTAATGTTAGGTTGTATACGGTGATACAGATAGTCTTTTCATGTGAGTTATAAGCCCTTGACATCGAAAAGACTCATCCTGTATAAGCTATCTCCCTGGGAAAACGAAGGAACAAGCATTTCGAATTGGTAACGAGATCGCAGACACGATTACTTTACGAAACCCTGCACCCATAAAACTCAAGTTCGAAAAAGTAGGTGGCTGTGATCGAACTCGTGTATGGAAATTTCATACTCAGCTGATCTGAGGTATATCATCCCTGCGTGTTGTTGGCGAAGAAACGTTATGTCGGATTCAAATATGAGAGTCCTGATGAAGAGGAGCCCATCTTCGATGCAAAGGGTATCGAGACTGTCAGACGGGACGGTGTCCTAGCCCAACGGAAGCTCGTTGAAAATTGCCTGAAGTCAGTGAGAGATCTCCTGGACCATTGATAGGGCCTAACGGAACAAAGAATTCTCTTTCGCACGCAAGACTTGAGTCAGGTGAAGGATTACTGCTGTAAATCTTGGTACAAAGTACTCCAGAACAGAGTCTCGGTTCAGGACTTTATCTTTGCCAAAGAAGTAAGGATGGGGACATATAAGTACGTTGCTCAACTTTCATCCCAAGTCTTGGTTTCTGATTAACATCATCAAAGTGATAAAGGATCACCACCTCCTGGTGTAGTGGTTGCTGCACGTAGAATGATGATAGATCCCAATGATGAACCAGAATATGCAGAACGCATTCCGTACGTGATTACTCAAGCTGAACATGGAACGCTATTGGCAGAAAGAGCAATGGACCCTCTTGAGATGATAAGCGAACCGTGAGCCTCATAACCATACTAGATCGTTTCTTTTCTTAGAGTTAAACCAGGAGCCTCAAACTTGATACAACCTACTATATCACTCGAGTGCTTATACCACCCCTTGAACGGATATTCAATCTCGTTGGGGCTGACGTGCGACAATGGTTTTCCGAAATGCCAAAGGTTAAAAATGTGTCAGGTGTTATCTTAGCCTCGCCGAAGAAGCGAAGAAAGATGCATAAAGAGGAAAATGATACAATCTCCCCAGAAAAGCAGTGGGATATCGAGGAACACCTTGAGAAAAATCAGTGCTTTGTGTGTGAAGAACCATCATTCGCTGGTATGTAAAATTCAAGTGGAGTTTTGACCCCTTGCTGAGGGTATCCAGATCTCTGCGAAGAGTGCACGCAGTCTCTTCAGTCAAGTCTAGCCGTATTCGGTGCGAAGAGCGGTGTGTTCGAGCATCGTGCCCTGACTATACACAAAGTTTGCGTTACTTGTGCAGGTACATCGCCTGGTGAGCCAGTCGAATGTATCTCATTAGACTGCCCGTGGCTTTTCACGAGGAAGAAAGCGGAGGACAAACTCAGGGCAGTCCAAACCATGGAATTAATTGTGAACGAGCTCGAACGGAACGAGACACAACCTGAATAAATGGAATGATGTATCAGAAAATTAAGTGTAGTGGAGTGTATTGTGCAGTTTAAACAGTCTCATATGCCCCAGGAGCGGAATTATTGTTTACTTGAGCGTGAGCAGGAGATTTTGGATCGTTCCGAGATGGCAGGTGACGAGACTGATGGTTGTTAGCCTCATCGTCAAGATTTTGATAGCCGCCCCGAGCACTGGAGGTGAAACCACCAGGCATCGACCAGACTATTGAACTCAGTATCAAGATGGCCACAAGGGAAGTAAAGGCACCTGTAGCACCCTCACCAATACTTAGTCCGCCAAACTGGGCGCCTCGCTGCCGCATCACGAAGAGGAAGGAGAAGAAAGTTGGTATCTGATGACCAGCTGTTAGACATTGGAGGCTTGCACAAAGTGTTTTTTGACAACCTTGAGCAGGGTTAGAACAACGGTCAAGAACTTGATGAAACCACTCTGGCTGTTTTGAATCATCCAGATAACATCAAAGATAGTTGAAGCGCCTAAAAGACCCGTGAACTGTTTCTGGAGGTGAATGCTGCAAAACCTGGAGACAAGTATATTTATATCTAACTGTTTTCAAAGATTGAATCGCCTCGTTCTGTTCTTGAGCGTAGGTCCCAAAAAGGTAAATTACAAGGTTGTAATGGGGAGCGGAAGAAAGTGAGAGAAGAAATGACAGTGCCTGCAAAAATCAGCTAGACGGACTCTAAAAGCTGGATGGCTTACAACACCGCCGAACACAAGCTTAGAAGGGTCTAGTCCCTGGATGAAGTCCATTGTGGATAGTACTTGAGCAGGCTGAACAGCCTCGAGGCCAACCAAGTAGTCACGTGATGATGATTGCATGCTTGTGTACTTGTGTAGTATCATATCATCACCCACCACTCTCGCAGCAGTAGTTCTTTGCTGATTTCGACAGTCAGAGCTATCCAAAAACATATGAAGTCAACATAGCTGCTTCTTCCATTTTGCTTACATTCTTCTCATTCTCTTTTCAAATGTCATCTGCAGCTTTCAACTCAAGCCTAGACAATGCTCGCATGTCTATATCCCTCGGCATTGTGATTGGTCTGATAGCCTCATTTGTTCAGTCTTTGGGGCTCACCATCCAGAGGAAGAGTCATATTATAAATCAAGGTCTTCCAAAGCACTCTCAACGTACGGAACACCGACGTCCGTTCGTAGCTCCTCTTGGACTCTGGCGTTGTAGGTTTCTGACGACAAGTGCTTTTCAATCATAGATTATGGCTGCTTGGATTTACAATCTTCATTTTCTCAAACCTAATTGGATCTTTGGTCCAAATCGCATCGCTTCCTGTTGTCATCCTCGCTCCCCTGGGTGCTGTCTCTTTACTCTGGAATGCGTTCTTTGCCCGTCTCCTTCTCGGCGATGTATTCTCCCCATGGATGATTATTGGCACTATTCTAATTGCGGGGGGTGCTACGTTGATCGCCGTCTTTGGAGTCGTACCGGAACCAGCACATTCGTTGGATGACTTGTTGGAGCTCTATCGGAGACCTGTCTTTGTTTTCTATTTTTCTATGCTCGGAACGAGCGTGTTCTTTTTCCTTGTTGCGGTATGCCAAATTTTCCAAGATAGTGGTACCTACTGACCCTTATGTTAGACGCATTTCGGCGAGTTTTCCTGGGCGCGTAAAACCGTTGTAGCAAATCGCCAAGCAACTCACCAAGCAACTCGCCCTGACCATCTATCCCTACCTACCGCACACTCCTACTGTGATGGTGACGCTGGCGACATCACTTTAAGTGATACCGTAGAGACTATTTCTGATGTCTCCACTGTCACCGAAACAACACCGTTTTTGGATAGGAAAGGGAACCGCTCTTCTGTATCATGTACAGTTCAACATCAGCCACTTGATGCGCTGGATCGCACTCGCATTCTTCTCGCTATCTCATATGCATCTATTTCCGGGATAATTTCTGGAATATGTTTAATCTTTGCCAAGAGCGGTGTTGAGTTGATCTTGCTCACTTTAGGGGGAAAGAACCAATTCCGCCGCTGGGAATCATGGATCCTCGTACTTTGCCTCATTATATCTGCACTCTTGCAGATGTGGTACTTGCATAAAGCGCTTGTATTGGTCAATCCGACATTAGTTTGTCCCTGTATGTCTTTCTTCTCTCCCTGAGCAAGCGTATGGACTGAGATCTCGTTAGCGGCCTTTTGTTTTTATAATCTCTCTTCGATCGTGAACGGTCTCGTGTATTTCAATCAGGTACAGCTGATCGAGGCGTTCCATTTAGGGTTGGTGGGCACGGGCATCATCATTCTCTTGGGTGGAGTCTGGGTTGTCAGTATTCATTCGGGAGGTGGAGGTGTAGATGTGGGATCTTGGAGTGAGGATGGCAAAATAGTAGAGGACGAGACCATCCTTCACATTGGCGAACTCGAGCAAGGGGAAACATCCTGTTCGGAGGTAGTGAATCCAAATGCGGACTCTGTATCCGGATCTGACCCTCGCAAACCGCTCAGATCAATATCTGAGCCTGCTCAGTCAACTTCGGCGATATCCACAGAGGCTAGACGATTGGAAGATGCTCAAGTGTCGTATCTGCGTCCCTGGCATCGACATACCATGTATTCAACGGCGCCTTTACTATCACCCGTCCCTGTGTCACGAAGAACGGACTTTCGGTGTCGATTTTCTGACGCTTACCGTTTCTCGACGGTATCCCATCACCCTCCTCGAACGTTCGTACCTCCCCTTACCACTGTTTCTACTCTCGGCGCTGGATTACAGATTGGGCTTTCACCTGTGAGTCCTGGATTTTCGATTGTACCTAAAGAGCGGAGGAGGCTAGGTGGTGATGAAGAACAAAGTCCGCATGCACGAGATCATAGGAGATCTGTTAGTGAGAGGGCATCTGGGGCTCCCGTTCAGCCCAACTTTGATTCCGATCCTGAGGTTTCTGATGCCGAACCCAATGGCCGCATAGATCAGGAATGCTTGGGCAATGTTCCAGAACCCATGCATCGGAGATGGATGTGGCTGAGAAATTATCTCAGTCAGTAATTCCATTCATCATGCATTTTCTACTTGACCGTGTACTATATATCGGTTTGTGTGATAGCATTAGCAGGTCATCAGTTATCGTTTGTTGATTCTCGAGGCTAAATGCTCAGGGAGCTCAGTCTCTGAATGGAATGCTTAGCGCGTACATAATTCATTTTCCGTGGGAGATAATGTACAGATTTGTCACGAAGATTTTTTACTTAGACCTGACTCTGGATTACTCTGGATTACTCTGGATTACTGCTGTGATGTCGAAGCAGAGGAAGAGTCAATCACTCTGAGATGAAAGATAAATGTTTGTAAAAAACAGAGTGTGCCAGGAACAATATGTAGAGGGACGTGACGGCAGAGGACTTATTAATAAGCGAAGTTTAAAGCGGTATGTTTTTAGGCCATTCTTTGTAGTGTTCGAAGCTATATTCCTAGGCCAATTCTCGTTGGCGCCTTTCCGCTCTTTTACCCCTCACTTGCGCAACCTCCATTCATCCTGCACAAAATGGCAGTATACAGGCGACCCACGCTACCGGCGACAGCGGTTGCTGCAAGTCCGCTTCCAAAAGAGCAGCCACTGAGGCCAGCGCTTTCGGAGCAGTCGATGACGGGGAAGGAAAAGTGGACGCGTGCTGGAGGGCAAAGGCAGGGAGGGAAAAAGGAGATGGTGCGAGCGAAGACAGGGAATTCTCCGGTGATCAGTATTTCGCGGCCTCCTTCTCCGGGCACCACAGTGACTTGTGCAGTGACTTGTGATCCAGTCCTTGCGGATGAATTAGGCTACATAACCGTCCCATCTCCTGCTATCACAAATCCTCTTCCTCTTTCTCACCACCGCATCGATAAGGCCTCCCGTATCCTCGGCATCCGGCATCGACAAAGCATGGAGCCCATTCCTGCCTCCGCTCGCAATTCAATTGTCTCTACTCGTTCAGCCAAGGAGGCTTCAGTGGGTTCCCATGTTTCCACCTTGCCCCTTGCCTCTCTCTACGTTGTTTCAGGCCTCCCCAAGTCTCCGCATACATGGACTCTTGCAGACCCAGACTCCGTCCTTGGTCTTCATCACAGTGAAGGTGCTGTCAATCGCTGGTGGAGGCCAGAAGTCCTTGGTAGCACCGTCAGTCCAGGCGCTGGTGGGGCGAAGAAAAAGAAACGCGGAAAAGGCGAAGAAGTCATCAAGGGTGCAGGTGCACTGAGCAAACAGGAAGTTGGCAAGATGCTTTCCAAAGCACTCAAGGCAGGCCAATTTATCTCATTAATAAATCAGACCTTTGACCAAGTTGAAAAAGCTCTCCTTCACGCGTGAAGTCGAAGTTATTGCCTCGACCCTCCAGCCGGCATCAACCATCCATACTTTCACCTTCACCCTCCCTGCCCCAAGTACCCCCCTGGCCCCAACCACCTCTGGCGACCTCCTTAGGGCATCTGTGGTCTCAACTGCTGAGAATCGCTCTTCAGCAGCGACTTTTGCATACCCATATCCTGATGATCCTTTCGCCAGGCCATCCTCCGCCTATCTGGGCCCGCCCAGTCTTCTGGCACATACTTCCCACAATACTACCGCTGCAGCAAATGCAACCAACGGCACACAAACAGCTAGCAACATTGTGATATATTTCGGTGTGTGCCTGACCGTCTGGTCCCATGCCGATGCAGAGCGCAGCAACGCGATCCGACGTACCTTAGAAGCAGGTCGTTCGCGTAAAGAATCGGCTCAGTCAATGGTGGCCTCGCGCTTGAAAAATCTACGGGCCGACATCTCGGGTAATGTCAGCGACACACAGGACCCAACTATACAGGCACGTCGGCATGCCAAGAAGAGTGCCCGTGGACCCTGGGGAGATGCAGAGACTGACGCTGAAACCGAAAATGATGGTGGGATTAGTGAGAGCGATTTTGAAGTGGCAAGCACGGTTGGACATGGTCCAGGCGAGAGCACGCTCTTTCTTCCTGGAGATACCGTCTTTTGGTTGCCATATGCCCTTAGTGAGTAATGTACCCTCCTATCATTCAGGCACTCATTTCATTAGCGTTGATTTCACGACATCCTGTATATGATCTCATGAGGGACTATTTGACGTTGTCATGGGCACGATTTTCTAAAGATGTGCAATCACATACCCTCCAAATTTCCAAAATTCTTGCCCATCCTGCTCCCCGAGCCGGAGATATTATCAAACTTGATGCAAGCCCAAAGAGTGATAGTGAGGCTAGCCTTGAAGTCATCACACGATTTCCTGGTGGTTTAGATTTTGGCCGTGGCCTCGTTGATATTAATTTCACTATGTGGCCCCTTTTCAAGTGCCTCAATATTGACAATATCCTAACAATTTGCGAAGTAGGTCCCGCCTTGATGATCTCACCCAACATCATTGACCAATCCCTAGATTGCCCTTTCACCCACCGGTCGCATTCTCTTTTTTTCAAGATATCCCGCTATGCTCGGTGTAATTTCTATCCTTCCCTTTGCAGCAATTTTATCCATTCCTGACCACTTCATGTAGATTGCCGTCAATACCACCAGGTATTTGGTCGAACTTCGTGGTTGGGATGGCATTGCACTCCCTTCGGTCCACTCGCGTGATGCCAAAATTTATATCGATGATCCCGGCCCATGGATTATTGGCTTGTCTACTGAAGCAAGGTATAGCATTCGCCCACCACCTGAAGTTTGTGTGTGTGATTTGTGCGTACCTTTTTTCCGCCCTGACTGTGCTGTTGATAGTCATATATGGAAATCAGAGACATTAACTATCTGTAGGTGATTAGTCGATTGTTATTAAGGTTGAACATTGACATGTGCCCCAGGAGCTGCCCTTCCCCTCCTGTTGGATTTGTGTCGCAGAAACAGCAGCGTGACAAATATCGCCAGCGTCTTCTAGCAGCCTTTGAAGGTCACTACCATCCTGACCATTGTATTCCAAGGTTTGTGTTACTGATATTTACCTGGTGAGATATCTGAAATGTAATCTAGTGAATTTAAGGAGGCTTTCCCAGCGGGCCGGTTCCGACCGATCTGTAAGATTCAAGCTAAGCGCGGCGCGTCCTCAGCAGCTGTGGCAGATCAAATCAAACCACCTGACTGGTGGCATTCGACACGTATCATTCAGGCATTTGACTCGGCCTTGCAAGATAAGGTGACCAATATTCTGATGATTACAGGATTCTTTATCTGATTATGTACAGTTCAAAAAACCTTCACTCTTGAAGAGATTGAGCAGATTTGGACAACCAAAACGCCTACCGCAGCTGACCTTTACTGAAAAAGTGATTCAAATTTCTATCCGTAAACGTGCTACAGCATTCGTTGATGCCCGAGACGATCTTGAGACGAAAATTGGCCGACTTTCCCGGAGGCTCAATTACTTGATTACTGAATCCGACCTCTGGAGAGATAAATTCATCACTTTTGAGCAGTATGCCGAGAAATTGAGTGCGGAGGCTAACCAACTCAGGGGAAAAATCAATAAGGAGCAACGAGAAACGAAACGATTGTCTGGACTTGTTACGCTGACTGCCGCTGAGAAAACAAGACTCCAGAATCGTGAGTATCCCTGGTGATCCAAACCTATATTATGCCTGATGGTTATTTAGAATTGCGTGAGACCGAGGCGGCTCATCGTGGAGCAGTACAAGAGCTCGCTAGAATGAAAGAAACCATGGAAAAGATGGAAGAAGAAAGGGCAGCCATGGTTGCCGAGGTAGAAGCGCAGATTGAACGAGCCCTAGCGTCTATGGCTGTCGACTTGGAGGAATCGGATTACACGGGTTCACGACCTCAAAGCCGACTTTCTTCTGCTTCGGGTATGCAATCACGTGTCAGTGATGCTGAAACCAGGGCCAAAGTGCTTCGCTCATTTGCTACGGATTCAACTCTTGCTGAGAAATTGGAGGAAAATGAAGTTACCAGTCCCTACATATCTGAAAAGGAGCTCAAGATGCCTGAAAAAAATGAAGAACCATCTCCACCTCCGAAAAAGAAACGATTTTCAGCCTCTGAACTCGAAGTAGTGCAGGACGGTATGAATGCTGTAGATGAAGGTATCAGTATCCAGAGTGATAGGATCGCCCAAAAGGTGTTAGAAATTCAACAAAAGGCAATTTTTTCCCTACCTTACACTAGATCATGTTACTTACTCTTCAAATCATTTATAGCTTGAATCGGCCCTAGCCCAGGAGCGTCGTGTTGGAAGACGCCCAAAGAACGGAGAGAGCGAAGGGGATGATTCCGAGGCCACTAGTTTTCGCTCAAAGAAACACAGTAGGAAATCTTCTAAGACCGATACCAGGACACGGAGCGGAACTACTTCGTCCGCTTACACCGGAACAGACGAGGGCACAAATACTTCAATTCTTCGTACCTATATCCCATCTGCTATTGCCGAGACTGAAAGCAGGACTCCAACCCGCGGAACCTTTCCCGAGGAGGTTCATCACCATCCTCTCCCCTGTGCAGATGAAACAGGGGATACTTCTTCAAATAACCCCTCCATTCAAAAGCCTTCAACTCCCGGGCAGCACAGCCCAACAACCTCTGGTCTGACAGGCCCTTCTGCCTCAGCTGATGAATCCGACACAGACTTCCAAAGTGCATATTCAACTAGTCCTCGTGACAGTCGGCGGCTTGGAAGTGAGAAGCTCGAGGATTACCAGGATCTGACATTGAACAAATCAGCGAATTTTCACTGCCCTGACGTGACGCCAACTGCAACGACGCTCCCAAGTGAAGATGCTGATTCCTCGGGAGATTCTGTGAATACTCTTACTAGGTAATTTAATCACATTTTTACTATGGAAGGAATACCCATTCGCTTTCTCTCTATCCTTATTTGGTACTCACTGTTCCTTCGTTCTACAAGTCATGTCTACCTTTCATTGCCTTATTTAAATACAGTCGCTATTTGTTGAGGCCTTCTATCTACACATTATCCACTAAATATCAGACATCCATCCTTTTCCGTGCATTATACGTCTTAACAACGGATGCTACTTGGTTGAAGAACCATGTTTGCGATGATTTATCGGGAATGAAAGCAAATCTGTCTTGCCCTCTATCTGATTTGTGTGAAAATCGTATGCCTGTGTCCTCAACAGTAACACCTTGAACTTGACTGAATGGCAACTCCCAAACCAGTCGTAGTTTCCTCGACCAAAAAAACAGTACACGGGACTGTGTCAAAAGAATGACATTGTCACTTTCTGCTGAACCTGAAAAATGATTGGTACATTTGCATGGTAGTTGGTAGTCGCAATGCTCACCAACATGCGCTATATATGCTTCATGCCGATATGCACCATCATTCAGATCTTTCATCCAATATTGACCAATGGCTTCCTGTGCTGAGTATGACTTAGAGCGGGAAAAGTCAGATATCATCATTCATGACACGAAATGGCTTGACTTACATGAAGTACTCCATCAGCTGGAATGAGCCGTGGCTACCATGAATTTGTCAGTACTTGATCATAGAGGAGCCTCAATTAGTATTACCAAGCGAACCCTATCTCTCTCAGGGTTGTCAAAGACGGTAGTTGTGTTGCGGATACCTGTAGTTCGTCAATATTGTAACAAAGTATAAAAACATGGAAGCTAGCCTTCGGAGACATTCGAAGCAAGATCAAACACACCCACAACCGGTTTCGTGACTACGCTATTTGGAGGGTCAACCGGATGTTCTTGGGTGTGGTTAGGATTCCCATACCCAACTAAACCTTTCCCAATGCCCTTGATAAATCCCAATGCGCCTTCAGATTCTGCGCCTTCAATAGGTTTCATCTGAATGACCGTAGATAAGACGCGCCATTAGACAAGAAGTCGACTAGACTTACAAGAACACCCTCCATCGCGCTTGTGACGCTACTGGCAAGTGCTCCTCCACCGGTCTTGACGCCATATCTTGGGAAAATCAATTGGCGCCATGAATCACCTGAGTCGGACGAACTCACATTGCATGCCGGGGCTTGTTACGCCTTTGAGTCATGCGTCTTCTGGACTGATATTCTGAATCAAAGGTTGCTGCAGACAAGCCTAAAGGCCAAAGATAAAAGATAGTAGACTTCCTGATGCGTGAAAACCAGCAAACCTTTTCCAACACTACTCGTAAACTTAGTAAAGCTATCACTCAGCCCAAACACGGTCTTCTTGACAAAGCTTGCAGCACCCTCAAAAAGACTTAAAATATGATCCGACGTGGATAAAGTGAAAAGATACCCACTTTAGCGAGGCCTATGCCCAATTCGCGATTTCCATGCATGACTACACCTTGGAAGGGCTCATAGAAAATGTCTGCCACACCAGAGCTGACATTGGTGAAGAGGCCAACCGGATTGCCAATGAAGTCGGCTGACCCTAGGATACGATAAAGTTGACGCAGAATCTCTTGACGGTAGTGATATAGAATACGACTTTGAAGTTCAGGAAATGTTAGGCGCATGTCCTTAATTGCTAGAGCATTCATTTCCAATGGTGCATCGTTAATGTTCCCGACTGTCATAGTAAAGGCATTCATGACAACTGCCAAAGGATTGCGCAAATTCAGCCTGAGTTGAGATAAGTAACAAGTGGAGTTGAACAATGATTACATACTTCTCTTCGCTGTTGACTCTTTCTGTACGCATGAAAGAAATAGCTAACTGGATTGGCTGGAGTTCAAGTATCTCAAAATAAACATCCTGCCCATGAGAGGTGTTTCTGGGCTCAAGTATCAAGTCAACGTCATGAAGCAGAATACTACTTGTCCTTCAGAGTTGGATCAGCAGTGACCTAAGGAAAAAGACATACTCTCTAGTAGGATCATCCCAAGCCAGACCTTGGATTTGGGATAGGTCGTAAAGTGCAAATAGCAGATCCTCATCTGCTTCAATTGTTAATGCCTGCAAAAGGATAGAAAAATACTTGATGAAGAGTACTCCATGCTCTGAAAAAATTATTGAAGGCTTTCAAATTCACTCGAGACAAGTCAGGACCTGCCTTGATCTTTCAACCATATAACCGATGCCTGAATTGTGGGCAAAGCTCCAACGCCATTGGTGTCCTTTGGTATGGATGTAGGCTGGAGGACGACTGGGTAAAGTGCATCGTGGAGCTGATTATCGATTTGCAAATGACCAAGAGAGAGATTGATAGCCTGTGCCGTGCTGCTATCGGTATATTCGAACTTGAGATTGTCTAATGTAGCGTAGATAATTTCAACCATCTTTTTGTTGACAAGGGATAACCCAATTCCACCAAGGTCAATTGAAATGGATAGGGATACCTGTACTTGTTCCGTCACTGCCTCAAACGCCTCAGCACTTGAAAAGGTGTCCTGTCGTGAAAACGTGGAGCTCCTTGATTTCGGTTTATATAGGCTTTGGTCAGGGTCATAGTTGGTAATGCGAAGGATCTGTTGATATCCGTCAGCCCTGACATCAAGAGATACAACCTTCATATGTCGGTGATCCTGACTACATATCAGCATGTAGAAGACTTTTTCAATGTGTTCAAAGACTTGCCATGAATTTGAAGGGAACGAGATTACCAATTTCCATGATATCAACCACTCGAGTTGAGTTTTTGATGCTAAGCAGCAGTTTTTTATCCTTGGCGGCGGGAGAGTCCCACGCATATTCCATAGTCGTTCGTGCTTGAACATTATATACGACATCATCTCTCCTTACCCTAGGTTCCTCCTTCGAGTCCTACAAAGACAAGGTCAATAGTCTACGGATGCAAAGGAGGAGTCATTACTGTTTGCGATACTGATAGAATGTAATCGCTGAAATTTTCGATCTCGAAGGGCCAACCATTGTCTGCAGGTGAAATAATGACAAAAATTGTAGAGCTTTCAATTCGGATATCAACCTGGACCAGGACGAAATTATGATCATTTGAACCCGGACGCCCGATACGTAAACTGACAGGTCCAATGTCCTCAATATTGATTGGAGGAGACCTGAAACAATCATTTAATTTTGATGCAGAGTCAGCCGACAAAACAATTACCATTGGGCATTTAAACCCGGAAAAGCGAGTGTAAGTAATTTTTCTGCATTTTTACGTAGAGCCATGAACGCTTGACGTTCTCCTGGTGCCAAGACCTGCCGGTCCCGAGGTAGGTTGCCATGTTCCCGGAACACAATGGCTTCTTGTAGCATATTCTTAATGAAGAACCGAGGAGTCAATGTAATAATTTTGGTTAACTTGAACTTTCCACTGCCTTCATTCCACGAGAGACCTAGGTGTAGTTCATCGGCCTTCTGTCTGATAGCCGGTAGAGTGAGCTCGCTTTCAGCAGAGGGTGCCTCAAATGAAACAGGCTGAGACTATGGTCAGATCATATGTATACAAATATGAAAACCGCACCCTTGACCATGTTGAGTCTGCCAATTTCAAATAGAATTCATTCCCTTGGTCATGCGTATGAGATAACACTGCATATGCAATTAATTGCGCAGTGATCGCTATGTGAATACTGTGCTCACGGAAGGGAGAGGGGCCGCTCAAGACATCTAAGATTTGAATATCAGAACGGAGGAGACATTGATTATATGACTCGCCCACCTAAACAAGTATCTCCAGCTGCATCCTGAGTGCCCACTCTGACAGATTTAGGCCTGACATTGAAAGGGACCTTTGTTTTATTCACAACGATATAAGGGCTGTAAATCTGGACTTTGAAGGCACCTCCCGAATCGGGATGTCGTCTTGAGATGACCAAGAGTACATGAGTTCAGATTCCAAAACAACACATAGGGAACCCACATGTAATTCAGCTTGAGCTCCAACTTTCTTCCCTGCTGATCTCGGAGGGTAAGACGATTTTCTATATCAAATTCCGAGTGATTGTCGATGTTGATGATACTGAAATCGCTAGGTTTGAAGACTGGCTTCCGTGTAAACATATAGCCATTTGGAATTCTGAAGCATAAACTAACCGGTATCCTGGATCGTAACATTTAAGAGAACAAAGTGTCCCAATTCCACGGAATGCACCGGCATGACACCACCTTTTCGTAGATAGCTCCGCCAGTTTTGATCTGTGTTCTTATCATAGATGCGATACTCCAAGTTATAAGGAAGAAGATTTTCGAGTTCTAGCGGAGCCCTGAGTTTCAAAGAGATCTTCGGCAATTTGCTGTACAGATGACTGAATCAAATCTGAATTGAAAGTAGATTCTGTTGCTTACCGTACGCTACTGTCGTTTGAATCCATCTGCACCCAGGCTTGGAATCTGAAGGAGGCTTCTCGAGGGTCTGAATGAGGACATTTGATAGTAAAGCCTTTTCGTGCTAGTAGATCGCTGTAATGGATTGCGGGGCTCCATTTGTAGCCGAATCCCTCTTGAAACAAGAGGACTCAATGGAGAAAAATCAAAGAGGGCGGAACGACTTACGATCAGGTTGGATACGAATGCGATGTTGAGTGACTGCATCAATCGGTAAAGAGTAGTCCTGACCAGGGGCTATTTTTTCGAGGGAGGAGACTGGTCGTCCGATGTCATCAACTAACATCAACTCAAGCGGATACAAAGTCAGATTTTCAACTTTATAAGTTGAGCGGATAGTGATGATCTTTGTATTTTCGACGACCTTGACCTCGCACATCAATCGTTCCGGGTACTTCCCAGTGTGAGGGCGAAGTGAATATACAAATTCTCCTTCTCGACCAACGGGAACCCCCCTAATCTGCTCCCAACTCTTGTCGACAAATTGTATACCAAGCATGTGTTCCCCCAGAAGAGTATTATGCTGTACGACATCAGTCCAAGACTATGATTAGATGACAATATTTGCACCTCTCGTGTTGTCTTCCAATCATCAAATCGCCAGTCAATGGTCTGACTATCGTGAACAGGGGTAGTCTCGACCTCAACATGGTGATCACAAGAGTCCGCTTCCGACCAAACAAGTATAGAGGTGCCCGATCGATTTGAAATTCGATATGGCGCATACGTTCCCCGGGCCCTCTGAAGAACATTTTTTCCTTCTTTGTTCCATATGTTCAGTGTGGTAGCAAAAACTTCTGCGAAAGACGATGTCAGGTTGATGTCGAGTCGTTCTTGGGCAGACAAAGTTAAATTCATTCCTCCTTCCGCATTCTGTTTAGAGATCTAGATCAATGTGAACCAGGTGCATCTTGTGCATTACTTGTGGAAATCACACGCACCGAGATAGTGAATGTCCATGGGTCAATCACTGGTAAATCAAGTCAGTATGATAATCAAAGAGCTGAATATGCAATTTACGAGGTTCCCAGTGTGAATTCATCAGGTTCCAGAACGTGATTTGGAGCGCCATGGTGACCGTGGCGTTTAGCTACAGAGTCATTTAATGATGTTTGACGGACACTCTTAATTCTTACTTCACTAGACCAATCTTTTGCAACAGCAATGAAAGGTTTGACCTTCAGATGTAGCATAGGCTGTTCGTGGATATCACCTATTAAGACCAGCCCCAATCCATCAAAAGAGCCTTTGAACTGATCCAAGTCATTCACTGAAAGTTAGAAAGAAGTTTCAAAGACACACTTGCTGGTTTGTCATACGAACAGAAGCTTTGCCAATAGTTTTTGAGCGTGTTGATCTAGACAGCGTGGTTGCCTTCTGATTGTTCCTTGTTTCGTTAGGTTCCACATATCTAATGCCGGTTCCTCCAGGGCCGCCAAACCGCTCAAATGCTTTGTTGAATATGCGTGTGATCAAGCTGATATCTCTGTACGATGCTCGGACAATAATAGGTTTGGCTGATAATTCGAGATTCATCGTCTGTTGAGAAACTGATGAACGGCTATCCGAAGAAAGTGTGAAATCGAACCCGTCAAGAAATTTGACAGATTCAGTTTTTTCTCCCATCTGTATTAAGGACATTCCGAGTTGATCAGCTTTCAACGCTGTGATTCCCTGGATGATGGTTACGAAAAGTGAAGAAACCATATGAGAGCTTACCTGCTGCGATATCAGCAACTTTTGAATGTTGAGCTTGATTGCTTGGGTACTCGGGTCCTGATCGTTCTCCAAAACACAAATCGCCACATCGTGCAAGTCCAAACGGAAATCTAACCCCTTTCTGCTCTCAGCACTGCTTAATTTAACAGCATGATTACTTTTGTCCACAGCCCCCGCATCAGAGTATGTTTCTGTCGTAAAGAAATCTAGGAGGGCAAATACGGGACGGATAGAGAATATAATTTGAGGAGAGTCTATTGTGACAATGGCGAGAGAAGCCCCGTTCAAACCGCCAGCCATATTGTAAAGTACCATGAATTGGTTGCGATCATGATGAGTTGCAGGAATCATTTCTCGAAATTGTGTGTTTTCAGGTTCGGTATTGCACATAGTGAAGGACTTGAGGATGAACTGAGCCTCACTAGCTCCGTCAGACATTGATTTATAGCGAAGTTTGTTGTTAGTCAAAGCAAAACGAGCGATTCCATGTTGTTCCATGTCAGTGTCCATATGCGCTCCTACACCATAAAGATGCAGTTGAACTGTATCAACAGAAAGGATCAAATCCATGGTCACCCAAACTTCATGAACACCTTCCGTTAACCGCAGTTCAGGTTCCAGACTGATCAACGAATGTTCCGTGTCAAGTGAGGATATGGGTGCTGAAGTGGCTGTAGATGGATATCCTGAAAGTTCAAACTCGCTGTCAAGTGCAAATACTCGAGGTACAGATCGTGAAATGCTTAGAATTGTTCGACACTGATCCAGTGTTAAGTGCAAATTAACATCTGACACTCGAAAAGCCACCTGTTTTCAAATAAGATACGGTAGCTATGAGGTGTTGTACTGGTCAACTCGCCTGCATGTCAGGATAACTGAGATCAGTTTGACGATCGATACCAATAATTTGAACGATATCGGCTTGGATGTTGATGTCATCGATCATTTTGAGGATATTCAAACTCTCGTTGTGGTATGACTTCGAGACGAGCCGGATCCCCTGCAGGCTAGCCGAGACCATATTCTTGTTCATGTCAAATTTGTTCCTTGCATCAATTTCCCCTAATCGCATGACAAAGACATCTAGTGATTGGGAGGGGTTTGAGGGTATGATAATAATCGGCGATTTGACATTGATTTCGAAATGCATTTGTCCTATATCTGAGGCAGATTGAACAGCAGCTTGTGTAGCAGCGTCGTAAAGGCCCTTGAGTTTCGCAAGTCTGGTCAGATAAGCATAAAGGCCGTGAAGCGACTGTTCAAGAAAGATTAATTTGATAGAAGCAGCATTCAAGGCGAAGGAGGAGCTGATGTCTGAAGAAATGGATGGGTCAAAAGTTTGATAGATGAATTCAGCAAAGTTCTGTCCCTCAATTGATAGAATTTGCTTGAATTCTTCACAAGGTTGGTATATGTTTATATCATCAACAAGAGCCAGATCGCCTAAACGACCAACGATCCTCATTGTCCGAGGGCGCAAGAGTATGGCCATATCGGCTGTTGACAGTGACAGAGTGGCAAGTGGAAGGGACTCAAGGATCAATTCCACTGTGATCAATCGTAAGCTAACGTCAGCCTATGAACAAAAGTCCAGTGAGACAAACCTCGTATACTCTCGAGCTTAACCAGGACACGGATCTTTGATTCATCAATCGAGGGTTGCTCAACGGAGGATGCAGGATTAAGGGGAGCCAGAGATCGATTGACGTCGGAAAAGAATGTTGAAATGATGAAATCGTATAAAGATATGATGGGTTCTGGGGCAGCATGAACGGAAAAAGTCGAGAAGCGAACGTCAACGATTTGATCTATGCCCTCGTAAACAGTATTGTAATCCGCTGAGTCCTTCTTGACACGTGTATATATAACACTCAAAAGATTGTCGCAGGGTGCAGTCAAAGATGTCTCGGAGGTGACCACATCTACGAATTGAGCATTTGAAGACACAAGGGCCATGTTCATCGAGCTACAATAAGAATTAGCTATCAAGAAATCAATACGGGACAAGATATCAACCGCAGCTGGGTGTTGACCTTCATGTCATTATCGGCTAGGTCAAAGTTAAGAACAAATCCCTCGAGTTTCAGGTCGCCCAAGGGCTTTTCGGATAGATCCATACTCTTAGACAGAGACATCCGAAGTATTCCCACTTTGAAATTAACATGGAGGAGAAGCTGATGACGTTCTGGTCGCTGAATGATGACAATCAGGAAGCGGAAGAAGATAATTTTCAAGTAAGGCTTACATTTTGGATAGATTCCTCTGCTTCAAAGAAGGTGTCTGAGTGCGAGCTCCCTGTTTCATCCTGACCATCCAGATCCTGATTCTCCATGTCAAAATCATGACGATCTGGTCCAAACAAAGCAACAGGCAACTGAAAAGTTGACAAATGCCTCGAGACCGCAGGGACAGAAAGAGATATGTTGTTATCATCTTCGTCGAACTTGGGTATGGAAATGTCAATCAGACGCGTTAGAGCCTTGTACTTTCTGTCAGAGAGATTGACATGTAAGGAAGGAAGCGTTCCTGAAACTTTAAACCGTGAGAGGTTGACAGCAGCAGGAACAATTGACTTCTGGACATCAAGGTCAATATTGATTCTTTCGAGTAGATGAAGATCGTCATGAGACCCCGCCAGCAGGGCATTGAGACAAACGGAGAGGCTATCACCTATGATGAACTAAAAACAATGGATCACTAATATCAGATATGAGGTCTATCAAGTTGAATCACCTGGGCATCTTCAAGGCGTAATGACACCTTGTCGTACATAAGCGACTCTAATTGGCGATAGTCCTCTTCACTGTATTTCTGATTACGTTTCGACTGGATCGCACGAATCGCCTCTTTGTCGACAAGATCACTCCCAACTGCAATGTGACCAGCATCTACCACTAGATGTTTACAAGAGCTAGTTGTGATACTACAAAAGATGAGTAAAATGAAGCATGAACTTCACTAGACTTACTCTTCGGGAATGATAATGACTGGCGCCTTCATGTCCATCTGTATGTGAAAAGTCTTATGGGTCTGCAGAGCATATTCAAGCCCAGCACGAGTTTCTTTTCGTAAACCTTCCAGAGTTTGGCTGGCCACGTCCTTGATATAGATCGGTGACAACCCAGAAAGAAGGGTATAATCCACATACTAATAGTGCCTCAACAGATTCCAATTGGCTCGGTGGTGGTTCAAAAAATTTGTAGACAGCTTGGATGTAACCTCTGTGGTATATGACCTCCATGTGCCTCATGCGCAGAGTTAAAGCATTGTCAGCGCGGCGATCCAGAGGATTATTCTCATACTTGATTAAAAAAAAGGGCTCATCATTTTCTTGCCGTTTGTGGGCATGCAATGAAGATTTGACTCTGACAATTTGAGAATGCACAGTGTTTTTTGTGGTACCGTCAAACACCTTGAATGCATCCAGAGACAGGGTAGCTTCGAGACTCTCGGGTCGTTGCAAGACATCGGCATTGAATGAGTCAAAAACAATTGACAAGATGTCCCTGGGATCTGAATGAGGATCCATTCTCAGTGAAAACGACCCTGTTCGAAGTTTGGCTGAGAGGCGGGACTTGAGCGATTCTCTAGGTAGTTTAAGTGTACTTGCTATGGCCTCCTTTTCGTCATAATCAAGAACGTCATAAAGCTGCTTGCGTTGTTCATCTGTCATCTCCCCTCGAAAGACGTCAACTTGTTCTGTAGTTGACGCAGGACTACCCCAGAGCCAGCTTGACCAGCTCTGCTTTGCTCCTCGGTCTTTCAGTTTTTGTTCTTCTGATATCTTCCTGAGCGCTTCGTCCTTGCGAAGGCGAGAGCGAGCGAGCGAGCGATAAAAACGTAGATCCTCATACGACAGTTTCTTCTCGAGTGCTCGAAATTTTGCGATATCCTGGCCTTTTTGTGAGCTCGAATAATGAGAAGGTTGGATCAACATACATTTGCCATGAGAGGTGCTATAAGTTTTTTCTGGAAAAGCTCGACATATCGCTCTCGATCGTCACGTCGCTCAGAAAAGTGATCCCATGTCCATTTCATATTTCTTTCATGTACTTCTGCTAGTATGGCGCTTCCAGCAAAACGAAGCCTTGCTCGAGCAGCGTTTTCTCGAAACTCTTGATCTGTGGGCCTATGCCTGCGATACTGAATACATTTAGAATTGTGAAATGAGATGAACATTTCTGTGATCAAACCTGATGTTGCCGCAAATAAACATGATACATTTCCAGCAGTGAAAGAACGTCTCGATACTGATCTCGATCCAGTACTAGGCCAATTTCATCACAAAGAAGTTGTACATCAAATTTTGGAGTGGATTTGTTGATTTTGTGATTCACAATGACCTGGTATTAGATTTCAGCGATTAGAATAAAATTCTAGTGGATTGCATTATACCCGCCCTTCCCCAGACACAGGCTTGAGGATAAATTGATGTTTTACACTTTGAGGCCCGCTTCTAGTCTATAAGGAAATGATTAGCCCAGAAAAACTATGTGAGAGGATCTAACCATTGCAGTGAACGTCTGGTAAACTTCATCAGGCGTTAAACCAGCTATAGCACCTTCGTCGGTATTGAAATACAAAGCGAGTGATTCTAGTTTTGATAGCTAAGAACTCGTCACTAACCAAAGACTAAGAGACGATCGCTGAACTCACCTTGTGGATTGATCCTGCTGTGCTTTCAATAAATGCAGGTTGCCATTTCTCGTCAACGGAAAAAGTCGAGAAGTTTGCTAGGGTAAAACCTGCTGCAAAGGGATGCTAATTTACGAAGGATGAAAAAAGAGTAAGGAGAGCGGCGAAGGTAGTGGACGTACGCCAGGCACGCTATATTTGTCCTCATACCGAACATGGATATTTTTAATCGTGACCTGGACATTGTTGATGATTTTATTTAACAAAGACTGCCATAGTCCTTGTGCTCGGGGAGATTCTGATCCTGTTATAAATACAAACACAGAGAGCTGAGTAGACTACCTGCCTTGCATCCCGGTTGCCTGGCCTTGCATATGAAGCAACTCAGCGCTTTCCAAACGTTCGGCTTTGGCGGCTTGCGCCCTCTCTTCTTCCTCATCGGGATCAACTTTGTTTGCAGCTGTAGGTATTACAAGAAGATAAATGTCTTCCACTAGAATTTCTACGGGTTGATTTCCTAAATTCATCCAACGCAGAGACAGTGTGAACTTTCCCAATCGGCCTAAATGGCTTAAGTATAAGCTAGCTTATAGGATCTCGAAACGTACCCTCAAGTACATCGATAGGGAGCTGAAACTTATCTAATGCCCCCTTCTTTAAACGGAGTTCTCGCAAAGTGAGTTGACCTTCAAGTGGTTAAGCACTAGGTAGCGGAGGTCAAGGGCTACCCAAACCTTGACCGATGCCATAGTTGACTTGGTTGAGGTCAAGATTCTCCACGTACGGTGCAAGTATTCGGTTGAATAGCTAGGTATCATGTCAGACGAATAAGACCGGTAGATACAAGACAATAAACGCACGGCGTTCAAAAGTTCTTTTCCGGGATCTAACCACCACATAAGTCCTGTGATAGAACAAAGTCAAAGGTTGACACAATAGCGAGTGAACTGTGTTTTGGCAGTGGAGATCACTACTTCTAAACGTCATCGCACTGATCAAAGTCTCACGCATACCTGCTTCTCCTGGATGATGTATTGACTATTCTGACCATTCAAATGCACGTAAGTATGATGGAAATAAAATGGTTCAACTCCATTGGAAGAAATTTGCAAAAGCAGCAGGTGCAAAGGAACAATGTAGTGGACAATTGTAGGTCTAACAGCTAGAGAGCATTTGAGAAAAGGATATATATGATGGACCAGCTTGAAGTCTGAGACTGAATGCTGTTGTCCTTCCTCTTACCACTACAATATCCCCCCTTCTGGTTGCAATGGCTGTTGGGAGGACTCATATTATACCAAACTCCTCACACTAATATTTAATATTATACATATCATGAAATGGCACCTTTGGATTTCCATTTTATTTATTTTTGAATTATCAAACACACAGGACAGTGTACCCATACCCAACACATCCATCTCTTTTTACCACCACCATCCCCTTGTTATAAAATGGCACTTTGGGCTTTCATGGCTAAGTTCATTTTAATTATAGAAAGTTGTTTAACTGTTGAGCAGCCCATCTGCAAACGCAGTAGGTAGCTCTAGGCTTACCTTAGGTACAGGCTAGTCACTTAAAGGTATTGGAGTATCTACAGAGTAAAAACCTTATTTTATCAGGACGGTATATGTCCTTCTTATATACATTTCATATGTTTTATTTTTATCTATCTAGACTGGACTACATCAAATGATGTGTCTTAGTTAGTGTACCTTCTCAGTACTTTATTTATACATTCAACACTCCCCCTCGCTAAGTGCCATATTATATAAGGCATGTAGGTGTTTATAGAAGGTAGAACTCAAGACCAAGTGTTTCTCTGAACTTTAAGAATTTGACATGGCCAAGATTTTTTGTGAACATATCTGCAGGGTTGTTTGTACCTTCAATGAAGAAGACCTCAATTTTCTTTCTCTCAATGCATTCTCTCACATAATGATAGCAAATATTAATATGTTTGGATCTTATCTCCTGTACTGCATTAGAGGACATAAAAATTGATCCTTGATTGTCACCTGCAAGTGGAATAGGTCCTAGGTTATATCCTAGTTCATTGAGTACATTATAAAGCCAGGCAGCTTGCTGACTTCCATCAGACAATACCATATATTCAGTTTCTGTTGAAGATAAGGCAACTGTCTTCTGAGCTCGTGATCTCCAGGAAATTATTCCATTTGCCAAAAGAAAGAAGAATCCAGTTGTAGATCTTCTTGTAGTAGGGTTTGAGCCCCAATCAGCATCTGTGTACCCTTCCAATCCTTGATCATTATTTCCATCATAGACTAGTGCATAATCCTTTGTTCCTG
>Ga0153986_1000041_pt1 | contig 34893 bp, 44 predicted proteins | sample TSGA070MetaG_FD_104724 | JGI IMG/M metagenome (GOLD analysis project Ga0153986, IMG submission 104724) | Attine ant fungus gardens microbial communities from Georgia, USA - TSGA070 MetaG | ecosystem: Host-associated > Fungi > Mycelium > Unclassified | place: USA: Georgia, Alexander Wildlife... | reverse complement strand
TCCTACATCCCAGAACCACCCGCCTCTCCTCACGGCTACCAGCGCTTCTCCTCCTCTCCTGCCCCTCCAAATCTACCGCCCTACACCCCTCCTTTCCCCTCGTCAAATCTCCCTGCCTGGGAAATCGATGCCACCACCACACAACTGGGCATGCGACTCGGCCACAGCGCTGTTGCTGCAGGCCAGGAATACATGCAACGAAATGTAAGCCCCTGTGTCTCTTTTCCCTGTCCTGCCCATTTTCTTTTTTTGTCTTTGCAGTTTGCCACTCTCTTTCCTTCGACAAACCTCAAACACCATTTCAACGTCTCCAACTCCTACGTTATCCTCAAACTCAAACTCATCCTGTTCCCTTGGACTCATAAACCTTGGGTCCGCAGAATCAGACGCACAGACAATGGTCAGAGCGAATGGCAACCTCCTAGGGACGACATCAACAGTCCAGACTTATATATTCCGGGTCTGCTACTTTTCCCTCCCGCTTCTATCATACTTCTCTCATCTCTTGACAGTCATGGCCATCGTCACCTACATCCTTCTCACTGCCATTCACAAGGGTTTAGAAAAGAACTTCAACCCCAAGGTGCGTCCGTCTGTATCGATGTAGTAAGCGTATTCACCCATCACCAGATCCTCGGCGAATCTGCCTCCCGCGCAATTGCTGTCCTTGTTCTGGACTTTGTTTTTGTCAAACTTGGTTGTTACTTTCTTAATATTCACGGTTCCGGTCAGGTCGTCGACTTGATCGCATATGGGGGTTACAAGTTTATTGGGTGTGTTTTTTCTCTGGCATTTTTGGACTCATTGTAATGTTTCGTTATTAGTGTCATCTTCACCATCGTTTCGGGCTTCTTGAAGTCGCGTCCAGTGTGGATGTTAGTTTTCATATATTCATTCCTTGCAAATGCCTTTTTCCTTGTATGTCAATCTTCCCTTGGTCATTTCTCACCCCGGCTGATCTGTATATTTCCTCAGCTCCGATCTCTACGCTCCGTCGTTCTCCCAGATCCCTCAATATCTATCTCTGCAAACCCTCATCCTACCACGACAGTGACAGTCAATCCTGCTCAACGAAGACGAAGAATCACGTTCTTATTTTTTGAGGCCGTTTTGCAGATTCTTTATATGGCTATACTCGTTCGTATCTAGAGGAGGTATCATAGCCACGCCTTCCACAGGAGGCTCATCAAAATGAGGCGTCACTTTGAGTACGGTTGGTCATACATTTACTAAACGAAGCACGACAGCCCTTTTGTACACAAAACGCCGATATCTACGTCTTGCATGACTCGAATGCACTGCCTTATCTACCTATATATCACTTGGGTCGTCAAAAGAATAATTTACATAAATTACAGTGTGTCACGTCGCAGCACACTGTCATGTACATCTCAGGATCCGCTGTCCTAGACTGAAATTTCACACATGCACTACAAGTCTCAGGCAGACCTGCATACTATCCCCTGCAATCGTTTTGGCCACTTCCATAGTCATAGTCCTCAAATTATTTGGGCAATCACTGATCGGAGGAAGTATATGTAGGATGTTCATGATGAAAAAATGATTATATAAAGCCAAGATCGGTTTTTTACTGTTGCTCTTTTCGTGATAGGATATTCGTTTAAAGTCTGACTTGATCTGTCACGGAAGGAATATCACCCTGACCTAGACAAATTCATGCTCGGCATCTCGTCATAGACCAAATCTAAGATTTTCCAGAACTGCTCACTACTATCACTTATGTAAAATTGTTTTGATGACCCATATATAGGTGAACAAGCGAGTAAACATTCCATTTCATTCATGCTAGACGTCGATAGTTTGTGTTCAAGAGGTTTGTCATGCTTTTTTCTGCCCAGTCAATGTATGACCTACCAACCATATCCAAGCCGACAAGTGACTTTGACGAGCCTCCTGTGGAAGGCATGGCTATGGGTGCCTATGTGACTCCGGATGGCTATCTATCACATCTCTCTGCGAATGGGCGCCGCGACGAGTTCTCCTCGTGTATATCGCTTACCTTTCGGTCTTTATGCCAAATACAGTTTTGAGATCACCGTTGTAGAAGAACTTGCCACACAATATGTTTCCCTCAACACGACGATTCCCACATCAACTGTGCTGGACGTTTGTAAGGATAGTGGTGGAATTTTTTTCTTGATGACAAAAGTCCCTGGTCGGTCCTTTTCAGCGGACGGGGTTACTCTTCATTCATTGTCAGATGAGCAAGTTTTCGTCTTCAGTGAAACACTTCGTGGCTGGTTCGCACAGCTAAAAGTGCTGTCTTCGCCCCCTGATGGCAGGGTTAGCGGTTTCATGGGTACTTCTCGTTGCGCAAGGGTCGACCTTTTTGGTCATATACACCCGTTCGATTCCATGGATGATTTCCGTGCACAATTTTTCTGCACCATCCCTCCTACTTCTGATCCTGACATGCAATCCCTCGCTATACGGACACGTGCCAAGAACTATCGTCTCTGTTTCAGTCACTGTGATATTGGCTCACAGAATATTCTTGTAGACGATAATTACAGGCCTGTAGGATTGATCGACTGGGACTCTGCAGCTTGGATGCCTGAGTACTGGGAGTTTACGGCTGCCATCCACAGATGGTTGATATATAAGCCGTGGGTGGAGGTTTTCAAACGCATCTTTCGACAATATGAGGACGAACTAGCTCTTGAAATTGAGCTATGGAAAACTGTCAGTCCATACTAGTTGCTAGCCACTTTAATGTATGTCTAGTTACTTAACATTTGTGGGTAATGTAACTTTTGCACAAAAGTTACCGTGCTAATGGAATTGGGTATGTGGCCACCAACTGTGTTTTCGGGACGCCCTTTGTCGCCGTCTCATCAAATTATTGCTTGCTTGACGTATATTTGGTCAACACTGTTTCCAAATACAATGCTCTGATAATCATCAAAGATTGATTTCCCACAGATTCAGATGATAATATATTTCACTGGTGTCTAGTTATCCCCTACAAGAACTCGAATGCACGGTTGATGCATGCGACAAATAGGCAAGGTGGATGGCACTACGAGTCTAAAGACAACAACCTTTTTACCTCAGGAACACTCTGCACCCTAGTACAAATTGGTAATTGACTGCATAGCTCTTGTGTCACTGCCGTTTTACAGGATGTGTCTCCTCAGACGATGACATATAACAAATATTCCAATGGAAATTCCAGAGGTCGATAGGTCGGTCTCACGAACCTTCAGCTGCCGTGTATGGGTTAGGCAAGGCAAGGCATCAAAGCATTGATATCCAAGGGTTTCATCAGATGCTCTGATATTTTTGTTTTGGAGAAAGAGTGTAAATCCCTGGCTAAGAAGAATTGGAATCACATTGCGTTTGGATCAGGACTAATCAGGGTGTATACCTCCCAGTATTCCACCTAGCCAATGAGGAAGGTTGATGGTATCGGAATACTTACACATTGTATTTGTGAGTCGCAGACTGAGTATGGATAAGCCGGAATCGTTTTCCTATCAGAATTGGTGAACCGACCTCTGCCCATCTACCTTGAAAATATGCAAGACCTAATTGGTGTACTGAAACATAAATAATTTCTATCGACGGAGAGGAGTTCCTAATCATGCACTCGGACAAGTGTCAATTGGATTTGGATACTTGTACGCATCCCAGTTGCGCCACATGTCCCATTTCCTTCATCACACCCCACTTTCGAGGCAAACTCGAACTTACGGGCGCCTTATACATTATTACCCCCATGCATACCACCGCTATACTCCGAAGAGGGACTCAAAGATGAGCCCCCATGGCACCACCCAGCCTAGTGCAACGAGTACATATTGATTCTCCTATTCCTTCTAACACACTCCTTCGACCACATGCATCCTGGAAATCCTGATGACTCGCTGCCTTCAATTGCAGAAATAAGATAATGTAGTGGTTTCCGTGGTATCGACGATGCCACTCGCTCTCTATTTCAGTCGAGGTACCATCATAAGTGCATTGATTCCTGACTGTGATTTCGAATCGTCTGCGTGCCCAATCGACGGCATACACAACCTGTAATTTACCAAAATCTTCGTGGAAAAGTAGATTTTTACAGTAGTGAGTGCTTGTCGCTCATGCATCTTTTGAGCAGGCAAACAATCATCAGTGTACAATTATAAAACGATGCTTGTATCCGAGTCGCCCATGCACAAAGCTATCACATCCGTCAAAGTGTCCTTGGCTGCCATGATCCACCAGGTGTAGTAATCGCATCCACGGCATTGCAAGATGGAATCATTTTACAATAATCTATTACGGTTCAAACATACTTGAGGTTGTGTTCACTCCTTGGTTGACTTTAGTCCCCTTAAATCTCCCATGGTTCTGCAGTGTACTTTAGTCAGCCCTGAAACCGAGCGATCGACGCTTACTCTACGGTGGTACCAAAGATATCGACAGAGTCGATTCTGGTCTTGTCTTCCTCTCCTTGATTACTTTCAATGAAAATCTGCATATGCCCGATAAAGTAGGGATATCAATCTAAACGCTCAGGGGAACCCACGTGAATACTGTTGACATTTTGGAACCTGACAAAACGAAGGACTATCTTCTGGCCTTCCCCTACTTGTTCTTTGGTCAGATCAAGGACTTGCGCGATGGCCGGTTCAACAGCATCCTCAACATCCTCAAAACCGACAGAAGAACGATTGACGAGTAGTTTGACGCGTTTTGGAGCTTGAGACGCGCTGGAGCTGGCAATTACAATAGAGCGTATGCGCACAAGTTGATTAAACTGGCGCAGGATATAATCTTGTTACATCTCTCCCAGAATCGAGGCATGAAACGCACATGCAAATTTAGGAGTAACTGATCATCTGCATCACTCAGAAGATATTTTTCACTTGTATTTCGAACTTTGCCCTCGAGAATGGGTCTCAGGGGGTGCTGCACTGCCTCATTCAGGCAATTCAGTTGGGAGGTGTCAAGAAACTCGAGCAGAGATCTCTGACAGGGCATTCAGAGCAGAGACAATGTTGGGAGCATAGCTTACATCTTTTTGCTCATCGGTAGCCATTGAGGTGCGCGACTGGACTGGCATCAAGATTATCCAAATGAATCACGTGAGAATTCTAACATTCTCTAACATATTTAACATATTTAACATATCACACACTCGTCCTTGGCCTGTTGTCGCGTTGGTCGAGCCACGTTCGCCCGTTTGTTCCCTGCACGCTTTATTTCTGTCAGCTTGTTCATTGCCTTTTTGTTTCCTTGGGCTGCAGGGATTCAGTTGGCAAAACTTTTATAAAATCAAAGAATCCCTACCTGCTGCTCGCATGTACCACTTCTTAGCAAATTCAATGTCTTGCTTTATTCCAATCCCCACCTCTGCATAGTAGCCTACAGCGTATTCTGCGTTGCTGAGGCCTTTGTTTGCAGCACGACGAGCCCATAAGTATGCCTCTGAGTCGCTCTGCTTCAGAACACCCTCACTTCCTGTGAGATACCATCCACTGAGTGCCAATTCAGCCTCTGCATCCCCCCTTTCAGCCGCTTTTGTGTACCAGGCTATTGAGCGGCGGGGGTCAACAGGACAATTGAGAGTTCCAAATTCATAACATTGTCCCAACTTGTAATGTGACTGGGTATAGCCCAATTGTGCTGCCTGGGTAAAGAGTGCTTTCGCATAACCAGGGTCACACTGTACCAAATTCGAGTTGGGCTGTTCGTGTAACAAGCCTAGTTCGTGAAGCGCATGAGGATTGTCTTCGTCTGCCTGTTCCGCCGCTCGTTTAAGCCAAGTGATTGCTTCGCGAGGGTTCTTTTGTTGCTCAAGAGAACCCTGCAGAAGAATCATGCCGAGTTTATACATGGCCGGTGTATCACCCAATGACGCTGCCTTGCGATAGAACGCTGCGGCTCTCTGCGGTTCCTTTCTTGTCCCAGCTCCGATCTCATTACAAACAGCCACGCGGTAAGAAGCAGCAGCATGATTCTGTTTGGCTGCCTGAAGATAAAGATGATATGCACGTTCATGGTCAACTTGCAATCCCAAAGCGCCTGTTCCATGACAATTTGCCAGAAAAAATTGAGCTTCGTGATACGCTTCTGCATTAGTTGCCAGTCGCTTGATGACTTTGAGTGACTCTTGCAATAGCATCTCGCTATACTTTCTCGCGGCACGTTTATCCGGAGCTCCAGAACGTATCTTCTTTGCGGCTTCAATGAGATACTTTGCATAGATAAAGTGGGCTTCTGGATCAGGGTCCCCCTTGATTCGCTGGCGATACTGTTCAATGTACTCTTTTGTGTAGGGTGGGGTAGTAAGATCGATAGCCTTGCTCTTGGTAGTCGAAGGGGTAACGGAATTGGATGTTCCAGCTCGGTCTAGTGAGGGACGACGAGGCACAATTTCGTTCTCTTCTGACAAGGGTCGGGCAGAAGGTTCCTGGGAAGGAGAGAAGGAGGTGGAATAGGACGACATGGGTGGATCGTACTGGTTAGCATGGTTTGGGGGAGGGGGTTGGTGGTAGGAACCATAGTCGACTGGTTGCCGAGCTCCTGGAGGCATCATGGCAGTTGGTAATGGCCCCATCCCTAGTACATTGGAAGCAGCAGCATAGAGTGGATTATATTCAATCGGCCTTGCGGGTGGTTGTTGCCAAGCGGGAGAAAAGCTGCGATCGTGCGAGAAGGTACTTTGGGGTGAGCTGTAGCTAGTATCGTAGGAGTATATACTTCGCTGGTCATCATGGGGGTCGAGAGAGTGTTGACGGTGAGCAAGTGGGGAAGCGAGTCGAGGAGGTTGCATGCCTCTCTGAGCAGAATGATGGGATAGAGAAGACGTCGGACGAGGAAAAGGATCTCTAGGGACGATGGGTGGTTGGCGCTGGGCCGAGTCGTGGAGAGTCAGAGCAGAAAAAGCGTCGAGAGAAACAGTTGGGTCAAATGGCTGGCCAGGATCGTTTGGATGTGGCTGCTGGGAGGGCAGAGAGGGCACAGAACGATTCGAGTGCATCAGACCAAAAGCTATGGACACCAGGTGGTTGTAGGCAGACAAAATCGAGTAACAAAACACTCACAGGGAGGAGGGACGAGGTGGTCGGGTCCATCTGGAGGGGAATGGTGCTCAGCCATAATAATATTATCGATCGGGTGAACAGTATTATATTCCCACCAATACAATTTCATAACACTAGTCCCCAGTCCATTGCCACTGCTCAGTCGTACATTTGGCTGTAGAATATTATATTCCCACCAATACAATTCAGTATACTAGTCTCCAGTCCATTGCCACTGCTCAATCGTACGCTCTATCCGTTGTCGCTCCAATCCCTGCTCCGTTCTTCTAACCTTCACAACTACTGTCCGCTGCCTATTGACTTGCGCCTCTGGGTCTTCCACCGACCCCATCGTTTGGTCTTCTCCATCTACCCATGCGTCGCTCCAAGCCTCCCCCGCCCCTGCTGGATGAGCCGCCTGCATGGTCTCCATTCCAAGATTCTCTTCCTTCGTCTGTTCTCTGTCCCATATTCGGGGTTTGAAGTTTCGAAACCTTTCTTCTACCCCTTCGCTCTCCACCTTTCGCCGCTTCACACCGTTGACATGCCCATTCGCTTTCTCTACCTTTTTCGGACCCTCATCGTCACTGGCTGCTCCTGCAGCTAGTCTCAATCGCCATCTGACTTCCCTTGCACATGCAGGTCCGTCCTTCACTCGTTCCACCGGAATCTGTTCCCTCACATCTTTCTTTGCGGCATCTGGACCATGTTCCAGTATTCGCGATTCTGAAACCAGAAATTCGGCAAGCGCCACTAGTGAATTCAGTAGTCGAGGCGAATAATCTTGATCTGGTCTTGCTCTCAGGTCCCGAAGAATTTTTTCCGCAACGTACCAGCAAAGCCTAAATTACATCAGCTCATGAGTCTATTTCTAGAGAGCTTGTTGACACACTTGGAGAACATGGGGAATCGAAACTTTCTCGGGACTGACGTCGTAATTTCAATGTTGCGTACACGCAGCTCTGAATTGTCAAATGAGTCCAATTAGAACGGTTGTAATGGATTCATCACCCACGGGTTGGGACACTGTATGAATGAAGGAAGTTGCCTCCAAACACCATTGTATCCACAGGTGTATACTAACAACAATTTAACGTCAATGGAAGGTAAAAGAGGGGAATCTTACGACAGCATGTATCCAACCTGAAGGAATGATCATGGTGTTGCCTTGCTTGAGTTCGACTTTGAAAACCTCATCCACCATGTCACCAAGCCATGATTGATACTGCAGTTCAGTGCCAGACCAACGCTCGTATGCAGCTAGATTAGCAGCGGTCGGCCGAATAAAGTAAAAGATCTGATTCTGAGAATGAGCAGTCTATGACAGAAAGGATGAGCGCTTTTTTGACCTTGGAACCGTGCAAGACGTGATAGTAAACCGAAGAACCAGCAAAGTCGATATGCCAATCCTGGTTTTCCGAATGTAAGCAGACCACTCAAGACGGAGGAGCACGTGGAACGCACCGTCCAGGCGTTAGCTACGCCCATCAGGCAGTACAGCTGAACCTTTGGATACGAATATCCTTTCCCCTTTCGCGACGTCGGCCAATAGTTCTCGACCCAGTCCAAGTCTTGAACGAGGCGCGGAGGCGATACCTTGTCAGATAGCTTAGTCGAACTTATTTCGAGTGAGATGACGTTCAAGATCTTGTCTCGTTTGCCTGGCTCAAGCTCCATATATTCCACCCACTTTTGCAGCGTCCACCCTGGCGACGTAGATTGTGTGGCGACATCTATATATGAAATATCGAGGATATATCTTGGGAAATGACGAGGGATGACTCGTACCGATGACTTCGACAGGCGTGTCTCTTCCTATCAAATCAGCAACATCATCCACTGAAAGATCGTTCGAAGGCATTTTCATCCCCAAACCATCCGGTTTCTCAATGACAATAGGCTCGCGCATCGCCGTCTCGTCTTGTTCAATCCAAGTCAAGTCCACATCACTCCCTTGCATTCGTTTAAATGGGTCCTCTTTGATCGACTTCTCCTGCAACATCTGTTGCCAACGTGGAGAACCGAACATAATTCCCGAGTTCAGATTAGCATAATCGCGCTGTGGTCGCTTGCGGTTGGATTTCCGAGCTGGTGCTTTCCGGGTGATGACGCGGGATGGTTTTGCTTCAATGCATTTCTGACAATACCTGGGACATAGGGAATATTATTAGCCGTGCCGAAAACCATGACAGGAAGTACTGCACACCATTTGTCAATGCTGTCGATATCCTCACCCTTGCCCACGCAGCGCCAATGATACCAGACCTTGCATGCATCACACCTGACCCAGCGCTCCTTTTCAAAGAAATTCAGGTCGCTGGACTGGTCTTGAACGCAGGCTGGACATAGCTCAGAGGAACCCTGCTGGGAGTCCTGTTGAGAGTGTTGTTCTGGGGAGACAGAACGACTCATTGCAGGATCACTGGCTGCCTCCTCGTTTTTTGTTTTCTTTGCTCGAGCCATCCTCGTCAATCCTGCCTCGTCTCAAGGAGCTCAAGGGAACAGCTCTGCGGTCACATGCCGCGGGTGTCACATGTCTACTGTGGAAATTTATATACATATATGGTAGTCTACTCAATCATCGGCTGCTCAGCGCAGCTACTCCCGGCAACGTCTGTCGTCCCCGTCAGTAGATGCCAGATGGACCATGTTTTACGCACCTTGCCCTCCAAAAGTTCCAGGCTTGCACCTCCGCCAGTACTGACATGGCTGAGTTTCCCTTCTTCCCCAAACTTGGAAACAACTGTGGCAGTATCACCACCGCCGATAATCACTGTCGCATGCTTTTGAACCGCTTCTTCCGCTGCCTTGAGGAGTTTCTGAGATCCTTCTGAGAATTTTGGGAATTCAAAAACTCCAGGGGGTCTGTGATATGATCAGAATAATGACCGGGGACAGACGCTTCGCTTCACCCACCCATTCCAGAGTATCGTCTTGGACTCGCTGACTATTTGAGCAAAAAGCTCATTGGATTGAGGGCCGACATCGAGACCGAGCCACCCATCTGGGATGCCCTGAGCATCAGTCACGATTTGTGTCTAGCGAGAGTCAGCACAAGCAGAGTATCATGACGCGAGACACGCGCTTGACCTCTGCATCTTTGTCAAACTTGTCTGCAGCAACATAATCAACAGGAAGAACCAATTTAACGTTGTTCTCATGCGCCTTCTCAACAATTTTACCAACTTTTTGAGAGCCCGCTTGGTCAAAGAGCGAGTTGCCAATCTAGATACGTATGACGTCATCAGTATCAGCATTGACCATCAAACATACCGCAACACCCTCCAAAGTCTTCTTGAACGTGAATGCCATTCCTCCTGCGATGACAAGACTGTCAACCTTTATCTGTCAGAAACATCTTCCCGGAAGGAGACGAGAAATTCCTACCTTGTCCAGCATGTTCTCAATGAGCTGAATTTTATCAGATACCTTGGCGCCACCAAGGATTGCAAGGAACGGACGCTCTGGGTTGTCCAGGGCCTTTGAAAAATAGTCGAGCTCTTTCTTGACCAAGAAACCCGAAGCCCTTTGTGGTAGGTTGATACCCACCATGCTGGAGTGAGCACGGTGAGCAGTACCAAAAGCGTCGTTGACATATACATCGCCGAGGTTGGTGAGCTGCCCGCGAAATTCCTGCACATTTTTTTCATCAGCTTTGATTTTCGAGCCATCCTTCTTCTTGACGGATCCTTCCTCCTCAATGTGGAATCGGAGGTTTTCAAGGAGGATCACAGAGCCTGGTGCAGCGTCCTGAACGCTTCTTTCAACTTCTAGACCGACACAGTCATTCAAGAAAATGACGGATCGTCCGAGCTGTTTTTCTAGCACTGGGACAACAGGCTTGAGGGAGTATTTCTCGTTTACTTTGCCATCGGGTCTGCCGAGGTGAGACATCAGGATGACCTTGGAGGCACCTAGAAGGCATCAGTCTTGCGAGGGCATTAAACTCAAGAACCAACCGTTGTCGATCGCATATTTTATTGTCGGGAGGGCAGCAACGATACGCTAGGCATATAATGAGAAGTGATAAGGAAGTATGATATTCAGGACATACAGCAGGATTAGAGACATCGCCATCTTGGATGGGAACGTTGAAGTCGACACGAATCAGGACACGCTTGCCCCCAAGATCGAGATCAGTGATAGAAAGTTTGCTCGAGAGAGACATGATGAACGACTGGAAGGACTGTGCACTGCAAAGCCCGGCACATGATTAATTTCATAATCAATCAAGAGATCTACATATTTGATGGTTGCTTGCTTTTTTGAAAAAACAAAGTCAACTACCAAAAATGGCAGCTAACAATTGAAGCTCAGTGGCAGATTGCACCTCCCGAGCAACCCACTGACATCATAGCACATCTTCTCCATGAGCTGTGTCCCCGGAGTGGAGAGCTCAGTCTAGTCAGTAGCCCAGGTAGCAAAGATTAAAAGAATTACACAAATGACATTTACCTCCAATAACATTTAACTATCTAGAGATGTTCCCGTCCTTTCCATTCGCAATATCCACCACCCTACCCTAGCCTTTAGCCCCTGCCATAAAGCTTGATCATCATGGAACAATCCCATTGGGATCAGGAGATGAACACTGAGGTAAGTACTTTGGTCAAACCTCTTTTTAAGGATATACCAGTGACTCCCTCAGAGAGAAAGAGAGCTTGAATCAGTTTGTCTCAGAGTAATATCTAGACTTTGTAGAGCATGTATTTGTGGTGAGCTGTAGACAGCTCTTCCATATGAGTGTTGCTTGGTAAGAGTGTTCATAGGATCCCTCTTTGAGGGTAAATTCTCTCTAGCCAATAGTTTAACTTCCAGATGTTGTCAGCCATTTGAGGAGTGATAGACCGGTATGCGATCAGCAATTGTCTATTTCTGACTGGATGAACATTACATTCTATTTTTGCTTTTTTTGAGCTTGGACTTTCTCTGGAGATTCAAGTACATTCTTCTCTTTTCAGACTCTGGAATTCTTTCCATTTGTGCTATCCTGATACTCTGTGACATTACTTCATGATATTGAAGCATTCTTTACAGGTATTGCAAAGTATTCCTTTCCTTATACAATTGTGAACTTTTATTACTACTTTGTCAATTTTGTCCTTGTTATCTGATAGCAATCAGGTAACTATCTACTTATAGATCAAAGGATGCGCCTTGTCATCTCTCTTTCAGTCATCTATATTTGGTGACTCCTGAGGTAGGACAATTGATATTTCCTTTGTCATTTACACTTGTATCATTTGCAGGTAAATAAATAGTCATCTACCGTGTTCAGTGACTCCTAAGCTGTTTTGTTTGCCCAAATTGATGATGCCAAGGGTCTAGCTCAGTTATTGTACATGGTTTAGTTCTAGTGGTGAATGATTGATCTTCATATGAATATGAAGGATGTTCTTCATATTTGCATATAGGGGATGTACCAATTGATCCTTATAACAACTTGTATCAACAAACAGACGTGTTCATTACATAGGACTAGGACGAAAGTAGATACCAGCAGAGCATTGCCTGCTGAACTCTTGAGCGTGTGATGATACTACTCCAGTCACGTGAGGATTATTGGGCTGTCTCAACCTGGTACTAAGAACAACCACAATGGCTACCGTCCATCCCTCTCGTCTTGGTTTGATTCCAGAAAATCTACGACCACAGAACAACTCTCAGGATCCGACAAAAACATCCCAGACTAGACATCGCTACAGTCGCAGTCAGAGTCCACGACGCTACAATCGTGATCGTGACACGAGGGCGAGTAGATACCATGGACGAGATAGAGACCGCGACCGAAGCAGGGGTAGAAACTCATATACTCGGAGGGACGAGAGGAGGGACTATGATTCTAGGAGGACGAGCCCCAAGTATGACGATTACAGGCCTGCGCCTGAGGCGTTTAGCAATCCTGGGTCACAGCGTCGAATGTACCCAGAGAGGGGTGGAGGCGGAAGGTATGGCGGCCACTTTGCGGGAAATGCAGACCATCTAGCAAGGTAGATATATTTTAGGGAAACATGAATCATACTCATTAACGATGTAGTCGACGCGAACAACGAGAGAGCATAGAAGTGGACATCTGGCCCCCCTCCCCTTCCGTCCCTTTTGAGGAATTGTAAGCATCTTTCTCGTGATTTCTGAACTTGAAATGAAATCTGCCTGAAATCACAGGAAGGCCAGAAAATCGAAACGAGCAAGGTCATGTTCGAGTGACTCAACATCTTCAGAAGAACGTCGCCGTCGAAGAAAGGAAAAGAAAAGGCAGTCCAAACGGCATAAAGATATTTACGAAGGCGATAGACGAGACAGAAAGCGTCATCATCGTTCGAGAAGTCGTCAGCATGATCGCTATGATGATAAATTTGACTCTGACAGCGATCGTCGAAGACCGAGACATATTAATCGGAACAGCAGAAGTAGAACAAGGCGTGATGATGATTTTCGTGATGATAGGCGACGCAAAAGTGTGTCTCCTCGAGCTGCAAGCCCTATTCCAAGTCGCAGCCCTCTTTCAGACGATCAAGGTGAATGGGTCGTCAAGGAGTCGCTTGCCCCACCATCTGCGCCACTTCCAGCATCATCCTCCGCAACAATGAGTTCTTCGCACGTTGCGCCAAACACTGAAGATCCGATTCAAATGACAACAGTGACGATAGATTCCCATAAGCCAAGCAAAGGCATAACTCGCTCCCCCCTTCCCATGGGCGAAGGATCTGACTCTGATGATAATGATAATGTCGGACCACAACCGCTGCGAAATCCCACCGCAACCAAAAGGCTTGATGAACGTGCTTACGGTGGTGCACTCTTACGTGGTGAAGGAAGTGCTATGGCTGCTTTCCTCCAAGAAGGGACGGATGTTCGCATCCCCCGTCGTGGTGAAATTGGTCTCACGTCAGGTGAAATTGCGCAATTTGAGAATGTGGGTTACGTGATGAGTGGTAGTAGGCATAGGAGGATGAACGCGGTTCGAATGAGGAAAGAAAATCAGGTCATCAGTGCTGAGGAGAAACGCGGTATTTTGAAGTTGCAAAGGGAGGAGAGGGAGAGGAGAGAAGCGGTTCTGAGAGAAGAGTTCAGTGAGCTTGTAAACGAGAAACTTAAGGCGACTCCAGGACAGGCTGCTGGTCCGTCCAAGGAGAAGGAGTAGATATACTGGTACTTTCTTCAGGATAGTTACTTCTCACGTTGAGCCCTTCGATATACTTTCAAATCCGATGCAGTGCAAGACATAATTTATGGGAAGACAAATATACGAAAGATTGACATGTCTAATTGTACACTTGGTACAGTGGCCTAGATAGAACCACATTAGCCTCTCTTCAATTGAGGTCAAGAGAATACTTGCGTGCTAGAAAACTTGGTACCCTGCTTGACAACCTTCTCAACAGCATCCAGAAAGTCACGTTCCGTTGCTACTTTTCGTCTAGCACGGATCGCAAACATCCCGGCTTCAGTAGCTACAGAACGAAGCTCAGCGCCAGTCGTATTCGGACAGAGACGAGCAATAAGGTCGAAACGGATATCTCGTTCAACGCTCATACTTCAAATCAGTGTTAATAGATATCTTATCAAAGCTCAAGTTCACATACCTTCGTGCGTGAATACGCAAAATGTGTGCACGTCCCTCTGCATCCGGTAGAGAAAACTCGACTCGACGATCTAGACGACCCGGACGGAGCAGTGCAGGATCTAATGTATCGGGCCTAACGTTGCCACTTGAAATTCACTGTACAATTGCACATGAGCTACGCACCTGTTTGTAGCCATAAGAACCTTGATGTTCCCTCTTGGGTCGAAACCATCTAATTGATTTATCAACTCAAGCATTGTCCGCTGCACTTCATTGTCGCCACCAGCACCGTCATCGAATCGAGCGCCTCCGATGGCGTCGACTTCATCAAAGAAGATGATGCAAGCTTTCTTACTCCGGGCCATCTCGAACAGTTCACGTACCATACGAGCACCTTCTCCGACGTACTTTTGCACTAGTTCTGACCCAATGACGCGAATGAACGTGGCATCTGTTCGGTTGGCGACGGCGCGCGCGCAAAGAGTTTTGCCAGTTCCCGGTGGACCAAATAGCAAAACACCTTTAGGTGGGTCTATACCGAGATTGACAAAGCGCTCCGGCTAGATAAGGTTGAGAAAGATCCATGACTACGCAGAGAAAGGAGCGCACCGAAAGCAGTGGCGTCTCCACCACTTCACGTAGTTTCTCAATTTGCTCTTTGCATCCCCCAATATCTGAATACGTTACATCTGGCTTCTCCTCAACTTGCATCATCGTAACCGAAGCGTCAATTTTAGGAGGTAATGGTATCTGAATCTGATATTTTGTCCGATCAACGCTGGAGGTACGTGAATACTTGACACAATAGGAAGATACAATTAACTTACCCCACTCGCATCCCTTCCTCAATATCTGTTGGGGCGACTCGTTCACCCAGGCCGACGACGAATTTTGCGATCTGTTTGATATTGATGACATACTTATCCTGCTCGTCTGCTCCTTTCTGACCTTGCACGGCGCCAAGCGGGTTGACGGCTTTGGCAGCCTCTGCGAGTTTAGGATCAACGGGGATGATCTTGGTACACCGAGCGACCTGTAGTGAATGATCTTCGCCCATTCGCTGTCGGTCTGCTAAAAGATCCCAGAGATTAGGTGATGCAAGTCCAGTGTCAGATTCCTTGACGCCTTGGAACGGTGAGTGGGAAAATGTAGAAACAAAGGCAGACCGCACCAAGTTTGTCATTGATACGTTTTTGTATGTCTTTGATGTCCTTGTCGACGTCCTTGAGTTTCTGTGCATAGGGACCTTGACCCTTGAAAGACATAAGCCGGAGAGACAGGGCAGAAGAGTATACTGACATATGTCTTCATGATGCGAATGTCGCTTTCATCGAGTGCTAGAAGAAGAGGTATGAGAAATAATGAAATGCAGGAGGCTGGCAACACACCAACGATCTTCTCATCCTCCTTGCCGTCTATTCTCTTCTCGTCTGCACAAAATATAGTTAGTGTAACTTTGTCAGGAGGTGAGAACGTACACTTCTCCCAGTCACTTTACAGACAGAAATGAGTGGTTAGCTCTGCAGATTATACAAAGCTACTTACGCTTTCGGAGGCATGTTTGCTTTGGATCAAGCTGGCAGAAAGAGTTCCATTACGCGTTCAGTGACCACGTGATGCTGGCGTAAACAGGCATTCAGCTTTCTGAGCTTTCGCAGATATGGCTGGCGGCCTTCAGAACGCAAAGAACAACCTTGACAAAATCCGCGATGAGGATCGCGAGTCTAGATTTGGATCCGTCTTCGGTGTATCAGGCCCAGTCGTCATTGCCGAGAACATGATCGGTGCGGCTATGTATGAACTTGTACGCGTTGGACATGATGAGCTCGTTGGCGGTCTGTATTCCGCCTTTTCGTCTCCGTCTGTGCTGAAACAGGTAGTAGAGGTTATTCGTATTGAAGGCGATAAAGCAACGATCCAGGTCTACGAAGAAACATCCGGCGTAACGGTCGGCGATCCTGTCCTCAGAACCGGCAAACCTCTCAGTGTCGAGCTTGGACCTGGTATCTACTTTTGCTCTACGTGCTATCAATAACTTGACTGTGTCAAGGTCTCATGGGCAACATCGTCGATGGTATTCAAAGGCCGCTGAGGGTAGGTTTTCTTGGGGTTACCAACGTTCTACGAGTCTTGACGTATATAAGTCCATACAAGAGCTCTCCAAGTCAATCTACATACCCCGTGGAATCAACACCGATGCCCTTGATCGCTCGCTGAACTGGGACTTCAAGCCTGCTAATTTCAAAGTATGCAGTCATCAGAAGCATATGTTATCTATATTCTAAAGATGTTCCCAGGCTGGCGACCATATCTCTGGAGGCGATATTTTTGGTGGTGTCTATGAAAATTCTCTCGTTGACAACCACAAAATTTTACTGCCACCGAGGGCGATGGGCACTATCACACATATTGCTGAAGCTGGAAGCTATACTGTTGATGTACGTTTGTTGTGTGTTATTCCTGACAGCTGTTCAGCCCAATTTAGGATATAGTGCTGGAAACCGAATTCGAAGGCAGAACCTCCAGACACACAATGTTGCAGCTTTGGCCCGTCCGAGCCCCTCGTCCTGTAACAGAGAAGCTGACTGCCGATCACCCTCTCTTGACTGGACAACGCATTCTTGATGCACTTTTCCCGTGATTCCGTTTCATTTTCATCCATGAGCAACCATTGATCATTGCCTAGATGTGTACAGGGTGGAACAACAGCGATTCCAGGGGCTTTTGGGTGTGGGAAAACTGTCATCTCCCAGGCTATCTCCAAATTTTCTAATAGCGATATTATTGTTTATGTCGGTTGCGGTGAACGTGGAAATGAGGTATGCCGATAACAATCTTCGTTAACACTTTGCAATTGACCGTTACACAGATGGCCGAAGTATTGATGGAGGTCCGTTTGAAATCCAACTTCAACTCTTCTGCAAACTGAGATTGCTCTAGTTCCCTGAACTGACAATGGAGATTGGCGACCGCCAAGAACCCATCATGAAGCGTACCACTCTTGTAGCAAATACCTCCAATATGCCTGTCGCCGCCCGGGAGGCATCCATCTACACCGGTATCACGCTTTCAGAATATTTCCGTGATCAGGGATCCAATGTTGCTATGATGGCTGACTCCACCTCGCGTTGGGCTGAGGCTCTCCGTGAAATATCTGGTCGCTTAGCGGAAATGCCTGCTGACTCAGGCTACCCTGCATATCTTGGAACCAAACTTGCTAGTTTCTACGAACGAACGGGCAAGGTGGTGTGTTTAGGAAACCCTCACCGTCAAGGAACTGTCTCAATCGTTGGCGCGTATGTACCATTTATATATGCATTCTAGCTCGATTTCTGATGATGATATTCTCAGTGTATCGCCACCTGGTGGTGATTTTTCGGACCCTGTCACAGCTGCAACACTCAGTATCGTCCAAGTCTTCTGGGGTCTCGACAAGAAGCTCGCCCAGCGCAAACACTTCCCATCCGTCAACTGGAGTGTGTCATACTCCAAGTACACCAAAGTCCTTGAACCTTACTATGAACGTGAAGAGCCTGGATTCGTCGAGCTCCGAACAAAGACGAAAGAGATCCTTCAAAAAGAAGAGGACTTGGCCGAAATCGTACAGCTGGTCGGAAAGAGTGCATTGGGCGAGAATGACAAAATTACACTCGAAGTTGCCAGAATGCTCAAAGACGATTTCCTCCAACAGAACGGCATGAGTGAATATGATCGCTATTGTCCCTTCTACAAGACCAGTGCCATGCTGAGAAATTTCGTGGCTTTCCATGATGCATCAGTCAGAGCGGTGACGCAGCACGATCTCACGTTCTCTAAGATCAAAGATTCCGCGGCAGATATCATATTTAAGCTTTCGCAGATGAAGTTTGAGGTGAGTTGATGGACTATAAGATCGGCCATAATTCTAGACTTTGCTTTTTCTCTGCCTAGTCACCTTCTCAAGGCAAAGAATTCATCAAGCAAAAGTTGGACGCGCTTCACGTCGAGATCCAGGACAAATTCCGCCAACTCGTGGAATAAGGAGGATACAGGCCTACCAAACGATGTTCTTTGTGTACGCGCACAGCTACGACATGCCGGTAGTCCGCGTATGGATAATTAGATTTATGTGAGGCCATAAATTCACCATGAACTCGAAGCAGAACAGAATAGATTCGATGATGACCCACTATCATTGACACATGTCGTCATATGATGAGACTTTTGGAGTATTGTTTCTTTCATTTGGTATATAGCCATTCAACTTCACTTGTTCTTCCTCCATCTTGCCATGTTGTTCTTAGCTCTCTTATGTTTCTGTAGCTTGGTACATGCTTCCCCCGCCTTTGGGCCACTGAGTTGGATTTTAAATCCACTCCCCTTCATCTCTGATCAATTTCCTTTGCACACTTTCTCTGAGCTCACCCAAGGTAAAGTTCAGGAAGAAGCATTTTTCTATGACAGACAGTCCGAAGAGGGTACTATCTGGGAAATCATCAAGAATAATCCCAGGTTGGACTCATCATTGTCTGCCTTACGAATCTGACTCCCTCCAGATTTACCAAGTTGACAAAAGCTATTGAGTTTGCTGACGCTATCAAGTACTTCGATGACAAAGAAGCTCAGTAAGCCTTACATTCGGGATGATATTCTCGTGTCTCACATTCATAGATTCACATTTTTTGCCACGCCCGATTGGGCGGTCCCCCACGGTTCAGGCAACTGCAACAATCTCGTCGATAACGAGCGCTTATCCGATGATAATTCTATTTCTGTCCTCCTTGCCAATGGCTGCCACTGGCATGATGCGCTCTCTGCTGCAGACCAACTTGATGCCTATCCCTTCCTGGATGACAAAGATAAGGAGCGTCGCATAAGATTCTTCAAGCATCTCGTACAAGCCATTTTGGCATACGAGGCTGTGCCTGAAGCAATTGATAGTTTCTCCCTTGGGGATCATCAGACTTATCCGACCAAATTAGCTATACCTGGCGTTTTGGAAGGTCAACCTCTCCGTCTTCGCGTCGAACAGAAACTATTCCCTCCTTCGACTAGCGTCAACTTTGTGTCCAAAGTCGTGTATCCTGATGTAAAGGCTTCCAACGGTATGTCCTACTCACTTGCAATCTTCAAAGCCAGCTCATATGACTCAGGCATCATCCACGTTGTAAATGCACCCGTGTTGCCCCCTTTAGCAGGGTTCCAGACGATATTCTTACTCCCTGGGAAGTTTTCTATTCTTGTGAGTCTTTGGGGTTTGAAATTAGGTCTCATTACTGATCGTAAACGTATTAGACGACCGCGATCCAACGTGCTGATCTGACTGATGCTGTTGACTTGCGCTATGTCAAGTCCCACAATAGTGAAGAATATACGCTGCAAGGATCATCTGCCCTCACTCTTTTCGCCCCGACCAACTCGGCATTCGAGCATTTGCCACTCAAGCTTAGACTGTTCCTGTTTTCTCCTTTCGGCCAGCACGTTTTGCGTAAGGTATTAGAATACCATATCGTTCCCAATCTGGTCGTCCACAGCGGTATGACATGTTTCTCCTCGTTTGGGATATTATTCACTCCTGCGATAGATTACCAGTATAACAAATCAGATAGTGAAATTTCAGCAAAGAGGACATCGCAATCCTCTTCATACGGCAAGGTAGTATCTGATGCATACTTCAAACTCCCGACACGCCTCGACGATCATTATGTGCATGCGCACGTCAGGAAGTATGAATTCACCTTGCCTGTTCCTGGTCCTGACAAACCATCTGTGGTCAAAACTGAAGTTAAAGTTAACCACCATGACGTATTGGTGTCCGACGTTGTCGCCAGTAATGCCGCTGTTCACATCGTGGATCGCCTCCTGGACCCTCGTCAGCACCATGCCCATGGTCATGAGCACAGTGAAATTCGCCTGTCTGATGATTCTTGGCAAGATTGGGAGGACTGGCTTGTTGAATGGGCTGAATCAGTTTGAGTCGGACATTTTCAAGACGTCACAAGAAAGTGTGTCTGGGTTCCAGGTGAACTGTCGTTTGAATTAGAAAGAAGTAGAAAGAAGAACTGCATACTGTATTTCAGAAATCCCTCATTGTACGATGCGACTTTATCAACATGACCTGGTGAACTTTGTCTAGATTTTTGCAAACGTATGTGGGATCGTGTTCTTGAATGAATTTCCCAATCTGAACCTTGTTCGATCATGACCGGTCGATTCTCATCAGTTGTGCAAACAGAGCATATAACCTTGCGCCTGGCTTGTATTATAGCAGATGGTCTACTCAGGCATTTCAGTCCCAGCCATTGTGCACATTATCATCCTGCGCACCTTACATCTCTTTCTTTGACGGTTAATAGAGCATGTGCTCTAGCAGAAAGTGATTTTGGCTCTGGAAGTTGTTGCTTGTTGAGAAAATCTATGAAGAGGTTAGTCACAATCATTTGATACGAGAGCCAAGGAATACTGTAGCTCACCTCCCATGAGTTTAGTGGCGGGTTCTTGAACATTGTTCATCCATTTCATTCCAAGTTCTGCGGGAAAATTAATGGGCAATGAAATAGAGAAAGGACAATTACAACCTGTTGCATCAAGTAGATAAAAAGGAGTGGACATGTCTTCCCTGTTCGCCGATTCAACCACAGGTATGAGCTTATTCCGGATCCAGGAAATTTGGCGTTTGGCGTATTGCCTCGTCGACAACTTCATCCTATCCACTGCTTGTGAAAACCCGCTTTGCGATGGTTCAGAGTTGGCTAGGTAGTTGAAGAATTCTTTATAACCTTTGTACAACCATGAGCAAAAAAAAAAAAAAAAACATGTGTGCAGTGGCTGTTGAAACAGTACCGATCGCCTGATAAATGCCAAGGCTAAAATCCTTCTCTGGAGCGCCTTCAATCGGGAAGTCGTCTGACACTGTGGCTGAGGCTGAGTTTCGTAGACTGCGGATTTCGTCAAGTAGACCGAGCTAAAGAGCTTGGATCAGCGAACCGAAGGATAAGAGCAACTGACAGACCGTGCCTCTATCATCTTGTCCACACGATCATAGAGTCTCCGTTCCAAGATACTAGGTTCTGCATAGAGCCAGAGGAACAGCGTACGAAATCTACAGCACGATATCAAACACACGGATGAGAATGCTTTCACTCCGAGGGTAAAAAAAAAAACACAAACCTCGGTTCAGCGACGGCCGTTTTCAATGCTTGCTCAGCGACAATATCGCTCGCTTTTCGTCCAGTTTCTTTGATAATTTCCAGGCTTCGCAGCACCTTGCGTGTGTCTCTCCAATGCCACCGGGACGCCATCACAGGGTCAATAATCCGTAGCAAGGTGTACAACTGGTATGCCAAGTCACCATCCTGGCTGGCGGAGGGCGGTGATTCAGGCAGTGTATCAAAAATACGACTCAAGTCCGGGTCTGTCAACTCGGAAGTGAAATGATGCAATTCTTCACGAGTTTTGGGGGACGATGGTGTGGCGGTCGTCCCAGGTGAGCTCACCAAGCGATCGGAGAAGACGAGGTTCTGGATCCAATAGGACGTTCCCCCAACGACTATCGGGATTTTGTTGTCCTTGTGAATCTCATCAATCTTTTGCATTCGAGAGAGAGAGAGAGAGAGAGAAAGAAAAAATGAGCCATTCGAATGGGAACATCAATGAATGAAACGAAAAATTCACAAGCGTGATGGCATCCTGGACCCATTGCCCAACCACGTATTGTTCCCCTGGTTTCTTGATATCCATCAAAAGATGCTCGACCCCTTTTCGTTCCTCCAGAGGCATCTTGTTCGTGATAATATCGAGACCCTCATAGACTTGCATAGAATCAGCGTTGATGATTTTGGCACCAGACCAGTCATTCGCAGACCCTCCTTGTTGGAGCTGGAGGGCAAGTTCTACCGCAAGATTGGATTTGCCTACTCCTGTCGTACCACAAATAGCGATGAGAGGTCGTCGCAGTGCCATCCGCCAGTTCGGCTGTGTCAAGTGATACATCAATTTTTTTGATATGCTCACAGGCCGGATCACAGCAATCATCATCAATTGCGCGGAAACCAAATTCAATTAAAAACAAATTTTCTCTTCCTGCACATTGGTCGCGGAAACCCAAGTCTATTACAGATTATTGGTGACCATCCAATGAACAGGAAATAAAGTATGATAGAACACATTATGTTCCCCCATGGGAATACTGAAATTAATGGTAAGTGGGTCATAATAACACAACAATGGTTCGGGACAAATCGCAAATTACGATTTGTTCTGGAGACCTGCACCTCCAGGATTCGTAGCCGAAATGCTTCCCGCATTAAATCTTGGCAGACGAATTTTGAGGGAAGGAGTGACAGGCGCTGAAGAGGGGGGATGTATAGGAGTGGGATTCAGAGAAAGCACGCGGGACCGCGATGGCGTGCGGGGAATGCGTTTGCGGGTCGACCTTTTTTCTTTTTCTTCGTGGTCGAGCTTTTCTTTTTTGGAAATCTCGTAGGGCTTGGGTCGGTATGGTAAATCTTCTTCTCGCTCCTTCCTCTTTCGACCTCGCTTAGTTGGAGCAGGTTTTCCCTCTTCTGTGTCTTTGACAACAGGCCGACGTCCTCGTCGTTTTGACGGTGTCTGGCAACAGAATTAGATCGTTTGACTTATGTCGACTGGAGTAATTACCTTGGCATTGATTGTTGGGGAGTCTATTAAAGGGACTGCATTGGATAGTGTTAGTGGGTCTTCCGAGTCTTCAACCTTGAGAGGACATGAGCTGCGACCATGTTGGAATTAAAGATCGATTACCTTGACTTGAACGGCTTTCTTAGAAGGCATTATGGTAGTAGATGCATCGGTAACAGCGGTATCTATTGGGGGGCTATCACTGGAAATTGCGTTCTCCTGATGAGATGCATAAGCAGATGCCGATGACGCTCATGTTTTGAAAACCTACTCTAGATGGTACGCTTGCAGATGATGACTCTGGTGCCACGTTCCTACTCTTCGACCTCAATTCACGAACACTGTTTTCAGGTTGCGTGCTCTGTGCAGAGTGTTTTCTTTGGCTGATGATGACGGTGGGTATCGGCGTCACAACAGCGCTTGTCAAATCCGTAAGTGTGCTTTGTCTAGTGATACCGTTGATTGTAGCTGCCTTGGTGAGACGCTGGAAAGACGAGGCGCCATCAATCATAGCTCGTTGAAATTAAAAAAAAAACAGGAGCTGACTTTCGCAGGTGCAAATGAATTGATATTTCGACTGCTTGACCTGTCGGACGCTTCCGCATCAGGGCTCGTTTGCACGGCCCGTTCAAAAATTTTTCGCCGAGAGACACCATTCATGTTGGAAGCATGGGATCTCCTTTGCCTTAAACCGTTGAGCATCTGCACGATCAGGATAGCAAGAGTCAATAAAACTCTAGGACCGAACTTTGACGATGAACAGTACCTCAGCGACTTTAAGTTCGTCTGTCTCCCCCACAGATCCCGTCTCCTGTGAATCATCGCCAAAATCATCCAAGGAGCTCAGTGAAGTGAGTGGTGAAGACATGGCGGAAGAAATGTTGTCCTTCTCCTCCCTAAACGGACATCAGCGATGACCCGAATTTTTTTCATGAGATGGACTCACTGGTGAGGGGAGGCAGACCTTTTGCTGAGTTTGCTCCAGAAATCAAGGACAATGGTTCGTTCCGGGACACGATATCGACGACCATTTATCAAGACTTCATCGGCGGCTATACGGTTTCCTTGTTGTATGGGAACAGCATTTTCAGATGGAATGATCTCGATGTTTCCGTTATTGGATTGACCTGGGCGATCAATCTCAATTACTGGGTAAGGATTGTATCTGGGAATTCGACGTTTGATGGGCTGAGAGGTGATCAGTTCATTTGCTTTGAGTGTACAGGAAGACTCATACCAGGACCCTGTCCGAGTGGTTTGGACACATCCACCTTTTGTTGAGAGGTGGTAGACTGGGAAGTGGAGGATCGAGGCAATCGAGGTGCCAGTGAAGATTACAGAAATCACAGGATATGATAGGCTTCCAGCTGTCATCTGAAGCGCCCTTGAACGAAGATCTCCTTGTCCTTTTGGTGGCAGGTGCCGTTGCTGCGAGCCCACTGGGGAGAGCGGATACTCCACACTGAAAACATAGTACAGGTGCACCGTTTTTGTCTCTCAGCCGATGGGCATCTCGCTCCTCCGGAAAACCGAGGCGGCTGAAAGGCACAGAAAAATCAGTCAGAAAGCCCAGTAGAGAATGCCAGACTAATTTCTGTTTACTTTTGGCGGGGTGGTTTGTGGAACGTTGTGTCGATATAATTGCCTTTTGGCCCTTGACCGACTGTAGAAGAAAGTCAGGCTGAATTGAGTGTGTAAGAAGGAAAAATCAAGCACCGTCTTTGAAGAAGGTCCGGATGTCTTCGGGCAACTGGAACTCCGCCGGTATTGACATATTGAGCTGATGGATCAGGGGCGACAGAAGAGATGGTGGGGGTTTAGCAGGAGGTTGCTGAGAAAAGATGAGGCCAAGGAGCATGAAAATGAGGAAGATGACGAGCTCACGTTACGTATCACACACGCAGGGCAGAACCATCTGCTATCGCCCTCTTCTATACTCTCCAAGGGTGGATCGACACACCAAAAATGAAACGCCCGGGGACATCCATCACAGTATACGAGATTGCCATGTGAACGACAGGAAGAACAGTGATCATCGTTGTTCAACTTGAAGTATGACATGAGTGGAGAGGCCAAGCAAGATAAGGGGAGCGCACCGGGTTAGACGCAAGCGGAGGATCAGGAGAGGGCAGTACGACGCTCTTGGGCTCCTCCTTGACTCTGATAAAGATGGGGTCAACCTCTTTGGCTTTCCCTTTGTCTTTGCGCCTTGGTCTGCCGTGGGAGGCAGAGGCGTGAAAATCATTGAAATTTGAAGAATTGGAGCGCGAAAGGGAGGGTTCGTCCTCTGGGACGCCCGGGAGACTATCTGTCTCCATTGGAGAGGGAACTGGATGGAGTTGAGCTGGTGCTTCACCGGAGCTGGTGCTTTCCAAGGGCACGGCAACGGCTGGTCCATTTTGATTGCGGGCAGATGCACGTTGGGCACGCCCGGAGGCGGTTCTTTTCCGGACGAAAGAGTAGCACAACGGGAGGTATAGAGAGGGAGCATTTTGTGGGTGCACCATGGCAGAAACAGGGGAAAGAAAGAAAGTAGTCAGTCGGGGAAAAAGAGAACGGCAGAGGGCGCACCCCTTGTCATTTCTGGGGCGCTTTGGGCGGTGGCCGTCCTGGGGCTCCTGGCCGATGAGAGTACCATGGGCAATTCCAGAATAGGTGGATCCGGGGTCGTCTGAGGGCAGGTAGGAGAAAATGGTGGATGGTTTTTTGGGGTCGCGTTTTTGGGCTGCTTGCTGGACAGACGCAATAGAGGGGGGGCCGGGCAATATTTCAGTGGCGAGATTGGCGTCTCCCTCTAGATGAGACGGCTGCTGCACGATGGCTCCGGGCAGCATGTACGGCGCAATGCTTGCAGCTGTGGCCATTTGCATCGCAGGACCAGGAACACCAGCAGAAGAGGTCAAGTCAGGGAACAACCACACTTTTAAGCCATTCTCACCGCAACACACCCCGTCCCAGTCATATTCCTATAGCTACAGTCTGTATGTACATAGGGACCGTCCGTGTGCAAGCGGCGCTCTCGAGCTCGGCTGAGCCTGTACAGCGACTCGGACAGTGGACCTGGCTCACACAAGCCCGATCCCAGGAAAAACTTGTAACACAACAGCGGCCGACAGCGACAGCCACCGGGGACACGGTAGACGTGCCATGGACATCAGAAACCCGGATGGCATCTCATCTCCGGAACAACATTTCGAGCTCGACAACGCTATATTCCAGGGACGAATGATCCAACACGCCCAAACAACATGGCCAATACCACAGTCGCCGGTGCAAGGGCCATCCACGGTCAAAATCCACAGGTCGGTGCTCCGCTGTCCAGACGCCCGTGCAACTGACTCGTGCAGTACCTCATCGACACTGTCGTCCGCAACCGCATCTACGACTCTACCTACTGGAAAGAACACTGCTTCGCCCTCACAGGTGCGCAACTTCCCTCCATAGCCCTCCCAGTCCCCGACTCCATTCTAGCCGCCAGTCTCATAGACAAGGCTCTCGACATTCGGGCAGTCGGAGGTGTCTATGGCGGCAACCAGACCCCCAGCGAGTTCCTCTGCCTGCTTCTCAAACTCCTCCAGATCCAGCCAGAAAAGGAAATTCTTTTAGAATATCTGCAGGCGGACGAGTTCAAGTCTGTGGACACACACATGCCCCGCCCTCAAGCTCATTTTCTCATATTTTTCCAGATACCTTCGCGCCTTGGCCGCAATGTACGTACGAATGACATTTCATGCGGTCGAAGTGTACGAAATCCTGGAACCCCTGCTCAAGGACTTCAGAAAGCTACGACTTCGGAACATGAGTCAGTACATGTTGATTTCATTGAACCATCCTCATTGCCTTAGATGGATACTTTTTAACTTATATCGACGAATTCGTCTACCAACTCTTGACTGAAGAACGAGTCTGCGACATTGTCATGCCACGCATACAGAAAAGAGAAATATTAGAAGAAACCGGAGAGCTCGGTCCACGCAAAAGTCGTCTTCTAGACGCAATGGAGGGCGACGATCAAGATCAGAGTGTCCGCAGTGGCAGCAGAAGTAGTAGGAGCAGGAGCAGGAGTCGAGGCACAAGTCTCTCGAGGTCACGCAGCGGCAGTCCCGCCTCGGCTGGCTCTAGATACATATCTCAAAGTCCCTCACGTTCTCGTTCTGGATCGAGGTCACCATATCGTTCACGTAGCCGAAGCATCTCACCAGATAGGATAGAGACGTAGATTTTATCTGCTACATCACTTACTTTCCTTGGCAAAATTCTGATTGCGGTATTTACCAAGCTGTCGAGCCAACATGTGCCAACGGTCCTCTACAAAGGGCATCTTGTTCAGTGCGTTGAGCGTGGTTGTATTTAGGTAGCCGCGATTCCTCCATCTGTTGTACCACTCTGTATAAAACATGTTCAGTCGATACCGTACAATTGTCGGTTGCAAGACTCACCGATGTCTTCACGACGTGTTGGAGCAGCAGAAATTCTGTCTGTCCTTCCTTTGACGCAATCTCGGAGTGCGAGTTCATTGTAGTACTTGCAAACAATTTTCCCGCCCTTCTTTTCAATGGCCTTGATAGCACTCTGACTTGCTCTTGACGCCACAACATACAACGGCGTCTTCAAGAGCTCGGCGCCCTGAGGACGATGAATACAAGAACTTGTTTCTCGTCCACATCACTCACGTCTCCCAGAATCTTGACTCCGTCATGCACCTGATGAATACAACCACTCAGCAGCAGCTCTTTCGCGGTGATAGGCTCGTCTGGAGAACACTTCAGCCGGCCTTGGTCTATCCAGTGCTGTATCCGATCAAGGTTCACAGGTGCATACGTTTTCCCGTAGGCGTTGATAAATCCTCGTTTAGGGAATAGCTTTGTTATGGGTGTTTGACCACCCTCAAAAGCAATCCCTGGACCTCGACCAGAGCGTGCATTTTGACCTTTGTGACCGCGACCTGCTGTTCGACCATATCCCGAGCCTTGACCACGGCCAACTCGTTTTTGCTGAGCAATTACTCTCATAAGTGACGTACACGCGACAGCGGATGATGAGACTGACACTATGTTGCGAGCCCTTTGCAGGACTGAGATTGGCAAGGGTGACCCTAGGTATACGAGCCCGTGAAGCCATGAGTGTCTAGAGCAAGAGCAATCATTTCCTGTAGGAGCACTTTATTTGTTTCGGAGGTCAATGTCAAGCAATGATCTTGGCGCAGAAAATAGACTCACTTCCTGTTGAGGCTAATCGAACTCACGGTGATCCGTCGGAGGTTCTATAATCGGCTTGTGTTCCATTCCATATCATGACAGATCTCTCACAACTCGTATCCAATTGGTTGGAGCTCGACCGGGTCAGTAGTAGTCAATATACAATCATGTAAAAACACCTGCCAACTTGTCTGATCATCCTTGCAGAATGAAGTCACTCGTGCAGAGATCCAGAGTTTATGGGACTCGCGCAATGTGAATGAGCTCGAAAGTCGGATGAGGTCCTCTCATTTTACCTTTTTTTTATTGTCTCATCCTTAATAATCAAAGGGAACGGATTGGCTTCGGAACTGCAGGTAAGATTTCACCAGAGAGTTGTCCGTCCGAGATCAATCATGAGGACTCAGGGTTACGCGGTAAAATGGAGGCAGGATGGGCGCGGATGAATGGTGACGGTTCCTTGAAACACGACGTTCATCAATTTTGACAATCTGGAAAGACTTGATTATAATCCAAGCGTCCCAGGTACACACACACACACACATTTAGCCCCTCAGAATATGGTTGACACAAAAAATTCAACATTCTTCAAAATCCAGGGAGTAGCCTCATATGTGATTCAACAAATACCAGACGCCCTTTCCCGGGGTGTCATCATAGGCCACGATCACCGACATAACTCAGAGTATTGGGCAAAATTAACCGCTGCCGCATTTCTGGCAAAGGGTATGAAGGTGTACCTACTCCGTGGTATAGTCCACACCCCTATGTAAGACTACTTTTTGACAAGATCACCCGCGTATAACGACCTCTGTCATTTCAGGATTCCTTTCACCGTTAAAATGCAGAAAGCAGCATGCGGTATCATGATTACTGGTTTGTCATCTCAGCCTGACCGCTGGACACGACCTTGACATTCTTCCCAGCGAGTCACAATCCCAAGGTAATTGTTGACTTGACGATCAAAGAAAAAAAAACTGACTGTGTCCTGGCTCTAGGAGGATAACGGCTACAAAGTGCGCGCGTCCATTTCTAGAAGATCGAATACAATGACTTGTCTCAATAGGTCTATTGGGAAAATGCAGTCCAGGTCCGTTTTTCCACCACGCGATGGCTCGACAGGACATCGAGACATTTTTGCTCAGATCATTGAACCTCACGATCGTGGAATATCCGAGTCTATTACTGCTAATCTTACACCGGTAACATGGGAGACCGATGTCTTTACATCCTCCCTCTGTTTAGATGTAACTCGGGAAATGCACGATGCGTACTTTGCTTCCCTTTCGAACCTCATTGTCAACCGGTAAGATGTTTTCTTCTCCCTCCCCCTCTCCCCAATATGGCCGCAGAAGATGAATCGTGAAATGGTTCAAGGAAACTCAATGCGACTACACCTGTGCGGTTCGTCAATACATCTATGCACGGTGTTAGCGACCCTTATATCAAGCGCGCCTTTGAATTATTTGGATTCGCATCCTATGTCCCTGTCAAGGAACAACAGCAGCCAAACCCAGATTTCCCTACCGTCAAATTTCCCAATCCCGAGGAGAAAGGAGCACTGGTAAATAAATTCCCTTTGTCTTACCTTCTTACCCTCCTCTTAACCTGACATTTTCAGGACCTCGCGCTTGCCACAGCAGAACGAGAGGACATAAACTATGTGCTTGGTCAAGACCCTGATTCCGACAGATTTGCTGGCGCAGAGCGCGAGTACGTTGTTCAATCTCTGATGAGGTCTTTGGTAGTGAACCTTCCCTCCCCCCCCCTCCCTCAAAGCCCCTCCTCCGGTCAATGGACCATTTTCACAGGTGACCAACTAGGCTCTCTCTTTGCTTCTTTCATTCTCGACATCTTCAAACAATCCACCGCCACCAGCCATCAACCCCTGACAAAATTGGCCATGGTCGCATCCATCGTCAGCTCTAAAATGATCGAAGCCATGGCTCAAGTCGAAGGGTTTAAATTTGTCCAATGTTTGACTGGATTCAAGTATATAGGGAATACCTGTTTGAATTTGGTTGAGGAGGGATATGAAGTGCCATTCGGATATGAAGAAGCGATTGGGTTCATGTTCGGAGATGAGATTAGGGATAAAGATGGGGTTGCTGCTACGGTGAGAAGAACAAAAGTAATGTCATTTTTAATCATTGCTGATCGAGTCTTCTTGGTTGGGGGAAATCTTATCCAGATGACTTTTGTTCAGCTCGTAGCGGCGTTGAATGCCCAGGGTAAGACGTTAAAGGGACATTTACAGAACCTCTATGAGAAGTAGGTCCTTGGCGTTCATTCCTTTGCTCACATTTAAAACTTGATACAGATACGGTTGTTTCCAGGTAATTTCACTAGTCTCACTGCGTCATCTCGTGTTGACGCAACTCACAAAAAGACAAACAACGGTTACTTCAGATGCGACGACCCTCCAACCATCGACCTCATCTTCAGTCGCATTCGAAACTTTGAGGTACGCATTCCTCTCCCCCATCCATCCATCACAGTTTTCACTTTCTGATTCGTCTGAAACTCCCAGGCAAGTGAAACGCGATCGTCAATCTCTCCATCCTATCCCAAAGAAATCGCAGGTCTCACTGTGACTTCGATCGTCGACCTTACAACGGGTTATGATAGTACCAACCCACCTACATACAAGCCTTCTCTTCCTCTTTCCTCTGGACACATGATACAATTCAGAGCAGAGGACAAAGAAGGAATGAAATTTGTTTTGACAACTCGGTCCGTCACTTTTTCCTTGACGAAACCTCTTTATTGACACCGTTGATGACTTAGCACGAGTGGCACCGAGCCCAAGGTATATCAATTTATCAGCTGTTCACACTAGCAGGCTGCTGAAATTTGAAATTTGTGGTGCAGATCAAGTATTACCTTGAAGGCAGGGGCAGAGACGTTCAAGCCATTCAAGTCCTGTTGATCAGAATCATACAAGAACTGGGAGACATCTGGTTCGAAGCTGACAGGTGGGGTCTAGAAAGATCGTAAAAGGTCGTGTAATAGTATTGCAACTAAAGGACAGTATTATTGTAAGACTATTCGTGCCTTTCTCTTTGCCTCCAAAGCTTTTGCCTCTTCCCAAATTTCTTTGGTTACAAATCGTTCATGGTAGGACAACGCCAACAGTCTATAATACACATCATGAGACCGTTCACACTCGAGACCTGTTGACAAGTTGACCGACCTAGCCGTTATCATCCAGTGAACCAGTTCGTCCGAAGTTATCTCCTTGCCCGTGGTGATCGAGGCACTACGTTGATTGACAAAATCGTCTTGAATAAACTGTAGAGGTTGATCAATGACGCAGAGGTAGTATGAATAAATGATAAATAAACACTTTGGCCGTCTCGCCGCTGATCGTGGTTTGACCGACCTTGCTTCCACCGACTAGGCTTCTCCACTGATTGAGTACTTCGTCACTTGGTACCTTGATCTGATGCAGAGGCTTATAAAGATCATCGTTATTCCCATCGACTTTGTTTAGCGGAACATTCACAGTTGTCTGAGATGTGTTTCAAACAGTTGCATCGAAGCAGCAAGATAGTCACTGACTCGAAAGAAGGCACTTGTCTTTCCCTGTGTCAGGATCATGAAACTCAAATCGGTTGTGAGCGGGAAGTGGCTGAATGGGAACTCGTAATCAAGGATCTGACTCGTCATCACCTGCTGCAGAGAGCGTATATTATCAAGACCAATTGGCTTGACTGGACCTTCGGTTATGCCCGCTTCTGTGACAAGGTAAAGTGAACCTTTAGGGACCTGAAGCCAACCACTATGAAGATCTTGGTCTTCTTTTTTATGATGAGGGTGAAAGGAAGTGTGATTGAGTATATCGAGTGTTAGTGGAAGAGTGGTCAACAAAGGAAGGATGAGAGTGAGAACATGTTGAAGAGTAGGTGTGGCGGATGAAGAAACGGTCGGAGAGGGAAAGGAGGAGAGCGTGAGGGAAGGGGGATAGATAGGTGGGGGACTCGACTGTCTATGCAAACTCGTCAGATGAGATCGATTGACCAACCAGTGGATTTGCCGTACGTTTTGGAGATGGCAGAGAGCAAAACCCATTCTGCAGCATCTGAGTCGCCAGCCAAAGCTTCTTGAGCAATCCAGTCAACGAGATTGTTCCTAACTGTGCGGGTGTCGGGAGTGAACGATACAGGAAAAGTACGAGGGATGATGAGCGAGGGCGTCTCGGGGATGGAGAAGACGTGAAGCGTTGAAACCATGATTGATGGTGATTCAGGTTCATCATAATCACAGTATACACTTGGAACAGGAAGAGAATCAGAAAAAAATTACTGAAAATGAGTATTATCTTTACTGATCTGTGGAAAGATATCCGACAAAAGTGCGGATGTCTGTCACCTGGATACCCTGAGCTAGATGCGGGTGATAAATCTGGTGCAAGGTCAATGACTGCCTCTGAAGACTTTGGATCGTGGTACCTTGACTTGGAGCCCGGTATGCTGGGCGCCAGGGATGGGATACTTGTGGGGACGTAGAGGCGTGTGAAGGCAAGGAATACTCTGAGCGGAAGGGCACCAGGGTGACTCTCCTGGCACGGAAACAACCCACAGAACAGTGCGTTGACACAAGGAGCCGTCCATGGCCTGGTAGAACTCGGGGGGGATTGAGGTGTCCTGGACCATAGCACGGAACGAAACGAGAGCAGAGCCTGTGGGGATGGGGGGTATGTCATTGGGGAATGTACCGCTGGATGTCATGTCACTGGGATCTGTATCACCAAAAACTGGGAACATATCAGTGGTCTGCGCCACAGCCAGAGGATGATGCGATTACCTAATCCAAGTGTACCATGGGTCTGCTCAACCGCAAGTCCAAAGAAAAGGGTGCATGGCGCAAGCCGGCAAGTGAGTACACAGTGTTCTGTGGCATATGTGCTGACTGGCGCAGACACCGCGTTCAAGCAGCAACGACTCAAGGCCTGGCAGCCCATTCTGACGCCGAAGACGGTGTTGCCGACGCTTTTCATCGTCGGCTTTATCTTTGCACCCATCGGCGGCCTTCTCATCTGGGGCTCTTCCCTCGTGTCACAGATCTCCTTTGACTATACAGAGTGCGAAAGCCTGCAGGGCTCTCCGTCCAATGCCTCCCTCAATTGGTCTCCCCTTCCCTCAAACAAATACACCTACCGTCTCAAGGCTGGCAGCGACAACATCGTCCCACCTTCTCCCCGATACGCCTACATCCCCGACACCGGCCTCAGCGACCCCTCCAACCAGCGCCAGTGTATCGTCGAGTTCAACATCCCCATCGACCTACAAGCCCCCGTCTTCTTGTACTACGGTCTTACCAATTTCTATCAGAACCACCGTCGCTATGTCAAGAGCCTCAACTCTGACCAGCTTCAAGGAAAATATGTCAGTCCCAGCTCTCTCAACAACAGCGACTGCGACCCACTCGGCGCCGCCGGCCCCTTCGGAAACATCTCCATCTATCCCTGCGGACTCATCGCCAACTCCATATTCAATGGTCCGTTTCCACTCCTTTCCTTTTCCTCAGGCCCAGCTCTCAACTCTGACATCAGATACTTTCTACACGCCCACGCTCCAGAACTCGAATAATTCGTCCCAGCCACAGCCATATCAATTCTCCGCTCAGGGCATTGCTTGGGATGGAGAGAGCAAAAAATATGTCCCTGACCCCACCAAGACCAACAATGGCTATTCAAGCTACAGCGAGATCATGCCTCCCCCGAACTGGAGCCTCCGTTTTCCTCAGGGCTACAACGAGTCCAACATGCCCAATCTTCAAGCAGATGAGCACTTCCAGAACTGGATGCGCACAGCGGGCCTTCCCAGCTTTACCAAACTATATGGGCGAAATGACGCCGATACCATGCAGTCGGGAACTTACCAGATTGTCATTGGCCTAAGTGCGTTCCAAGTATCCTATCCTCTTTTTTTGCTCAGACTCAAGGTCATTCCAGACTTCCCCGTCTTGTCGTACAGGGGTACAAAGTCTTTTGTCATTTCCACTGTGTCTTGGATAGGTGGCAAGAATCCTTTCCTTGGCTGGGCGTACGTTGCTTCTGCAGCGCTCTTCATCCTCATCGCCATCTTCGGCACAGCACGCCATCTAATCAGGCCAAGGTAAGGCTTCAATCACGATTTTGACAGCCCGTTGCTGATCGCTACTTTTTTAGACGACTTGGAGATATGTCGCTTCTCTCCTGGAATCGATGATCCACATTATCAGTCCTTGTAATATAGATCAGATAGTGATGTTTTTTATGACGCAGGAACCATATTTATGTTTCGTTTAGAACTCTCGTGTTCAACTTGAAATGCAGGTTCACCTGGCTCGTCTCTTTTGCAAGCGCTATGGAAAAAAATTATCATCCGGTTTTGCATCTGTTGCTCTTGTTAGGTCCTAAGCCTGGCTTGTTACCTCGTCGACACACCCAATCCGCTCTCATGCCTTTACTCAACAG